>OJBS01000238.1_pt1 | contig 16863 bp, 16 predicted proteins | sample 1590941 | NCBI WGS metagenome assembly OJBS01 (sample SAMN05416785, study PRJEB24817) | seawater metagenome | isolation source: Sea water | place: Canada:Atlantic | collected 2013-11
AGAAGAGTGGCGTGAGGACGCCCGATGAAGGCAACTTCCTTGGGTTTCGCCTCGGAATGCGAGAGGACGGGACGACAGAGGTTCTTCTGTCAGACCGAAGTATCCAGCGGGCAAAAGCCAAAGTTCGGGAGCTTACGCCTCGGAACTGGGGCAGCTCGTTCGCTTCCTGTATCGCCCAGGTGAACAAGTACTTTCGAGGCTGGTTCGGCTATTTCGGCATCTGCTCTATCAACGCAAGGAGGTCCATGAATGCACTTGATGGCCGAGCGCGGCGACGCCTTCGTGCCATCAAACTGAAACAGTGGAAGACCAAGCGTACAATTGCCCGTAAGCTTAATAGCATACTGCGTTCCAAGACAATCAATCACTATGTGTATGAGGGGCGCCAGCAATGGTGGGCCCTCTCTGCTCGTGGTGTTGTTGTCTTTCGACTAACCAACCGTTGGTTTCGCGAGCAGGGGTTTGAACCTCTGGCATCGCGGCTCGAAGAGAAGCAGCGCGAGAGGGGTGCCCCGAAGCAAACGACGTTTGCTTGGTGAAGAATTGAGGTCGTAAACCGGCCGGCTGTGGGGGTGAAAACCCACGGTCCCGAGGAGCCGTATACGACCAGCGTAAGTACGGTTCTGTGAGAGGTGGGGCGGGTGACCGCCCTGCCTACTCTACCTGTACAAACCCAGAGTGGGGTGGAGAGTGGGCCGGGCCGTCGCCATGGCTTGAGTTCCGTGACGTCGAATTCCGTTCTTTCAAGACCCAACTATTCTCCGCCACCCCAGATTTGGCTTTACGATACGGCCGACTCGAATCGTTCTTCTGCCTCGGTGTCGTCTTTCTGGCAGAGGTTATGCGCGTAAGCAGATAGATGTGCTCGGCGCCCTCGGCGCACTCGGCTCTGAACGCACTGCATGGGAGGTTGCGTGAATCGGCTTCGTTGGATGGCGTTGGGGCTCGTTCTGGCGATTGCCGCGGTGGCCGTTTGGTGGGTGATGACCTTAGGGGTTGCATTCGTTGACGCTGTTGAAGAGGACGAACCACTGGCGGGCGGTTCTCCGCAAGCGGTAGACGAGCCAACAAGCGGCCGGCGTCGGATTCGACTTGAGCAGCCTGGTCAACCAGCCATACGCCGTCCGGCGTTGCCGAACGCTCCACCCCCACTGGTGGGCCGAGTTGAGGGAGTCACAACTGCGGAGGCGACTCTTGACCAGGTTCAGGCCCGGGTAACAGCGCTATTGTCGGAGCAGTGCGTCGGGGTCGCGTGGGAAGAGGCAATTAGGACCTCCGAAACTGTCGACTACCTAGTTGCGGGTGAGACAGAGATTCAGGTCGAACTCGATGGCAGTGGCGTTGCGGATGTCTTTTTGCTCGACAATGGTGGCTCATCGGATGTGTTGCTTGGTTGCTACGCCGACCAGGTTTGGGGCGAGCAGTGGCCTTCTGTGGACGAAGCCGTTGTGCTGTCATTGGACGTTCACATGCTGATTGAAGTAGACATGAACGCAGGGACGTTGTCGTTTCCCAACTCGGTTGTCGGGGACGAAGCGCCCTAGGGCGAGTATGGGTCGCGCTGCCCGGTAGCCGAACACCGGCGATTGACCTGGGGCCGCTGTGACGGACAGTGTTTCAGCCAGCCTGCTCACGATGAGCCAAACGAGCGGTTTGGATGAGTGGCCCCAAGAACGATGCCGGTTGGGGGCCGTGTACCCCAGGACGCAAACCGGGTTGTTGTTCTGGCGGGTCATCAAGGGTTCACGACCCACCACCGCCAGAGCGGTTCTCGGATTGGCTTAGCAACCACAGAGCCTCCGCTAGCCTGCGCATGAGTGCATGCTGTACAGTCCCATCCATGAAGCACCGAGAGCAGACCGAGGCGGCCAGCGCGAAAGATGCACGGCGCTCCTTCGGCGCCATCAACCCCTCCAAACTGTACGCTCCTCGTCGCCGTCCCGCCATGGTCGACCGACCACGCTTGCTCAATGCAATCCGCGAGGGACTGTGGCGACCGCTCACATTGGTGGTCGCTCCTGCTGGGTCGGGCAAAACCACATTGGTTAGCCAGTGGATGGCCAGTAGTGAACTGCCCATTGCCTGGCTGTCATTGGACACGGATGACAGCGACCCGCTTCGATTCCTTGGCTATCTGCTCGCCACCATCCGCAGAATCTGCCCGGACGTCGGTGCCGGTCTCGACGGCATTGCGCCAATCTCTGGTCTCTCGGACCTGAAGCCGCTGATCACCGACACGGTGCTGGTCCCGCTTGCCGAGCACGAGGCTTCTTTCGCTCTGGTTCTCGACGACTACCACGCGGTGAATTCCCCAGTGGTTGACGACGCTTTGGCATGGCTTGTCGAGCATCTGCCACCGGCGATGCATGTGTTGATCACGACCCGTCAGCAACCCAGTCTGCCGCTAGCGCGATGGCGAGCCCGGGATCAAATTACCGAGATTCGCGGGCCGGATCTGGGATTCCAGAGCGACGAGATCGGTACCTTCTTCAACAGCGTCTTCGAGTTGGACCTCGAGACGCCGGCCCTGGAGAAGCTCCATCTGCAGACCGAAGGGTGGGCGGCCGGCTTGCAGCTGTTGGGTTTGTCGCTGCGCCGGGGAGCAGCACTTGACGACGTGCTCGACGCCCTCGCCGAGGACGAGCACATCGCCGATTATCTTGTGGACGAAATCCTCGAACAGATTTCGGAAAAGCACCGAGATTTCATGCTTCGAAGTTCGGTACTCGACGAGTTGAGTGGGCCGCTATGCGCCGCGGTGACCGGGATGTCGGACGCCGCGGACCTGTTGCGGGAGATCAATCATCAGGGTCTGTTCCTGATTGCGCTCGACCATCGCCGTGTGCGCTATCGCTTCCACCACCTGTTCGGCGCCCTGTTGCGCGCCCGACTCGAGGAGGACCACCCCGGGCTTTCGGCAGAGCTACACGCGCTGGCGTCGGGCTGGTTTGCGTCACAAGGTGATCCGAGCAACGCCGCCCGGCACGCGGTTCGGGCCAACAACATACCTCTGCTCGCCGAGGTGGTGGACCGCTGGGGAATTGCGGTTCTCTACACCAGCGACATGGGCACTCTTCAGAGTTGGTTGAGCGCGCTGCCGGATGCGTCGACGGACGCGCTCCCGGGCATCGGTGCGCTGAGGGCATGGTTGGCGGTGTTGCCGTTGCGAATGCCTCCCAACACCCCGTTGGCCTTGGACGCGGTCCGCCGAGCCAGGGACGTCCTGAATCTGCGCATTGACGATGAAAAGCCTGAACACTGGGCGAATCTTCCGGCCCATCTCTCCGTGGCAGAGTCAATCGCGACTCGCCCGGTCCGAGACCCCGCCATGAGCATCGCCCACGCCCAGAAGGCGTTGGACGCTCTGCCGACCGGCGCTCTGGGTGCCGCTTCCGTACTGGCGCTTCAGATCGGCATCACCTTCGGCATGATGGGACAGCCCCGTCTTGCCCTACAACGCCTATCGAACGCCGAAAAATGGGGGAAGGTCGGTGGCAATGCGTTCGCGGCCACCGCGGGCATGGGCTATCGCAGCGGGGCACTGTTGAGCCTTGGGCAGCTGCGGGAAGGGGAGGCGCTCTGCCACGATGCGCTGGCCTATGCAGAGGACCAGAAGTGCGGTCTGTTGGGGGCCACGGCCTACGTCTACAGTCAGCTTGGACACATCCTCTTCGAGCGGTGGGACCTTCCAGCGGCCCTCGATGCTCTCGACCGGGGAATGCTCCGGGCGCGCATGCTGGAGGACCCCTTTACGGGAGTCCGCATGTTGACTCAGCTCGCCAGAATACGGCAGGCGGGTGGTGAGCACGATCTGGCAGACGAGGCCGCCAACGAAGCGCAGACTGTCGCCGATCGCTCGGGCATTCCGATGCTCGTGGGATGGGCTCATACGGGACGCGACATCCTGAATGTGCTGCGTGGACACTCTCTAGATCACGATTTGCCCAGCGCCGATGCCTATCGATCCGCTACGCACGATGCGCCGCTTTTTGCAGTCCGCAGTGTCCTAGATGGCGGTGGGGGACCCGACGTAGCTTCCATCATCGAGGCCCATCGGGCCATTGCCGACAAGGCTGGGCGCCTGGCGCACGTCGTGGACTGGGAGGTCGAGGCCGCCATCGCATGTCACCTCGACGGAGACATGGCAGCCGCAGCAGCGGCATTGGAGAGGGTCTTCACCAAGTGTCGTCCCGTCGGTTTCCGGCGCGTCTTTGCCGAGCGTGCCAGGGGAGTCGCGCTCATCGTCGGCAACTTGTCACCACAGGCCAAGGCAGACTTCGCGCAACTTTGCCCGACTCCTGTCCGTCCCACGCGAGTCCCCTCCGTTCGCCCTGCGCAAACGGGTCTACCGCCTCTGGCAGTGCTCCCGACGGCACGGGAGCTGGAAGTCCTGGCCCTTGCCGGCGAGGGGCTCTCCAACCCGGAAATCGGCAAGTCGCTGTTCGTCTCCACCGGGACCATCAAGACCCACATGCACCGGGTACTCGGAAAACTGGGGGCGCGAAACCGAGTTGAAGGGGTGAACTCAGGCCGGGCCTATGGCTTCATCCCCTAGCTCTGTCTAGGCGTCCAATCTGCCAAACCACGTGGTCCAGCCCGGCTGTGAGTGTGTCGGGCGGGCAGATTCGGTCGACGAATGGCACCAAGCCGGCCTGTTCGGCGAGAGTCGTTGCGGTCTTCAGTTCCATCCGATCGGCGTGGACCGTCGGCAGATTCCCAGCATCGAAAACCCGATGCACGGATTCCGATACGACGGTGCCTTCTGCCAAGGCCAGGTCGGCGCCGAGGTCCCACAGCATGGGAACTCGACGAGCGTTTCCCGTGGCCAGCACGCGGCATCCTCGGGATTTGGCGATTTGGATGGCTACGGTGCCGACTGGGCTGTCCGCGCCGCGAATCAAGACCGTCTGTCCGCACTCCAGTCCGGCGAGTCCACACACGGCTTGCGGGACCGTGGTCGGTAGGACGGCGGCCTCATAGAGTGTCAGCAGCTTTGGCGAACGCACCAAGGAGGCTCTCGGGAGAGTCAGGATTGGGTCGACCTGTCCAGTTCCGACGCCAATCACCGCTTCATCCTTTGAGAACCCAGAGCTGGAATCGCAACAGATCACGCGTCCTGACACCCCGAAACCCGGAGACGAGGCCGGCGTGGCGACGAGGCGTATGCGAACCATAGACCCCATTAGAAGGACGCGCCGACGTGGAATGCGTACTGGTTGATGTCGGCGACGCTGCCTTCAATTCCGAGGCGCGCGGGTCCGACCGCCAGCTCCAAGCCGGCGGTAGCGCGCGGGGAGAAAGAGATGGCGTTTTTTAGGTCCACGTCGTCGTCGGACTCGATGCCCAGCCCGCTCGAGGCTCCGGCGGCCAAATAGGGCGTGGCGGTGATTAGGCGTGTTCCGAGCTCAAAGGTGCGGCCGACAGAGACATCGGCGCCAACGGACACGTTGGCCCAGGCGCTGCCTCCGCGGGTCACCTGCACGTGTTCTCGGAGAGACAGGTCCAGGGGCATGTCGTCGTCCTGCGTCAGCAGAGTGTGGCGAAGCCCAACGCCTCCAATGGCCCAGTTGGCATTTCCAAAGCTGAACATCGTCTCGATGTCCAAGGCGGGGGTCAGCCCGACACGCGCCGACAGAATGGGTAGCTGGACCGGTCCGAGCCAATGGTCAGCGGTGGGATGGGTCCAGGTGTTGTTCCAGCTGTCTTTGCCGTCGTCGATTGCGACGCTCCGGAGGACGCCACTGAACTGTACATTCCCGGTTCCTAGAACGGTGGGACCGGACTGTGGCGTGAACGCATACGCGCTGCCCCACTCGGAGTTGAACTCCCGGTATTGCTTCTGCGTGAGCTCGGAATGGAAGTCGATGTAGCAGGTCTCGTAGTCGGTACCCTCTTGGAGAATGACCCCGTCATGGCGGGTGTCTTCGCCGCCGTGAGCCATGGCCGAGCTGTTGATGAAGAGTGAGGTAAGGAGGAGGGTCACACGGGTCATTGGAGTGTCCTTGCGACGGTGAGGGCGGAAGGCCCTGCTCGCATTCCAAGACTCACCTGTTTCGAGCGTCCGCGGTGTCTCCCGATGGGGTGATATTGTACGAAGAACGCCATAATATACCCGTCGATATACGGGGTTGCATGCGTGACCTTCACCAACGTCACTTCTCGCCTCGACGTCTCAGAGTCGCTTGCTGATGCGTGACTGTGTCCATGCGCACAGCATTGGAATGTTCACACCTGGGGTGCCCCAGAGTTTCTTGGGACAACGGATAGGCGTTGTCTGGAGTCCGTAAGACGTCGAAGGCCGAACGATGCCGTACTAAGGCGACTCAGAGGCGAATACCTCGACGTTGTTTCGCGTGAGCTCGGCGAGGCTGGCTCAACCCGCACCAACTGGCGGAGTCCGTCCCGACGGGCGTCGCCCGGCCCACGGTGTACGCGGCTCGGCACGTGCGGGGAGCGGAGTCTGTTGGTCGTCAGGGTAGGCTGACTGATGCGTACCTGGTGGCCTAGCGGCCATTCCGAAAACTCCAACACCGGTGTGACTGGGGACGCCGTAGGAGAAAAGCGACGGAGGCGAGGGGCGCTGCCGCGCTTTATCCTGTCGAAACCGCTGCCGAATCGAAGGCTCTCGTACTGCTGGCCCCGAGGCCTCCCTACGCGGCACGGCCAGGCTGGATTCGACGGCGGCCGACCAACTGTAGAGCGCTCAGCACCTCAAGGCGAGCACCGCTACCCCCGACGGCACCAGGCTTTGATGGCCGCTCGCGGACACGACGCAGCGGCCATTCACATCGGGCGCTCCCCAGCCAAGGGCGAAGCGTCCAGCACCTCATCCCGGATGCCTGCGGAACGCCAGAGATCGTCAGTCTACAGGTATGTCTCGATGAACTCGCTCAACTCTTGCTGTAGGACCTCAATGTCGTTGCCCTCGGCTCCATGCCGGGATTGCTCGAGAATCACTAGCTTCTTGTCGGCGGCCGGAGTCCCGATTGTGTCGTAGTGCCATTGGCCGACTTCGCTAGGGGCGGTCAGGTCAAGCGCTCCGTACAAAAGCAGCGTTGGCAGTTCGATTCTATGCGCCGTTTCGAGAAGGGGCTCTTCCGTGACTACCCGGTCCATGAAGGTCGAGCCGAGCGTCGCCGAGTTGTTGGCCGAGTGATACCACCCGTTGTGCGCGGATCTGAACGAAAACGCGAGCGACGTCAAGATGCGCTGGCCGGTGGAAACGACGGCGTCCATCGCATGGTCGACGCACATTTGATGCTCCATGTAGTCCTGCGCTACAGACAGTGACTCGGTGTCTCGCCATAGGACAGCACAGTCCTGCCACATGGCACTGTCATCGCCGCTGTCGATCTGCTCCTGTGCAAGCTCCAGTCCTCTGGGCGCCGCGAACTCGTAGGGCATATTGGCCGTGATGTTTCCCTTGTAGATGATGTAGCCATCCACCTTGTCTTGACGCCGTTGCCAGTCGTCTCCGAGCGTGAGGTAGATGGTGCCCACAGCGTGCCCCCAGCTCTGGCCAATCACGAACACGCTCTCGACGTCATGACGGCTGTTCAGCGTGTCGATGACCAGTTCCAAGTCGGCCCCAAAATCTTCCCAAGTGGTCTCGTCGGGGTCAGCGTTTCCCTGGGCGTTGCCGGAGTGTCGCTGATCCCAGTACACCACCGCGTAGTCCTCTTCGAGTTGTCGCAGAGGCGACACGTGGTCCACCTCGCCGTTCCCAGGCGCAGCCTCCATATAGACCTCGAACAGACCCGAGCTGCCGGGTCCGCCGTGATTGAGGATTACGAAGACGCCAGAGTCCGTGTTGCCGCGAACCCACACGGGCATTTCGGCGTTGTTTCGGCTGACCCAGAACAAGTCGCCATCGCTGTATCCGCAGCCGGGGAGAGCCCATGCCATCATTACGACGAGCAGTGCAAAGAGGGGTGTGAGGCGCATTTTCTTGAATGCATTGTTGTCGATCATTGTTCTTGTCCTGTGGAGCGAAACCGCCAAGTCGCGCCGACCAACAGCGCCGCATGCATAGCAGATTTGGTGTTGAATGGATACTCGGAGAAGGGTGCAAGCGACACGAACACGCTCAAGGGCAACTCGGTCTTCCGGGAGAAGTCCCATCCCAGTCCAAAGGACCCGTTCGGCATCACGTGGGGACGGCCCGCGGACAGCCCGCGGAGGGCGACGCCATCGCCGTCTTGAACGTAGACGTCACCGTTGACCCAAGTGTGAAAGTACCCGATGCCAGCGAACACATCTAGATAGAGGCCTGAACGGGTCGTTCCTCGAACACCAAACTTCACGTCGGTGAACAACGCCGTGTGGCTCCGCTTGTGGGAATAAAACCCCAAGTCGGCACCTGCTATCAGTGCGTATTTGGGCCTGTCGACGACGGACCACTCACCGCCGAGCCGGAAACCAGGGTGTGTGATGGTCTCGCCGAAGTAGGCCACAGACAGGCCGAACCGACCGGCTGTGTCTTGCTCTTCCTCGACCACTGGCTCGCCTCCGGCCCATGCCGGGCATGCGCAGGCCAGGTTGAGTGCCGCAGCTGCGACTATGATTCGGTTCATTGTGTTGTACGCCTCGACGAAGATGCTGGTTGTGCGTGTCATTGGACCCTCCAGGTGGCGGTGGAAGGCTTCCGGCCTTGCTCGCACCTCCAGAGTTACCCGTGAGGGGGTGCTGCGCCTTCCTACGATGGGGGGATAATGGGCGAATCACCTAAAATATACCCATGGGTATACGCGGGTATACCGAGCGTCCGAGCCGGTCGGCGTGGGCGGTCCGACGCGCAGCGGCAGCCCGCACGGGTCCCCTAGTAAAGGAGAATATGTGGGGCGTTCAGGTGGCCTCACTTGCGATGGGGGGGGCGGTCGATTTAAGGGCATCGCGCTGGCAATTCGTCATAGACGCATCTGTTCGCTGGCTTGCTGATGGGCTGGACGCCCGGTAGAATCGGCCTCGCCGATGCCTTACTGCGGCCGGCGAGCAACCAGCTCTGGCGTAACGTCTTGTTGGGCATCGGGGTTCACGACCGCTTTCAGTTCGACGACGGCTTTGTTTTGGTGGTGGCGCTCGCCCACGACCCGCATGTGGGCGTTGCTATGAGGGTATGGGCTGCAATCACGCCGACGCAGAGCACGTTGTACGCGCCACCTCTTCGGAGGCGCTGGTACAAGCGACGGCACTGGAACCGACCCTTCGGTCTTGGTCCGCAGCGCTTCAGACGCGATATCTCGAGTGTTCGCCCTTGCGGGTGGTTGAGCCCGTGGAGACTCGACGAGGATGTCGCACTTCGACCATTGCGACGGTGACACTTGGATGGGGGCGACGACTACGACACGCCCTGCGGTCTAACGACGGTGGTGGATTTGCCTGAAGCCTTCATTTGGCATTTCGAGCGGACCACTCGGCTGATCTAAATACCGAATTCGGCATACCACCCGCTTGACCGGTGACGCGAAGCACCGTTCACCCGTACGAAGCGTCTGTTATGTCTTTGTTTTTCTTCATTTCTCGTATTTTCCCCAGACTTTTGGCCGTTTGGTTCGGGTAGAATTCTTGTGACGAGCCTGACCTGCGATGGGCATGATGTTCACGAAGGCGGCCCCTGGGTTGACTCAACGCTACGGACTCGTGGCCGCCGCACTCGACGCTCTTCGCGACGCGACGCTGCCGGAGTGTGAAGGCTTGCGCCGTGACCCACAACGTATTGTTGTACAGCCCAGTGCTGACCAGGTGCGCGCTCCTGTCACTTTGTGCCAGGGATAAGCTGCGGTTTACCAGCCTCAGCCCGTCAATGGCGGACTTTCTGGCCTGTGACAGTCTCTCGTGTTGGCCATTCGCGTAGTGCCGAACAGCTCGGTGCTGGGCCAGGTGCGCGCCCGTGCCACTTTGTGTGCGGGATAAGTTGAGGGTCGCCAGCGTCAGCCTGTCAATCATGAGTAGAGCGAGCAGGACGGCAATGGGAAGTGTTCGTAGGGTAGTATCTGCTGCAAAGAGGTGTCGGACGGGCCAAAACGCACAAACGGTGTTCGCCAGACTGCACGCACTCGTGGCGCGAGATGCGCCGACCGCTGTGGTGCTGCGTCGTGGACCGACGAACAAGGTCGCCACAATTGGGTGGGACCTTACAAACGACACGTTCACGCTCGGCCAATGGTACCGAGGGCGAATTTACCCGTACGACAGCGACATCTCGCCAGATGGAAAGCATTGGATATATTTTGCTCTCAATGGCAAGCGACACGAAGAAACCAAAGGCTCGTATACGGTTTTGGCGCGTACACCGTACCTTAAAGCGCTTGGCTTATGGCCTGTAGGTACGACATGGGGTGGTGGCGGCGGTTTATTCAGTAAGGATGGGGAGTATTGGCCCTTCAGTACCGAGCCTATGATTGAGCCACCTGACCAGCCTCGCGCTGACAACGAGTTTTTGTTCGGTGAGGGGTGGTACCGGGGGCCGCATCATCTCTCGCGGTTGGTGCGAGACGGATGGACCTTGGTTTCGGAACCGGGCAAGGAGAGTGCGGACTACGTGCATAACTTCACACGACCGACGTTTGGGGAGTGGGTGATGGGCCGAGAGGTTCGCATTCGGCACGAAGTGTTTGAGCTGCGGCACCCGAGCTCCAGGCAAGTCATCGCTCTGGACGACTGGGAATGGGCTGACGTGGATGTGCCCAGGGAGCGGCTGGTGTGGGCGAGTCAAGGCTGCATGTGGTCCGGTCAGTTGGTATCTTCGGGTTTGGTAAACGTGACGCTGCTGGCTGACCTCAACGACATGCGGTTTCACCGCACCCGTGCCCCTTATTGATGATGGCAATGGTTCCGCTGATTCAAAGGCTTTTGGAGTTAGCGTTGGCGGCACATCCACGGCTTCTACAATCCACAACGCGGACATCGGCATCTCGTGCGGATGAGCCCGGTATTTCGGGCAGTGACAGACTTCGTTCTGAAAAGAGCTCTAGGTGAGCGACTGTGCGTGCCCGCTGCTGCCTTCTGCTTCGCGACTGTGCGTGCCCGCTGCTGCCTTCTGCTTCGCGACCCTTTGTTGCTTCGGGTGGCGACGTTGAAGATTGAGCGTTTATTATTCTCTTGAAATGTATGATATGGCTTGATCGCGGGATCCTCGCAGCAGACAACTGAAGGAGTGCAGGCTGGAGCCACACAGAGGGCGCGGAGGTGCCCAATGCGCATCATGATGTTCGGGGCGTTGCTGTCCACGGCTTGCGATGGAACATTGCCAATGCCGGAACCGTCTGATGTGGAATCGGACACCGACCTGGGTTCGGACACCGACCTGGGTTCGGACACCGACCTGGGTTCAGGTATGGAATCGGACACCGACGTGGGTGCGGACACCGACATGGATTCGGACACCGACGCGGGTGCGGACACCGACATGGATTCGGACACCGACGATGTTGTCCAATTCGACCCGCCAGGGGATGGTTGGAGGTCTATGTGTATTTGGTCGACGGCGTCCGCCCCGCCTGTGGACCTGGTCATTCCAGGTGACCCGCAGTGGTTCTCTTTCAGTCTGAACCTGTCGGGAACTACGATTGACTTACTCACACCAGAAGAACGCGACATGGACGTCTACAGTCGAACCTGCTCAGCCAATCGACCGTCTGGCCCCATCGCTCTAAGTTGGGAGGATGCAAATGGTGACCGTTTTGACCTGTATACCATCGGGCCGGAAGGCAGTCCTGCACAGCTTTATGAGCTCATCGAGCTCAACACCGCCATTCAGGTTGGTATGTGGTACAGAAACGACGCGGGCGGTTCGGCAGGGTTGGTTGTCGACGAAGACGGTCCGGTAATGGCTTATGCTGAGTCGGTTTGGCGATTCGGGTGGTGGGGTTGGGAAGAACCGTTCGACGAGCTCCCTTTGCGTTTCGTTGCCGGCGAGGTGCAGTGTTTGCCCTATTTCCCTTATTCGGATTGTTATCGACAATACTCCATACAGGTCGGGGAAACGTTGGTTCCCCCTGGGCGTTCTGTCGTTCATAGACCGATGCATGAGCGTTTGCGAATCACGAATGACTGGCTGTACACCGGCGAAGACTGGGGCCACCACAGACAACACTACAATTGGTGGGCCTTGAGAGAACGGGATTGACCGTGGGGTGCGGGGCCATCAGGCGCTTGTCGAGGCGTTCTTGTAGATGATGTGGAAGGCCGTACAACTAGAGAAGGAAAGTCTATGGCCTTGTAGAAGTCGGAGGACTCCATAGTATCGGAAGGCATTCGAAAGTCTATCCTGACCGCGTTTCGCGGGGAAGGAAGTGAGTTCTGGTTGATGAGGATATAGTGCAGTTTGGTTTTTCATTTATGCAACTGTGTTCCGTTAGGGAACGACCGGAGCGGCTTCTGGCGAAGCCACCCTCCCGGCTGAAGTCTAAGATGAGTACACAGAGCGGCACCGTGTTGTCCGCGGTCCGCCGACATGAAGTTTTTCGGAGACCCATGCTTGTGCTGACGTGTTCTGACCCTCGTGGTCGGTAACAAAATTCGGAGAAGTTGAAGTCACCAACAGGCCGGCGGCGGGTTTGTTAATCTGTTTTCCCGCCGTGCCGTCTGCGAATAATGTATGTATGGTTCTGAGAGAGACGAGGAGGGAGACCTTTTCGCCTATTCTATAGAGGTGGTTGGGGGAGTCGCTGGCCCGCGATTGTTCGGGCATTCTTGACTCTGTAGTCGCACAGTCTCCCAATCGACATGACACCAGCTTGACCGCTGACGCGAAGCGCGGTGCGAAGCACCGTTCATCCGGTCGAAGCATTTGCTATACACTTGGTTTGTACCAACCTGACGCCTGCCTACAGCTCTTTGGCTACCCCTTTCGACCACCGGTTGCATGACGAACTCGAGCTGTGACGACCGTCGCAACCATGTCGGCGGCCCCGAGCGCTGGACGATGCGACGGCTGTGTGGCCGCCGCATGTGACGATGGTCGTGATGCGACTGCTGCTGCTGTGGTCCAAATGGTTGGCCCGCCCTTTCGTTTGTGGATGATTCACGTTCTCGTTCGGCAACCGACAGGTCCTATTTGTGCCGCATGGGTCAAGCCGCTCGCGCTGCCGTCGTTGAGGGCTTCATCAGCGACAACAATCCTCGCCAGTTTCGGTATCCCTGACGGGGGGCTTTTGAGCACATCCTGCCATAGGCGACAAGACCGGCTTCGCCGCTCTGCGACTCGTTGCAGGCGACGTGAGCTAGATGCGTCAACGCTTGAAAGGCGGAGCCTTTACGGGCAGTTAGAGATATTGGTACCGCGCTCAACTACGCCCGATGCACAAGCGTTGGCAGACAAGGTGCTGAGGGCTCCAACGTGTGTGTTGGCGGCGATGTCGGCGTTGGTACCCACTTGCACGTCGCGCCCGATGCGGGCGCTGTCTCCAGCGGATGAGCCAGTGGCAAAGGTGACATTCTTACGGATGCGCACCAAACCTCCGATGTTGGCACCGGACAGGGTGCAGCCAGGTCCGATGACGGTTCCGGAGTCGACGGTAGAGCCTCCTTGTACCGTGCTTGCACGAGCTACAACAGCCAGTCCGCTGCCACCGTCGTCACCCACGTTCGAACCACCGGAGACCGTGACTGTGGCACCCAGGGTGGTCTGGGGCCCAAGGTCACTGGCGTCTACGGTACTGGCGTACCCGAGTAGTGAATCCGCACCGATGTTCGAGCCGCTAGTGACGAGGACTTCCCGCCCAACTACGGTATTGGCTCCAACAGTTCCGTAGATCTGTGCGCTCCGACTGATGATGGCGCCTCCGAGGATCTCCGCTGTGCTGCCAATGGTGGCGCGAGGTGCCACGATGACGTTGGCGTGAACACGTGCGCCCGGCTCTACGATGACAGTGTCGTCAATCACAGCGGTGGGATGGATGCAGGTCTCATCGTCTCCGTTGTTGTCTAGGTCAAACGGGTCCATGCCATCCGTACATCCGGCTACAAAGCCGGTCGGGAACACAGTGAGCGTTGAGTTGGAGGTGCTGTGGTCGTAGTAGTACAGATTGCCGTTGTAGTATGTCAGGCCCGCCGTAAGACCATCGCCCACTGCGGTGTATGTGGCGAGGCGGGCCGTGCTATTGATGTCGTACTGGTGGATACGTGCGCTGGCCGAGTACTCCAAGACCCAAATCGAGTTGGAGTCGAGATCGACCGCGAAGTCGCCAACTCCGTTGGTCCCGCTCAGGCTGAACGTCCGCGTACCGCCGTTGGGGGTCGCAACATTTGTGATGCTCATTTGATTGAGGTTCGCCCAGGTGTAGCTGGAGCTCCACAGGTTTGTCCGATACAACTCACCGTTGCGAATATCGATCGGGAATCCCCCGTATGCGGTAGTAAACGTACTGTATTGGCTCTGGGTTCCACCCGGAAGGTCGATACGCCACATGTCCGGACCGCTCGAGTTTGAGCTGTAGTCGGTGTAGTAGACGTCACCGTCCCATGCCGCGACGCTGGTGAAGTTCGTTTTGATGCCCGTCGCGAAGCTTTGCAGGTTGGCTCCGCTTAGGTCGGTACTCCAGACGGTACCCGAGTTGTATTGCGCGTACAGAAGTCGTTGGGATGCTTCGTCGATGCCCAGCCCCTGAGGGCAGAAGTTGCAAGACGCATTCTCCAGCTGGCTGGGTAGCGAGTATGTCGCACTCGGCGTCAAGGTTTGCGCGTAGGCAGTTGGAGCGGCGAGTATCGCTAGGGCGACGGCGAGACGAATCATGATTTTCCCCAGGTGGAGCGTCAGAACATTGTCCGTACTATACTCCCATTGCTGACCACGTTGGCTTTCTTTCCACTTGCGGATGCTGGCCACCGTTTCACAGCGCCTGGCGTGCGTGTTCGGCTAAGAGCGGAGAGTGGCCTGGTATGAGGGGCTTCGGAGTAGGCAGAAGCTATGGGTCGGGTGAACACGCCGTGGCAACGCAAACCCATCTCCGACGACCCCATGACTCCACCGATGAGTTCAGTGTCTCTACCCTCGTTTACCAGAGCCCTTTGCCCTGAACAGGCCTGAACTCGTACTAGAATGGAAGGCGTGATTCGCCGACATAGAAAGGCGGACGCCTGCCCCTTAATGCTGGTGGTCATTCTAGCCTTGGTCGCTCGCGGACCGACGCTGTCGGTTGCGGGGACTTTGCCCTAGCTGAACGGTGGTGAGTTTACCCAAGCTTTGACTCCGCCTTGGCCGATTCACCGCTCGCGACAGCCGGTCGTCTGAACGACCCGCCCGAGCCGCCGATGAATTCCGGATTCACCATTGCTGAGAGTATTTTAAACACGGCATTTTCGCGTTGCGCGCCCCTGCACTTTTCGCCCTGGAGAACCTGAGGGAGAACTCCTGTACGGACGCGCACGACTCTGCGCGCTGCCGGTGATGGCCGCCTTCGCCGAATGGCTGGCCTCCGACAGATGTTCGACTTCACGACTGTCCCGAACTGCCATTGCTTCCGGCGTCACTATTGCTGTGACCATTTTGGAATCGGCACTTGCGCGTTGCGCGCTTTTGCCGCTTTCCGCCTAGGAGAATCTGAGAGAAGTCCTGTACGGACGCGCACGACCATGCGCGTTGCAGGTGATTGCCGGCATTCGCCAATGGGCCGACCCGTGACAGCCGCTCACTTTTCATGACGGTGAGTGCCGCCTTCGTCGATTTGCTGGCGCGCAATAGTCGTTCGCCTTCACCACCCTAAGGCCGATACCGAAGAGGGGAGGTTGTAACGGTGCGGAGGGGCTGCGCTGGCCTAGAGTGCGGTGGAGAGCGACCCGGTGCTTCGAGTCGTTGTGTATGGTCTCGATGGGTTGGGCTCGACGTGGGACTTTGGTTCTTGGCAACAGGTCGCCGGCCTTGCCCTTCGGCGTTGCTGCTGACTTCCGCCTTTGGCCATTCACCCGCCTGCCTTTGCGGCCCTGTTGAACTGCCAATAGCCTGACGTCCTGTGCGGACAAGGATGACTGGCCAACCGTGTCCACGATTCTAGAGTCGAACCTGTTCTGTCTTGGGCCGCAGCCAAAATGCTCCATATATCGAGGCGAGCGCGAGGAACCAAGGGCAGATGCAGACGAGTATGAGGTGATTCCAATCGCTTTGGACGTCCACCGAAGTCTCGAAGGCGAACGGGGCGAGGGAGGCCAGCCACAACAAGAAGAGCGCGGCGATTCCGGCGAGCATTGAGAACACCGCATTACAACCGAGAAACCAGTAGATCCATGCGTTTGTCATTGAAGGAGCGTAGCACAGCAGTTTTGGGTTGTCGGCGCCATTTTCACCTGTTCTAATCGGCGATTCTCGCGGTGATTGTTGTGAGTTTACTCTTGTCGGCGCCGCGACTTTGAACAACACCCTTTCTCGGTGTTCATGACCGTCGGTCACCCATTAAACCCGAAGGGGAGAAGTCGGAACCGTGCGGCGGGTCTGTCCATGATGCAGCGGAGCGTTCCTGCGACGCCTCGGAACGAGGCATGAGTAGGGGCATGTGTGTCTGGCATGGACAATTTGATTGGAGGCGAGCGAAGCAAAGCAAATCCTAACCTGGGGCCCTGACAGAGGGAACCCACCACCGAGGAGGCAAGGGCCAAGGCCGGAGCACCGGCCAGTGGATGACGCCGTGTTTGTAGACGACCGCATTTGCACCCGTGAGGGGAGGTCTGAAGCAAGCCATAGGTGGGAGACGTGCCCGAACGAAAGTGAAGCGTCGAAAGGCATGCGTAGAGGGCGAGCTGGCATGCAGCAGAGATACCTCATATCTTTCGGTTTTACCTGTGTATCGGCGACGGGCCAGTTTCAAAATTCAGTGGTTCTTACCCAGAGAGATCTGTCGGGTTCCTGTTCGCAGGTAGGCCGTAAAACGA
>OJBS01000239.1_pt1 | contig 16814 bp, 20 predicted proteins | sample 1590941 | NCBI WGS metagenome assembly OJBS01 (sample SAMN05416785, study PRJEB24817) | seawater metagenome | isolation source: Sea water | place: Canada:Atlantic | collected 2013-11
CCTCTCTATTCGTCGGCAGCGTCAGATGTGTATAAGAGACAGCTTAAGAACAGACTTTTAACAAAAATTTATATATTTTTTTATGCTAAATTTAACACTTCAGCAACTTTTTTTCCAATTTCTGCTGGTGAATCTACAACGTGGATACCATTTTCTCTTAGGATTTCCATTTTTGCTTGCGCAGTATCATCAGAACCTCCAACAATTGCTCCAGCATGTCCCATCGTTCTTCCTTTAGGTGCAGTTTGTCCTGCAATAAATCCAACAACTGGTTTTTTGTTTCCTGTCGCTCTAATCCATCTTGCAGCATCTGCTTCTAACTGACCTCCAATTTCACCAATCATAACAATTGCTTTAGTTTCATCGTCATTCATTAACAATTCAACCGCTTCTTTGGTCGTAGTTCCAATAATTGGATCTCCTCCAATTCCAATAGCTGTTGTAATTCCAAATCCTTGTTTTACAATTTGATCTGCTGCTTCATACGTCAATGTTCCCGATTTTGAAACAATTCCAACGGTACCTTTCTTAAAGATAAATCCTGGCATAATTCCAACTTTCGCTTCTCCTGGAGTAATAACTCCTGGACAATTAGGTCCAATTAAACGACACTCTTTATCAGAAATATAATCTTTTACTTTTACCATATCTGCAACAGGAATTCCTTCTGTAATACAAATAATCACTTTTATTCCTGCATCTGCAGCTTCCATAATTGCATCAGCAGCAAAAGCTGGCGGAACAAAAATTATAGAAACATCTGCGTTTGCTATATCAACTGCATCTGCAACTGTATTAAATACTGGACGCTCTAAATGTGTTTGACCTCCTTTTCCTGGAGTAACACCTCCAACAACATTTGTACCATATTCTATAATTTGTGAAGCATGAAATGTACCTTCACTACCTGTAAAACCTTGTACTATAATCTTTGAATTTTTATCTACGAGAACGCTCATTTTATATTTTGTTTAATCGTTTGTTTTTTGTTGCTGCAAATTTACATTATTTGCACTTTGATTGGTTTATAAATTTTACTTTTTTACTAACCTTTTTAAGGTTGCTAATTCTTTTAATTGCTGTCGTGCTTCTTGTATTGGATTTCCAGAATATGTTTTACCGCCAGCAATAGATTTTGTGACACCTGTTTGTCCTAAAACTACTGCATTCTCTCCTATCCTTATATCACTCCTAACGCCAACTTGTCCCCAAAGTGTAACTTCATCTTCAATAATTACACAACCTGCAATTCCAACTTGTGAAGCAATTAAACACTTTTTTCCAATTATTGTATCATGTCCAACTTGAACTAAATTATCAATCTTAGTTCCTTTACCTATAGTCGTTTTTCCAGAAACGCCTCTATCAATAGAACAATTTGAACCAATCTCTACATCATCTTGAATTAAAACAATTCCTGTCGATACTAATTTATCAAATCCTTCTACTCTATTTTTATAATAAAAAGCATCGCCACCTATAACAGTTCCCGAATGAATTGTAACATTATTTCCAATTTGCGCGCCATTGTTAATGGTAACATTGGCATGAATGAAACAGTTATCTCCTATAATAACATTATTGCCGATAAAAACATTTGGTTGAATTATAGTTTCTTTACCTATTTGAGCCGTTTTAGAAATTGAAGAGTTTGAGACTTGAAATGAATTAAAATGATTTGCTAATTTATTGAAATCTCTAAATGGATCATCAGAAATCAAAAGCGCTTTTCCTTTAGGGCAATCAACGCTTTTATTAATTAATATAATTGTTGCGGCTGATTGCAAAGCCTTTTCATAATATTTTGGGTGATCTACAAAAACGATATCTCCAGTTTCTACAACATGAATTTCATTCATTCCAAAAACTGGAAACTCATCTGCTCCAACATAATCAGAATTAATAATTTCTGCTATATTTTTTAAAGATTGTTTTTGTGCAAACTTCATTATTCTTTTACTCTTTCTTGATACAGCCCTTTTTCTGTTGTTATCTTAATCTTATCTCCTTCATTGATAAATAATGGAACATTTATTCTAGCGCCAGTTTCAACTGTTGCTGGTTTTGTAGCGTTTGTTGCAGTATTTCCTTTAATTCCAGGCTCAGTATGCGTAACCTCAAGAATTACACTTAAAGGCATGTCTACTGACAAGGGCATATTATCTTCAGAATTAATAATAATAGTTACTACTTCGCCTTCTTTTAATAAATCTGGAGCCTCTAAAACTTCTTTCTGAAGTGTTATCTGATCGTAATCAGTAGTATTCATAAAGTGAAACGTATCACCATCAGAATATAAATATTGAAACTTGTGTGTTTCTACTCGTACATCATCTAATTTTCTTCCTGCAGGAAATGTATTATCTATTACTTTTCCATTTGTAACACTTTTTAATTTAGTCCTTACAAATGCTGGACCTTTTCCAGGTTTTACATGTAAAAATTCTGTTACTTTATATATATCGTTATTGTATCTGATACACAATCCGTTTCTAATATCTGAAGTTGTTGCCATTTATTGTTTTAAATTATTTTAATTTCCTGTATAACCTTTCATTATACCTCTTTGTGAGTTTCTGATAAATACAATCACATCATCTCTTTCATTAGTTGCTTCAAATTCAGCCTCTAAAATCCCAAGTGCTTGTGATGTGTTATAATTTTTTTGATAAAGTACTCTATATATATTTTGTATCTCTCTAATTTTTTCTGTAGAGAAACCTTTTCTTCTTAATCCAACTGAATTAATACCAACATAAGAAAGTGGTTCTTTTGCTGCTTTTGTATAAGGCGGTACATCTTTTCTAACTAAAGAACCTCCTGAGACCATTGAGTAATCACCAATATGAATAAACTGATGAATTGCTGATAAACCACCAATAACTGCATGTTTACCAATAATTACATGTCCACCTAAAGCAACACCATTTACAATAATAGCATTATCACCAACTACACAATCATGTGCAATGTGTGAAGTTGCCATTATTAAACAGTTATCTCCAATAACCGTTTTTCCAGATGCACTTGTTCCTCTATTTATAGTAACGCATTCTCTTATAGTAACGTCATTTCCAATAATAGTCAAAGAATCTTCTCCTTCAAATTTTAAATCTTGAGGAATGGCAGAAATAACTGCGCCAGGAAAAATTCTACAATTCTTTCCTATCCTTGCTCCTTCCATAATGGTAACGTTAGAGCCAATCCAAGTTCCTGAACCAATTTTAACATTACTATGGATAGTAGTAAAAGGTTCTACTACTACGTTTCTCGCAATTTTAGCTCTTGGATGTATATACGCTAGTGGTTGATTCATTTCGTGTTTTTTATTTTTTAATTGATGAAATGTGTTCGCAAAAAAAAATGTTTTTTGCTCGGTTCATCTTTTTAAAATTTATTTTTTTGCTATTTGTGCCATTAACTGTGCTTCTGCAACTAATTTATTATTTGCATATGCGTATGCTTGCATGTGACAAATTCCGCGTCTTATAGGTGTAATTAATTCACAACTAAATATTAATGTATCTCCAGGCAACACTTTTTGTTTGAACTTCACATTATCCATTTTCATGAAATATGTTAAATAATTTTCAGGATCTGGAACTGTGCTTAACACTAATATTCCGCCACACTGTGCCATTGCTTCAACTTGTAAAACTCCTGGCATTACTGGTGCTCCTGGAAAATGACCAACAAAGAAGTTTTCATTCATTGTTACATTTTTCATTCCAACAACTTTACTTTCTGATAATTCTAAAATTCTATCAATTAATAAAAATGGTGGTCTATGTGGTAAAATATCCATGATTTGATGGATATCCATTAAAGGCGGCTCATTTAAATTAAATTGCGGCACTTTATTTCTTTTCTCCTTTTTTATAATACTCGCCAACTTCTTTGCGAATAAAGTATTTACTGAATGTCCTGGTTTATTTGCAATTATCTTTCCTCTAATTCTTGTTCCTACTAAAGCCAAATCACCAATTACATCTAGTAATTTATGTCTTGCAGCTTCATTAGCCCAACGTAAAGTTAAATTGTCTAAAATTCCATTTGAATTAACAGAAATGTTAGGTTTATCAAATACTCTCTTTAACTTTTCGGTAGTTTCTTTAGAAATTTCTTTATCTACATATACAATAGCATTATTTAAATCACCTCCTTTTATCAGGTTGTTATCTAATAGCATTTCTATTTCATGTAAAAAACTAAACGTTCTTGCAGCTGCAATCTCTTTTTTAAAATCTGATAACCTATTTAGCGACGCATTTTGTGTACCTAAAACTTTAGTTCCAAAATCAACAATAGTTGTTACTTGATATTCATCCGCTGGCATTAAAATAATTTCACTTCCAGTTTCACTATCAACATAAGAAATGATTTCTTTAACTATGTATTCTTCTCTTGTAGCATCTTGCTCTAATATTTTACCTTTTTCTAATGCTTCAATAAAGTGTATTGATGAACCATCCATAATTGGAGGCTCTGGAGCATTAATTTCTATAATTATATTATCAATTCCCAAGGCATAAACAGCCGCTAAAACATGCTCACAAGTATTTATTTGAACTCCATTTTTTTCAAGGTTAGTTCCTCTTTGTGTATTGACTACATAATTGGCATTCGCTTCTATTACTGGTGTTCCTTCTAAATCTAATCTAACAAAAGCATAACCATGATTAATGGGTGCTGGCTTAAAAGTCATTGTAACATCAATTCCTGTGTGTAATCCAACACCAGAAAGTGTAACTTCGTTTTGTATAGTATTTTGATTCATATTCTTTATTTTTCTTTTAATGCTTTTAATTCTTTTTCCAATTTATTTATTGTACTAACCAACTTCGGTAAGTTTTTAAAATAAACATATGATTTATTATAATCTGAGTGATTAAACGCTGGAGTTCCTTTTAGTATTTCTCCATCTTTAATGTTTTTTGTAACTCCTGTTTGTGCTTGTATTTTAACATTATCACCAATTACTATATGTCCAGCAACTCCTACTTGACCTCCAAACATACAATTTTCTCCAATTTTAGTAGAACCTGCAACACCTGATTGAGATGCTATAACAGTATTACTACCAATGATTACATTATGAGCAATTTGTATTTGATTGTCTAATTTCACTCCTTTTTTAATAATTGTAGATCCTAATGTTGCTCTATCTATTGTTGTGCAAGCACCAATATCAACATTATCTTCAATAATAACATTCCCAATTTGTGGGATCTTGCTATACGCTCCATTTTTATTTGGAGCAAAACCAAATCCATCAGCTCCAATTACACAACCAGAATTAATTACACAATTATTTCCTATTAGAGTATCATAGTAAATATTAACTCCTGAAAATATTATTGAATTATCACCAATTACCACATCATTTCCAATGTAAGCATTTGGGTATATCTTTACATTATCACCAATTTTAACATTATCACCAATATATACAAACGCACCAATATAAGGATTTGAACCTATAACGGCACTATTACTAATATAATGTGGTTCTTCTTTTCGTGGTGAAGCTAATTTTAATTGACTATAAAATTCTAATAACTTTGAAAAAGAGATTAATGCATCATCAACCTTTATTAAGGTTGCGCTAATAGCCTTCTCAGGAATAAATGTTTTATCTACAACGACTACTGAAGCCTCTGTAGAATATATAAACGGAGTGTATTTTGGGTTTGATAAAAAAGTTAAAGAGCCTTTTTTACCTTCTTCAATTTTAGACAGTGTAGAAACTTCTTCTTCAAGGTTTCCTACAATCTCTCCATCTAAAATCTCTGCTATTTGGTTTGCTGTAAATTTCATTAGGTGCAAAAATATGAAAATTTTGTATCTTTTAGAATGATGTCTTAGGATAACACAAAAAATATTTAATTACAGGCACAGATAATGCCTCTAAATTTAAGTTATCTGTAGACTTTGCTAAATCTTTTAAATTTCCTGATTTATCTAAAATCTTAATTTGATTTTTAATTGAATTATAGGCTTGGTTCGTAACTGAATTTGATATAAAAAAATAATCAATCTCTTTATCTGTTAGATTGCAATCATTCTGTACTTGTTTTTTTACAATTTCAACTTTATGGCTGTTAAATTTTTCTTTTTGTATTTCAATCTTAAATAACTTTCTGTTGATTAACATTTTGCAGAGCTCTGATAAAATTCTATCATCAAAATCTACCCATTCTTTTATTGCCAGTAGCACATCAAAATCATCTAACCTTGAAAAAACTTCTAAGGTATTACTATTAAAATTAGTTTCGTCAACTGGGTTTTCTAAAAAGAATTTTAAAGGTTTACTTGCTTCTATAGTTCTTCCTTCTTGCACTAATTCTTTTGCTCTTTTTAAAATTTTAACCAATATATTTTCAGCAACCAATCCTGTTTTGTGAAGGTACACTTGCCAATACATTAAGCGTCTTGAAACAATAAATTTTTCTACTGAATAAATTCCCTTTTCTTCAACTACCAAATTATCATCTTTGACATTTAGCATTGTAATTAATCGCTCAGAATTAATATTTCCTTCTGAAACACCTGTAAAAAAACTGTCGCGTTTTAAATAATCTAATCTATCCATATCCAACTGACTGCTAATCAATTGATGTAAAAAACTTCGTTGATAATCTCCTTTAAAAATTGTAATTGCTAAAGATAATTTCCCTTCAAATTCCTCGTTCAATGCTTCCATGAACTTTAAAGAAATTGATTCATGACTTATTCCTGTTGCAATACTGTTTTCTAAAGCATGTGAAAAAGCACCATGACCTATATCATGTAATAAAATAGCAATATAAACAGCATTTTCTTCATCCTCTGAAATATATGCTCCTTTAAAACGAAGTACTCGAACAGCCTTTTGCATTAGATGCATACAGCCTATTGCATGCTGAAAACGCGTGTGATGTGCTCCAGGATACACCATATATGATAATCCCATTTGAGAAACCCTTCTTAAACGTTGAAAATAAGGGTGTTCTATTAAATCAAAAATTAATGAGTTTGGAATAGTAATAAAACCGTAAATTGGGTCGTTTAGTATTTTAAGTTTGTTCGTTTGTTTAGCGGTCAAAATGATAATTTATTGTTAAATGATATCTCGACTTCGCTCGATATGGCATTTAGTTAATATATTGTATTCTCAAGAAATATTAATAAATACAAAGATAAGAATAAGTATGAGCAAAATAAGCATTTTATGGGTTGATGATGAAATAGATTTATTAAAACCACACATAATTTTCCTTGAAAAGAAAAACTATTCCGTTACAACTTGTACAAATGGTGCTGATGCAATTGACTTAATTGACGATGAAAATTTTGATGTTGTATTTTTAGATGAGAATATGCCTGGAATTTCTGGATTAGAAACATTAACAGAAATTAAATCTAAGAATTCTAACCTTCCTATTATTATGATTACTAAAAGTGAGGAAGAATACATCATGGAAGATGCAATTGGAAATAAAATTGCAGATTATTTAATAAAACCTGTTAATCCAAATCAGATTTTATTGAGTCTAAAGAAAAACTTAGATCACTCTCGTTTAGTCTCTGAAAAAACAACTTCTAACTACCAACAAGATTTTAGAAAAATTGCCATGGATTTATCTATGGTCAATTCATATGAAGAATGGACTGAGTTATATCAAAAACTTGTGTTTTGGGAAATTGAATTAGAAAACATCAATGATCAAGGGATGATTGAAATTCTTGAAAGTCAAAAACAAGAAGCAAATTCCCAATTCTTTAAATTCATCAAAAAAAACTATGAAGATTGGTTTCACGGTTATGAAAAACCAACTTTATCACACACCCTTTTCAAAGATTATGTAGTTCCAAATATTGACAAAGAAAACGGAACGCTACTTGTTGTCATTGACAATCTAAGATATGACCAATGGAGAGTTATTGAACCTTTAATTTCTGACTATTATAAAAAAGTTTCAGAAAAGCCATTTTTCAGCATCCTTCCAACAGCAACTCAATACTCTAGAAATGCTATTTTTTCAGGATTGATGCCTTCTGAAATGGAGAAATTACATCCTAACTATTGGAAAAACGACACTGAAGAAGGTGGGAAAAACTTACATGAAAATGATTTTTTAATTGAGCAGCTCAAGCGTTTGAACCTGAATATAAAACATGAATATTACAAGATTACAAACTTAAGATCTGGAAAACAACTAGCAGATTCGTATAAATCTACAAAAGACAATGACTTAACTGTGATTGTTTATAATTTTGTTGATATGCTTTCACACGCTAAAACGGAAATGGATGTTATAAAAGAATTAGCCGATGATGATAAAGCATATCGATCTTTAACCAAAAGTTGGTTTCAAAACTCACCTTTGTTAGATATTATTCAAAAAGCACAAGAAATGGGTCAGAAATTGATTATCACAACTGATCATGGAACAATCAATGCGACAGCACCAACAAAGGTGATTGGTGATAAGAATATTAGTTCTAATTTAAGATACAAAACCGGCAGAAGCCTTTCATACAATGAAAAAGATGTATATGCTGTAAGCAATCCTAAAGATATTTATTTACCAACTATCAATATGAATAGTTCCTTTATTTTTGCAAAAGAAGATTTATTTTTTGCGTACCCAAACAATTACAATCATTTTGTGAAGTACTATAAAAACACCTATCAACATGGAGGGATTTCACTAGAAGAAATGATTATTCCATGTGCTATTTTAGAGCCTAAATAAAATGAAACAAGAATATTCGCTTACTGAACTTCCTGTAATTGCTAAAAAAATAATTGAAGCTGTTACTACTAAAATGGTTTTATTTAATGGTGAAATGGGTGCTGGAAAAACAACACTCATTAAAGAAGTTGTAAAACAATTAGGAGTAAATGATGCTGCCAACTCCCCTACTTTCTCATTAGTTAATGAATATCTAACTGATGATAATATTACTATTTATCATTTTGATTTTTATAGAATTGAAACTGAAGATGAAGCCTATGATATAGGAGTTGAAGAGTATTTTTATAATGAAGATGCGTGGTGTTTTATAGAATGGGGAAATAAAGTAGAAAATTTATTACCTTTAGACTTTACAAGCATCAATATTGATGTAGTAAATGAAAATCTACGAACTATTGAAATTATAAATTAATGAGTGAGAAAACTACTTCACCTTTTAGTAAAGAACAATTGATGCCTCAAGCAGAAATGCTTGAAATAACACGTCAAAAAGGAGAATTATTAATTGGCATACCCAAAGAGTCTTACAAACAAGAAAAACGTGTTTGCTTAACTCCAGATGCTGTTTCAGCCTTGACGGCTCATGGTCATAGAATTGTAATTGAAACAGGTGCAGGACTTAATGCAAATTATGCTGATAGTGAATATTCTGAAGCTGGAGCTAAAATTTCTTACGATATTAAAGAGGCATTTGAGTGTAATATCGTTTTAAAAGTTGAGCCGCCATCACATGAAGAAATTGACATGATGAATCCTCAAAGTGTTTTATTTTCTGCATTGCAATTAAAAACTCAGACAAAAAAATATTTTGAATTACTCGCTAAAAAAAGAATTACCGCTGTTGCATTTGATTTTATAAGAGATGAACAAGGAACTTTTCCTGTTGTGAAATCTTTAAGTGAAATTGCAGGAACAGCATCTATACTTATTGCTAGTGAAATTATGAGTTCTGACAATAATGGTTTTGGATTATTGGTTGGGAATATTAGTGGCGTTCCTCCTACCGATGTTGTGATATTAGGTGCTGGAACTGTGGCTGAATTTGCGGCAAGATCAGCATTAGGATTAGGCGCAAGAGTCAAAGTATTTGACAATTCATTATCAAAATTAAGAAATTTACAACACAATTTAGGCACATTAATTTACACATCAACCATTCAACCAAAAACATTACTAAAAGCATTAATGCGCTGTGATATTGCTATTGGTGCTGTGAGAGGTAGTACACGTGCTCCAATTTTAGTTTCTGAAAGCATGGTAGAAAAAATGAAAGATGGTGCTGTAATTGTTGATGTAAGTATAGATAGAGGCGGTTGCTTTGAAACTTCTGAAGTGACTACGCATAAAAAACCTACTTTTGAAAAACATGGTGTTATACACTATTGTGTACCAAATATTCCCTCGAGATACTCTCGAACAGCCTCAGTGTCAATCAGTAATATATTCACTCCGTATTTGCTAAATATAGGTGAAGAAGGAGGTTTTGAAAATGCTGTAAGATTTGACAAGAGTTTGCAAAAAGGGATGTATTTTTACCACGGAATTTTAACCAACAAATCTGTTGCAGATTGGTTCGGTCTTCCATTTAGAGATATCAACTTATTAATTTTGTAAATGAAATTTATCCACCGTTTTGCTTATTTTCTTATTGGATTACTAATAGGAAGTATATTCGTTTATTTTGTATGGAATAAGAAAAATGTAACGTTTGATTATTTACCAAATGCACGTGTATTAAAAAGTATCAGAACCGACACACAACTTTTTACCGATAGCGCAAAAGAAGCAATGATTGCTTTTGATTTAGACTCTACAGATATTAGTATAATATTACAACATGGTAATATAGACTTTAAAAAAAGTACTCCGCGAGAAAAGCCTTGTAAGACTTTTGTGATTGACGGGAAACCTAAGCAAAAAGAGATTACATTGATCATAAAAAAATGCGATAGCATTTCTACTATCCAGCAAATACTATTGACAGAAAATGAATAAATATCTAGCCGAATTTATTGGAACTTTCGCTTTAGTTTTCTTTGGAACTGGCGCTATGGTTATAGATACTGTTCATCCAAGTATTGGTGTTTTAGGAATTGCAATTGCGTTTGGCGCAGTTGTAATGGCTATGATTTATTCGTTTGGAGATACCTCTGGAGCACATATAAATCCTGCGGTAACAATTGGCTTTGCTTTTGCTGGGCGATTTGAAAAAAAACAAGTTGCGCCTTATATCATCGCACAAATATTGGGTGCTGTTGCGGCTAGTTATATTCTAAAATTCTTATTTCCCGACCAACTTTTATATGGAAACACCTTACCATCTGATGGATGGTTACAAAGTTTTATTTTAGAGTTTATACTTACTTTTATTTTAATGTTTGTAATTCTAAAAGTATCCTCTGGATCTAAAGAAACTGGAACAATGGCTGCTATTGCTATTGGTGGAACTGTGTTAATTGAAGCTTTAGTTTTTGGACCCATTACTGGCGCATCAATGAATCCTGCAAGAAGTATTGCTCCTGCGCTGGCCTCTGTGAATTTTCAAGATTTGTGGTTGTATATCGTTGCTCCTATTTTAGGTGCAATTGCTGCAGTCTTAGTTTGCCCTTTGACGAAGAGTGAGGATAGTGAGTGTTGTTAAAAAATAATATTACTTTTTTAACTCCTCAAAATAACGTGCTTTAATTTTTGTAATACTTTTAATGGTTTTTTCCATCCAGTCAATTTTCTTAAAAAACTGTTCTTCTTCACTCAATTGCCATTGAACGTCAGAACGTCGTAATTTATCCGTCACAGATTGAAGTGTGATTGCTGCAGCGACAGAAACATTTAAACTCTCGGTAAAACCTACCATCGGAATTTTTAAAAAACCGTCAGCTTGTTCCATCATCGTATTAGAAACTCCTTCTTTTTCTACACCAAATACAAAAGCCGCTTTTTTGGTAATATCAAAATCTTGAACTAAACAAGATTCATTGTGTGGAGTTGTTGCAATTAATTGATACCCTTCTTTTTTAATTGCATCTATACAATCTTGAGTGTTTATCTGCTTTTCATTATATCTATGAAAGTCTATCCATTTTTGAGAACCTTTACCTACTTGATTAGACATATAACTATTGTATTTATTCTCAATAATATGCACGTCTTGTACTCCAAATATATCACAACTACGGACTATAGCGCTTGTATTATGCTTTTGGTATAAATCCTCTAGTATTACTGTAAAATGGCGTGTACGCTGTTTTAAAATGTCGTCAAATAGATCTTTACGACGGTCACTCAGCATCGGAGCGATGTGATTATAATAATCTATATCTTCTTTTTTGATCATATTACAAATGTAAGGATAATTGAAAAATTAACTAATCAATTTAAAAACGGCTTCGAATAAATCGCCTTTAGAAACAACGCTTCCTTTTTCTATCAAATCAAAAATTTCTACGTTACGTTCTTTAACGTATGGTTTTTGACCTTTAAAATAATCTATTGTTTTATCCTGTGAATTATCAACAAACCAATTGTAATCATCTGGATTTAAAAGATTTATCCCTTCTCTATGTACCTTTACTACAATTCTGTGTGTAAACTCAGCATCACATCTAAAAAGATTGATTGAATTTTCTGAAAAATGTTCTAAATAATTTGCTTTCAATAAAACTCTATCCCAAACAACATCGCTAAACAAATTCATTTCTTCTTCAGCAACTTCTGGTGTGTCTTTTTTAATTGTTTCCCACTCTTTGACATCTATTTGTTGTGCAGCCAAAAAAGTCGCAAACTCTAAATGCAATTCCTCAAATTGTTCTTTTGTTAATTGTCTATACTTCATTTTATTTCAAATAAAAAAAGACCATAATTTCTTATGATCTTTATTATTACTATTATTAACAATTGAGTGTTAATTGTTTAGTTTGCTTCTCCAACAACATCGAATTGCAAGTCAACTATAACCGCTCTGTGTAATCTCACAGCTGCATTATACTTTCCTAAACGCTTCACGTTACCACCTTCTACTTTGATATATTTCTTATCAATTGAATGACCTGCTTTTTCAAGAGCCTCGGCAACATTAATGTTATTTACTGAACCAAATAATTTATCTTTATCTCCAGTCTTAGCAATAATTTTAATTTCCAATGCTTTAATAGCGTCTGCTATTTTTGTTGCATCTTTAATTTCTTTTTCTTCTTTAAAAGCACGTTGCTTTAAAGTTTCAGCTAATACTTTCTTTGCTGATACCGTTGCGATAACTGCAAGTCCTTGAGGGATTAGAAAGTTACGACCATAACCATTTTTCACAGTCACTAGATCGTCCTTAAATCCTACTTTTTCTACGTCTTGTTTTAAAATAAGTTCCATATCTTCCTCTTTATTATTTTAATAAATCGCCAACATATGGCATTAATGCTAAGTGACGCGCTCTTTTAATAGCAACAGACACTTTACGCTGATATTTCAAAGAAGTACCTGTTAAACGACGAGGTAAAATTTTACCTTGTTCATTTACTAAATACATTAAGAAATCTGCATCTTTAAAATCAATATACTTAATTCCGTTTTTCTTAAAACGACAGTATTTTGCTTCTTTTTTAGTTTCTATATCTAACGGAGTTAGGTACCTAACATTACCTTGCTTCCCTCCTTTTGATTGTTGGTCTAATGTAGCCATAATTCTTATTTTTTAGGAGTTTTAACGCGTGCTTTTCTCTTTTCGGCCCAAGCAGCAGCATGTTTGTCTAGTCTTACCGTCAAATAGCGCATGATGCTATCATCTCTTCTGAATTCTAATTCAAATGCAGTAACTTCTTCACCTGCCATTTTGAATTCAAATAAGTGATAAAAACCACTTTTTTTGTGTTGGATTGGGTATGCTAATTTCTTTAAGCCCCAATCTTCTTTGTGTATCATTTCGGCACCTTTGGAAACAAGATAGTCCTCGAACTTCTTTACTGCTTCCTTTATCTGAGTTTCAGATAAAACGGGATTCAAAATGAAAACAGTTTCGTAATGATTCATATTTATTGATTTTAAGTTTACTTTTAAAGGGTGCAAATATACAACTAATTCCATATTCAGCAAGGTCTTTGCTATTTATTATTTTTAATTACAATACGATACTAAAAATTCAACTTTAAGTAGTCCGTATAATTAAATGAAATCGTTAAAATTTTACAGAAATTTCCTTCCGAATTTTGTATTCTCTTAATTATTATAGCGTCTCAATATGCTCTTTGAAGAAAAAAAATTAAAATACTTCTAAAGCGATATTATAAGCACTTTCAAAAGTCAAAGAATTCATATTCGTATTTACCTTTTGAGCCGTAAAATAAGAAAGCAACTTCTCTGTTGGCATATTACCGGTCAAATCATTTTTCGCCATAGGACAACCTCCGTAACCTTTAATTGCTCCATCAAAACGTAAGCATCCGGAAGTATATGCTGCGGCTACTTTTTCATGCCAAGTTGTAGGCGTGGTATGTAAATGCGCTCCAAATTCAATTTTAGGATATTGTGGAATTAAGTTAGAAAACAAATACGAAATCGTTTCTCCATCAGCAACTCCAATAGTATCTGAAAGCGATAAAATTTTCACGCCCATTTTAGATAACTTCTCAGTCCAATTAGCAACAATATCAATATTCCAAGGGTCTCCATAAGGATTTCCAAAACCCATAGAAAGATAGGCTACTATTTCTTTATTCGTTTTCACACCAATATTTAGCAACTCGTCTAAAACAAGAATAGACTCATCTATTGTCTTGCCTGTATTACGCATTTGAAAGTTTTCGGAAATTGAAAAAGGATAGCCTAAATAATTAATCTCTTCGAATACACTCGCATCATTGGCTCCTCTCACATTGGCTACAATTGCCAATAATTTACTCTCTGTTTCAGATAAGTTAAGTTGAGATAAAACAGCTGCAGTATCTCGCATTTGAGGTATTGCTTTAGGTGAAACGAAACTCCCAAAATCAATAGTATCAAAACCAACTTTTAACAACATATTTATATATCTCGCTTTTAATTCTGTTGGAATGAAATGTGATTTTATGCCTTGCATGGCATCTCTTGGACATTCTATGATCTTGATGTTTTTCACAGTTCAAATATACAAATAGTATTCCTATAAAATAAGTTCTAAGTCTTGATAAACTATTGCTTTTACAATCAATAAGTTATAATCAAACATTTATTGTTTATTAGTATCAAAACTTTTAAAGCAACTATTGAAATATTTTTAAATTTTAAACGTAGCCGTCTGTTTGTAGGAAATTATTTAGCAACTTTAAATAACCTAATCTAAAACAACTTATCATAATGAAAAGTCTTATTTAACTAAATATAATGAAAATTGCAATTCCAACAAACACAATAATTTGCATCCATTTTAGAATCGTTGAAAACATATTGTTATCGCGTAAAAATGCTGTGGCTTTATCGGCAACAAAAGAAATAATTGAAAAAATAATAAATGCTTGCAACATAAATAAAAAGCCTAAAATAAAAACTTGTGGCTTTACATCCCCTTGTGTAATGTCTATAAACGCTGGAAAAAAGGCTAAAAAGAAAATCGTCACTTTAGGATTCAAAACATTCATAATAAATCCTTGTTTTATTAATTCCACTGGATTTTTTTTTTGAACTACACCTGAATCTAAAACGATTTTAGAAGAACTTCTAAATACTTTGTATGCAAGATATAATAGGTAGATTGCTCCTATTAGTTTTATAGCAAAAAACAAATTGTCAGAACTTTCAATGATTGCAGAAACTCCAAATGCAATTAAACTTGTGTGGATAATAATTCCTAAAACGAGGCCAAACGCTGTAACAATTCCGTATTTTTTCCCATGAGCAATACTTTGCATTAACACATACATATTATCTGGCCCTGGAGAAAAAGTCAAGGCAATTGAAGCGCCTAAAAATGATATGATAGTTTGAGGATCCATATATTAAGAATCTTCTAAAATCCTTTTATTTATTTTTTTAACAAGGCTTGGACCTTCATAGATAAACCCTGTATAAATTTGAACTAAGTCAGCACCTGCAGCAATTTTATCTATAGCGTCTTGTGATGAATGAATCCCTCCAATACCAATAATCGGAAAAGATTTTTTTGAATTATCAGAAAGATATTTAATAACTTTAGTACTTCTATCAGTTACGGGCTTCCCACTCAAACCACCATTCCCAACAATACCTAAGCGTTCTTTTGTCGCTTTCAATCCTTCTCTATCTATAGAAGTGTTTGAGGCTATAACTCCGTCTATTTTAGTGACTGCTACAAGCGCTATTATTTCATCTAACTGTGCTGTATTTAAATCTGGAGCAATCTTTAATAAGATTGGTTTTTGCTGCTTATACGTCTCATTTTCTTTTTGTACACTAGAGATTAACTCTAACAAATAATCCTTGTCTTGAAGTTTCGCCATACTACCAACATTAGGGCAACTCACATTTAATACAAAATAGTCAACATGTGCATGTAAAGCATTGAAACAATAGAGATAATCATCTGTATATTGATTGGTAGATGAGTCTGTGTTTTTACCAATATTACCGCCAACAATAAGGTTCGGATTTAAATTTTTGAGGCGTTCAACAACAACATCTACTCCGTCGTTATTAAAACCCATTCTGTTTATAATTCCTTGATCATCCTTGAGTCTAAATAATCGCTTCTTTGGATTTCCAATTTGTGGCTTAGGAGTTACTGTACCTATTTCAATAAATCCAAATCCGAAATTTGATAATTGAGGAATCATCAATGCATTTTTATCAAATCCCGCTCCTAAGCCTACAGGATTTTTGAATTTTAACCCAAATAAATTGCGTTCTAATTTAGGATTTTCTAATGAGAACGTTTTACGAGTAATATATGCTACGAAAGGGATTTTGAAAACAAACTTCAGAAAAGAAAAAGTAAAATAGTGAACTTTTTCTGGATCAAATAAAAATAATACGGGTCTAATTATTAGTTTATACATTGTCTATTTTATTTATCAATCTGAATAAAACCTGTCTCTTATACACATCTGACGCTGCCGACGAATAGAGAGGTGTAGA
>OJBS01000241.1_pt1 | contig 16677 bp, 13 predicted proteins | sample 1590941 | NCBI WGS metagenome assembly OJBS01 (sample SAMN05416785, study PRJEB24817) | seawater metagenome | isolation source: Sea water | place: Canada:Atlantic | collected 2013-11
GAGATCATGCCTAGTCTCGTGGGCTCGGAGATGTGTATAAGAGACAGGTTCTCATAAAGGGGTGCCTTCATCGGCTGAGATCATACCCATTGAACCTAGAACAGGTAATGCTGTTTAGGAAACGAACTTAAAGAAAAAGTCTTGTAGATTTTTTTAGCAAGTCCAGAAGCAGAAGCTTCAGAAAACCAATTATTCAACAACAACCGAATAATTACCTCTTTTTATTTGTTTTAATTAAAGTTAAAATGAAAAAAATATCAATTATTTTTTTATTGTTTGTCAGTGCAATCTACGCTCAAGATGAGACTAAAAAAGATTCTATTAATTTTATAGATGAAGTTATTGTACAAGCTGTTAGAGTTAATTCTGATTCTCCAGTAACACATTCAAATTTATCAAAAAAAGAAATTTCTAAACGTAACTTAGGGCAAGATATTCCAATCTTAATGAATTATATGCCAAACGTAGTCACATCTTCTGATGCTGGTGCTGGAGTTGGATATACCTATATTCGTGTTCGCGGTTCAGATGCTTCTAGAGTGAATGTCACTGTAAACGGAATCCCTTATAATGATGCTGAAAGTCAAGGTACATTTTGGGTGAATATGGGAGATTTCGCATCTTCTACACAAAGTTTACAGTTACAACGAGGAGTTGGAACATCAACAAATGGTTCTGGTGCATTTGGTGCAAGTTTAAATATTTTAACAGATGCTGTATCAGAAGAAGTACATGGAGAAATTTCAAATTCATTTGGATCATACGGAACAAGAAAACATACTGTGAAGTTTTCTACCGGAAAATTGGGTATGGATACTGAGCGTCGGTCACTGAGCGGAGTCGAAGTGAGTCGAAGTATTGAATTTGCAGGACGTCTATCAAATATTTATTCTGACGGATATGTAGACAAAGCCTTTTCTGATTTAAAATCATATTTTTTACAAGGTTCTTATACTGATGAAAATACACTAATTAAAGCATTAGTATTTGGAGGAAAAGAAAGAACATATCAAGCATGGTTTGGATTGTCTGCAGATGAATTAAAAGAAGATAGAAGACAGAATCCTTATACGTATGATAACGAGACTGACAACTATCAGCAAGATCATTATCAATTGCATTGGAATGAAAAATTAAATGAAAATTGGTCTACAAATCTTGGCTTGAACTTTACACATGGTGAAGGTTATTTTGAACAATTTAAATCTGAAAAAAAACCTGAAGATTATGCTAATTTAGTTGTTGCAACTGATGGAAGCAGAACAGACTTAATAGTTCGTAGATGGTTAAAAAACGATTTTTATGTAGCCAATTTTAATGCAAATTATACTTCTGAAAAACTAAAGGTAATCTCTGGAGTTTCATATAGCAATTACGCTGGAGATCATTTTGGAGAAGTTATTTGGGCAAAAGAATTTGCTGAAAATGCTTCTGTTCGAGATACATACTATGAAAGTGATGCTGCTAAAAAAGATTTTAGTCTCTTTTCAAAAGTTACTTTTAACCTTTCAGAAAAACTAAAAACTTATATTGATCTACAAGGACGTTTTGTGAATTATTCTACTGTTGGTTTAACTTCAGATAGGAACGCTATAAGTGTTGCATCAAACTTTAGTTTTTTCAATCCGAAAATTGGGTTTACTTATAAAATGAATGACAATAACAGCCTATACACTTCTTATTCAAGAGCCAATAGAGAGCCAAATCGTAAAGATTTTGAATTGAATATCAATGTGAAATCTGAAAAAATGAACGACTATGAATTAGGCTGGAGACTGAAAACAGATAATATTAAAGTGAGCGCCAATATTTACTATATGCAATATAAAGATCAGTTGATTTTAACTGGTGATATTGATGACACAGGAGATTATACAAGAGAAAATGTTGATGATAGTTACCGATTAGGATTGGAAATTGACGCAGATATTCAATTGAATGATAAAATCTCAATTCGTCCAAACATCTCTTTAAGTTCTAATAAAATTAAAGACTTTTCCATAAACAGAGACAACACTACAACCTTTTTAGGTAATTCAGAAATTGCTTTTTCTCCAAGTATTATTGCAGGAAATGCTTTTATGTATAGTCCTTCTGACAAATTTCAATTGACTTTATTGTCAAAATTTGTCGGAGAACAATATTTAAGCAATACAGAAACTGAAGCGTCAAAACTCGACAGTTATTTTACAAGCGACTTTACTATTTCTTATGAATTAGAGACCAACTCAATTTTTAAATCAATTGTATTTACAGGGCTTGTAAATAATATTTTCGATAAAGAATATGTTGATAGAGGTTATACGTATTTAGATACTTGGACTGGGCCTACATCGTTTGAAGTTCAAGGATATTATCCACAAGCTACACGGAACTTCTTAGTTGGAGTGACTTTGAAATTTTAGAGGTCGATTAAGTATCGAAAAACGTTATTAAGAAAGTAAACCATTTACTTTCTTAATAACACCTTAATTCTTTCTTCAAACGTTGATTCTTTAATAGGTAAATGGATGCTTTCAAACAAATTCATAAATACTTCAGAATGTTTCTTTGAACGCATAGTTTCCATACTTATATGAATGAAATTTGACCACATTACTGATTTTAACTCAATTTTGTCTTCGCTATACATTCTAAATTCTACCAAAGTACTCAATGGAGTAAGTTTTATTATTTGTGATTGAATTGTTACAATTTCAGATAAATTAGCAGATTTCAAATATGCAATTTGATTTGAACCAGTAACCCAACCAACGCCTTGAGTCTGTGCAATATTTAAATAATCAAAATTGTAATTTTCTATCAATTGATCTTCTCTAGCATTTATTAAATAATCAATATATTTTGAATTATTCAAATGTTTAAAAGGATCACAATCTTGAAACCGAATCTTTGTTTTACTCTCTAATATTTTATTCATTTATTTATTCTTCCAATAACACAACTAATAAAAGATGTGGCTTATTTTACAACAAAATTGTCTGCTCCAATGGTTTGTTGCGTATTTAAGCAACTAAAAGTCGAATAGAAAGTCCGCGAGGACTTTCGTAAATTGGCTAAAACCAGCAATTAATTTTGCACGGTGTTAGTTCTAGTTTTTTATCTTCCATTTTGTAATTATTTCTTTCATACTTTCTTTGTTCAATTCAAACTGTTTAGCTCTATGTCCATTTGCACCTGATGGATGAGGGAAACCATTTAAAATGAAGTTGTCATTAAGCTTATTGTCAGATTGTATTTTCAAAAGTATTTCATTAACACTTTTCCCTAATGGTATTATAAGTTTACCTTTAAATTTGTTTATTTCAGGAATAAATAATTTCTCTATCTGTTCCCATAATATTTTAGATTTTAGTGGAGAAGGAGTAGAACCTGTGTAATTTTTTCCATTATTAAATACTGGATACTTAATTACTGAAGTAGAATGTAAAAAACTATTTTCAATTTCAAATAATTCATTTGTTGACTCAATATTCAACTTTCTATCTACTTCTAAATCATCTAACATTTTAATTAGATTATTTCTCATACTTCCAGCAAAACTACATTCAGATTTTACCTTTTTTAATCCTAAAGAAAAATTATTATTCTTTGTTAGTTCTTTTATTATAGTTTTGAAAGATTTCTCCATTTGTGACCAACCTGGAGTAATTCCAACAATTATTATTGAAGCGTCTAAATTTATATAGTCAAAAGGAGCGTAATATATTTCGATTTCACCTTCTTTAGAGACTAAATATTTTTCTTTAATTAAGTCTTCTTTTGTGTAAGAATCCTTTAAAATTTCATTTCTTATTTCTTTCTCAAATTTCATTTTTTTCTCTAAATTATAGCTAACGTTTAGATAGTTTATGCTTTACTAAAATTAGCCATTCTGCATTAGCTGTATTGCTACCCTTTTATTTTATTCCAGTTACAGGTTTTAAACTGGATTTCCATTTATCAAGACCTCCTTCTAAATCATATACTGCTGTAAAGCCTGCTTCTTTTAATTTTGTTGCTGCTTTACCGCTTCTACCTCCAACCTTGCAATACAAATAAACAGGTTTATTTGTATCTAGTTTAGAAGTTACTTGTGCAATAAAATCAGCATCAAAAAAATTGATATTTGTAGCATTTTTAATATACCCTCTATCAAATTCTTCTGGTGTTCTTACGTCTAACAATTGTATAGAGTTATCTGTTTTAGATAATTCATCAACTGAAATCAAACTAATTACAGTCTCTTTTTCTTCTTTTTGTTTACAAGTACAACTAAAAAGTGTAACTGATAAAACGGCAATAAGTAATATTCTGAATTTTTTCATTTTATTTATGTTTAATTAAAATAGCTCTGCTGAACTTCTCCCTTTTATTTTACCAAGATGTTTATATGCTAATTCTGTAACTTCTCTTCCTCTAGGAGTTCGCATGATAAACCCTTGTTGAATTAAAAATGGCTCATATACTTCTTCCAATGTTTCAGAACTTTCACTGACTGCAGTTGCAAGTGTACTAATTCCTACAGGTCCGCCTTTGAACTTATCAATGATGGTCAATAATATTTTATTATCCATTTCATCTAATCCATGAGCATCAACATTTAAAGCTTCTAACGCATATTTCGCTATGTTTATGTCTATACTGCCATTTCCTTTTATTTGAGCAAAATCACGGACTCTTCTTAATAGCGCATTTGCAATTCTTGGCGTCCCTCTACTTCTCCCTGCAATTTCAATAGCTGCTTCCATAGAAATAGAAACTTTGAGAATAGTTGCACTACGCTGAACTATAGTTGTAAGTAATTCGGTCTTATAATATTCTAATCTACTACTGATACCAAAACGTGCTCTCATTGGAGCTGTAAGCAATCCTGAGCGAGTAGTTGCACCTACCAAAGTAAATGGTTCTAAATCTATTTGAACAGAACGTGCATTTGGTCCTGATTCAATCATGATATCTATTCGATAGTCTTCCATTGCCGAATATAAATACTCTTCAACGATAGGGCTTAAACGATGAATTTCATCAATAAACAAGACATCTCTTTCATTTAAATTAGTTAGTAAACCTGCTAAATCTCCTGGTTTATCTAAAACAGGTCCAGAAGTGATCTTAATTCCTGCATTTAATTCACTTGCAAGTATATGTGCTAAAGTTGTTTTACCTAATCCTGGAGGGCCATGAAATAACGTATGGTCTAATGCTTCACCTCTTTGGTTTGCTGCTTGAACAAAAATCTTTAAATTCTCTAATATTTGTTCTTGACCAGCAAAATCATCAAAAGATAAAGGACGTAACTTCTTTTCTACATCCAACTCATCATTGGTTAAATTAGTATTACTTGGATCTAAATTTTCATTCATAATGTATCGTTGATATACTGAAACAGGTTCAGCACAAGCAAAGATAAGAAATAAAAAACCTTTCTAAATCAATAGAAAGGTTTTTGTAAATTTTATGTGTTTGGTTTTAAGATGGTTCTTCTCCGTCCTCTAATGGAACTACTTGAGATACCCAATCTTCTGCACGTCCAGGCTTACTATAATCATATGGCCAACGGTGAACTTCAGGGATTTTTCCAGGCCAGTTACCATGAACATGCTCTACAGGAGTTGTCCATTCTAGCGTGTTAGATTTCCAAGGGTTTTGAGTGGCTTTTGTTCCTTTATAGATACTCCAAAAGAAGTTTCCTAAGAATATTAATTGTGCCGTACCTCCAAGTAAAGCAAATAATGTAATGACAATATTAATATCTGATAAATCATCAAAATAAGGGAATGCAGTATTCATATAATATCTACGAGGTAACCCTGCAAGTCCAACAAAGTGCATCGGGAAAAATACTCCGTAAGCAGCAATTGCTGTAATCCAGAAATGCCAATATCCTAATGTCTTATTCATCATTCTACCAAACATTTTCGGAAACCAATGATATACTCCTGCAAACATTCCATAAATAGCAGATACACCCATTACTAAGTGGAAATGCGCAACTACGAAATACGTATCATGAACATTGATATCTAATGCGCTATCTCCTAAAATAAGTCCTGTTAATCCACCAGAAACGAATGTAGATACTAAACCTATAGAAAATAACATGGCAGGATTCATTTGTAAGTTTCCTTTCCACAATGTGGTTATATAATTAAAGGCTTTTACCGCTGATGGTATTGCAATTAATAATGTTGTAAATGTAAATACAGATCCTAAGAATGGATTCATTCCTGTAATAAACATATGATGACCCCAAACAATAGTTGATAAAAATGCAATTGCTATAATTGAACCAATCATCGCTCTATATCCAAAAATTGGTTTACGAGAGTTGGTTGCAATAATTTCAGATGTAATACCTAATGCTGGTAACAATACAATATATACTTCAGGATGCCCTAAGAACCAGAATAAGTGTTCAAATAATACTGGAGAACCTCCTTGATAATGTAAAACGCTTCCATCAATAAAAATATCTGACAAGTAGAATGATGTTCCAAAACTTCTATCAAAAATTAATAATAATGCTGCTGATAATAATACTGGAAATGAAACTACACCAATAATAGCTGTTACAAAAAATGCCCAAATAGTTAATGGTAAACGTGTCATTTTCATTCCAACTGTTCTTAAATTTAAAACAGTTACTATATAGTTTAAAGCTCCTAATAATGAAGAGGCAATAAATATAGCCATAGAAACTAACCATAAAGTCATTCCTGCTCCTGAACCTGGAATTGCTTGTGGCAATGCACTTAAAGGAGGATAAATTGTCCATCCTGCTGATGCTGGTCCAGCTTCAACAAAAAGTGATATTACCATTATAATACTTGATAAGAAAAATAACCAATATGAAATCATATTTAAAAATCCAGACGCCATATCTCTTGCTCCAATCTGTAATGGGATTAAAAGGTTACTAAAGGTACCACTCAATCCTGCAGTTAATACAAAAAAGACCATAATAGTACCATGGATTGTAACTAATGCTAAATAGATATCTGGAGTCATAACTCCTCCATCTTGATGTCTTCCTAAAAACGCTTCAATTAAACTAAATGAATGCTCTGGCCATGCAATTTGTAAACGGAATAACATAGACATAAAAACACCTATTACTCCCATAAAAATACCCGTAATAAGGTATTGTTTAGAAATCATTTTATGATCTTGACTAAAAATATATTTAGTTATAAATGTTTCTTTATGATGATGATCTGACATAATCTAAATCTTTTTTTGAATCGTATTTATTATTTTATTACTTGAGTCATAGTTTGTTGTTCAGATAACCAATTATTAAAATCAGCTTCTTCATGTACAACAATCTTCATTTGCATATTATAATGTGATGCACCACAAATTTTATTACATAATAATATGTAATCAAATTCATAAGCATCTTCTCCTTTTTCTGCTCTAATCTTATTAATGTTTTCTACTTTGGCAACAATTTTATCATTCTTACGCATTTCTTCTGTAGTCATAGAAGGTGTAAAAGCAAATTGAGTAACCATTCCAGGAACACAGTTCATTTGTGCTCTAAAGTGAGGCATATAAGCCGAGTGTAAAACATCTTGTGAGCGGAACTTAAATATTACGGGTCTCCCTTTCGGTAAATGCAATTCATTACGAACTGGAATATCATCTACTGAATTTAAGTCAGTCATATCTACTCCTATAGTATTAATTCCTTTAATGAATCTTACGTTTGCTTTACCTAACGTATTGTCTTTACCTGCATATCTTGCTTCCCAACTAAATTGTTTTGCATATAATTCTATCACTATTGGATCTTCTAAATCCGATGTGTCAGTAATGTCTATCCAAACTGATAAACCGTAAATAATTAATACTGCTAAAACTACTGCTGGAGTTATCGTCCATATTGTCTCTAACTTATGGCTGTCAGCATAAAATAATGCTTTCGTTCCTTTAACTCCTCTATACTTGTAAGCAAAGTAAAATAATAAAAATTGCATTATTGCTTGTACAAACAATATCAATAACATTGAAATGTTATATAAATTATCTATTTGCTCTCCTTCTAAAGAAGCAGATTCTGGTAATAATACAGCCCAATATTTCCAGAAAGAAAATATCATCAATCCGTAAAAGAAAATCATAAAAGCAAACATCAATTTACCTTGTTGATCATTATCTTCTTCCGTTGCAATATTCTTCTTTAAGTTAAATACATTGGTCAACTGCCAAAAAGTACTTGCTATTAATACTGCTATTAAAATATAAATTAACGCTAACATATTTCTTTATTTTCTATATAAAATTAATAGTGAAATTGTTCACTTTCTTTGATAAATGGATTCCCTTTTACTTTTAATGGCGCTTTTGTTAATGCTGTAAATACTACCAAAATAAACAAGCCTAAAAAGAACAATGCTGAACCTATAACCTCAGGTGATAAGAATTTCCATTGTGCTCCAACTGATCCTGGAGTAATTAAAACATATATATCTACATAATGACCTACTAATACAATTACACCTGCCATAACAATAAACCAAGGTAATCTCTTATAATCACTATTCATTAAAATTAATATTGGGAATGCGAAATTCATAACTACCATTGCGAAAAATGGAACTTTTATTTCTTCAAAACGTTGTGCATAGTATGTTACTTCCTCAGGAATGTTTGCATACCAAATTAACATAAATTGTGAGAACCAAAGGTATGTCCAGAAAACACTAAATCCGAACATGAATTTAGCTAAATCATGTAAATGACTATCATTTACATATTCTAAATACCCTTTAGATTTTAAATAAATTGTAACTAATGCGATAGTTGTTATTCCTGAAACAATCATTCCAGCGAAAATATACCAACCATATAATGTACTAAACCAATGATGATCTATAGACATTAACCAATCCCAAGACATCATAGATTCTGAAATTAAAAAGAACACTAAGAATGCTGCAGAAGCACCTACTAACCTCTTATAGTGTTTCAAATCTCCATTTTCTGCATTGTCTAATGCTAAGGTTTGCTTACATGCATACCAACGATATAAAATCCATCCGCCAATATATATTGCTGCTCTTATTAAGAAAAATGGCACATTTAAATAACTTTTTTTCGCATCTAATAAATGATCAAATTTAGGACTTGTCGGATCAACTAATTCTGGATCCATCCAAGCAAAAACATGATTCATGTGCATACCTGATAGTGCTAAAAATACAAATAAAATTACGGCTCCAACTGGTAAATATGCTGTGATACCCTCCATAACTCTAAACAAAACGATAGACCATCCTGCTTGTGCTACTTGTTGAATTGCATAGAACGCTAACGTTCCTAATGCTAACATCATAAAAAAGAATATGGCAACATAGAGTGCTGACCAAGGTCTGTTTTGTAATTGATGGAATACATGCTCATCATGTGATGCGCTATGATCATCTCCATGTGAATCTACAACTTCATGTGTAGAAACTGTTTCAACATGATCTGAACCATGTCCGTCTTGTGAGTTCTTCGCTACAATCTCTTTCGCTTCTTCAATAGTACTTGGTGTATTCATAAAACCCCAAACTATACCTACCAAACCGACAAACATTAATGCAAATGAAAGTGTCTTTAATTTTTTTGAAAACTTATACATATCTTCTAAATTCTAATTAAAAAGAATTATTTAATTCTTGAACATAAGCAACAACTTGCCAACGCTCTTCTTCTGTTAATTGTGATGAATGTGATCCCATCATATTTTTACCAACCATAATTACATGATATATACTACCCTCTGTAATATCTCTATCTTTATAATTAGGTATCCCTAAAAACTTTTCTCTTTTTACTAATTCACCTTGTCCTTCTCCTTTTGAACCATGACATGAAGCACAGTAAATACTATATAATGCTTTCCCTTTTTTAGAGTCCAAATCAGACCCTAACGGATTCATTAGGTTTGATTTAGCTGCTTCGTAACCTTCTGGTGTATTTGGATAATCATATGGAAATTCAGCATCACGTGCAATAGTTCTATCAACAGGAAGCCTAGAAGCCATTCCGTTGTCATATATTCCATTTTCTCCATAAGTCTCATAACTCACAGGCTCATACATATTAGGCATGAACTGTAAATTCGGTGCTCTTTTACTTTTATCACATGACGTAACAGTTACTATGAACATCACTAATAATATACTATTTATAACTTTTTTCATCTACTTAATGCTTTTCAGTTACTTTAATTTCTACTGCTCCAGTTTTTTCTAAAAACGATGTCAGTTCTTTTTCATTTCCATCAACCGATACCTCCATAACAAACATATCATCTGTTGTTCTTGGATCAGGATTTTCAGCTGCTTTAAACGGCCATAATCTACTACGCATATAAAAAGTGATAACCATTAAATGCGCTGCAAAGAATACTGTCATTTCAAACATAATTGGTACAAATGCAGGCATATTGTAAATCCAAGCGAAACTTGGTTTACCTCCAATATCTTGTGGCCAATCTTGTATCATCATGTAGTTTGTCATCCAAATTGCAAATGACAGTCCACATAAACCATACATGAATGCAGTAATTGCAATCCTTGTTGGTGCTAATCCCATTGCCTTATCAAGTCCATGAACGGGAAATGGTGTATATACTTCTTCGATATGATGATGCGCAGATCTAGTCTCCTTTACTGCCGACATTAATATGTCGTCATCATTATACATTGCTTGTATTACTTTAGAACTCATAATACTTATTTTTTAATTTGTTTAGTTGGTGCGGGATTTTCTCCTCCAGCATCTCTATGTCTTTTATAATTATCTCCAGAAGATTTTAAAATTGATTTAACTTCTGCCTGTGCAATTACAGGGAATGTTCTTGAATATAATAAGAACAATACAAAGAAGAAACCAATAGTTCCAACAAAGATTCCAATATCTACAAATGTAGGTGAGAACATTGTCCATGATGATGGTAAATAATCACGGTGTAATGATGTTACAATAATTACGAAACGTTCAAACCACATACCTATATTTACTACAATAGAAATAAAGAATGAGAACATAATACTTGTTCTTAATTTTCTAGACCACATAAATTGAGGTGAGAACACATTACATGTCATCATCAATAAGTAAGCCCACCAATAAGGTCCTGTTGCTCTATTTAAAAATGCATATTGCTCATATTCTACACCAGAATACCAAGCGATAAACAACTCAGTAATATAAGCACAACCTACGATAGAACCTGTAATCATAATTACAATATTCATCAATTCTATATGCTGTATTGTAATGTATGCTTCTAAGTTAGAAACTTTACGCATGATAATTAACAATGTATTTACCATAGCAAACCCAGAGAATACCGCACCAGCAACAAAGTATGGAGGGAAAATCGTTGTATGCCATCCTGGAATTACTGAAGTAGCAAAATCCATTGATACAATTGTGTGTACTGAAAGTACTAATGGTGTTGCTAAACCTGCAAGCACTAAAGATACTTCTTCAAAACGTTGCCAATCTTTTGCTCTACCTGTCCATCCAAAACTAAGTAATGAATAAATTTTCTTTTGGAACGGTCTAACTGCTCTATCACGTAGCATTGCAAAATCTGGCAATAAGCCTGTCCACCAGAAAACTAATGAAACTGATAAATATGTTGAAATTGCAAACACATCCCATAAAAGAGGTGAGTTAAAGTTTGCCCATAATGATCCAAATTGATTTGGAATTGGTAACACCCAATATCCTAACCAAGGACGACCCATGTGAATAATAGGAAACAATCCTGCTTGGATTACTGAGAAAATTGTCATTGCTTCTGCAGAACGGTTAATTCCCATTCTCCATTTTTGACGGAACAATAATAGTACTGCAGAAATTAATGTCCCTGCGTGACCAATACCAACCCACCATACGAAGTTCGTGATATCCCACGCCCAACCTACAGTTTTATTTAATCCCCAAACTCCAATACCAGTTCCTACTGTATATAAAATACAACCTATTCCCCAAAGGAATGCTGCTAAAGATATACCAAAAACTATCCACCATTGTTTGTTTGCTTTTCCTTCAACTGGAGCCGCAACCTCAACAGTAATGTCGTGGTAACTTTTATCTCCAATAATTAGAGCTTGTCTTATAGGTGCTTCGTAATGCGATGCCATACTCTTTATATAAATTATCTAATTAATATCTTTTTTATACTTCTGTATTCCTAACTTTCACTTGATAAACCACATTTGGTTGTGTTCCAACGTGTTCTAATAAATGATATGATCTCTGATCGTTTTTCAACTTATAGATGTCACTCTCTTTATCATTAATATCTCCAAATACCATTGCTCCAGTACTACAAGCATTAGAACAAGACGTTTGGAATTCTTCATCCTTAACCGGTCTTCCTTCTTTTTTCGCTTTTAGAATTGTTGCTTGTGTCATTTGAATACACATAGAACATTTTTCCATAACCCCTCTTGAACGAACAGTTACATCTGGATTTAATACCATTTTCCCTAAATCATCATTCATATTGAAATCAAATTCAGAATTGTTAGCATAATCAAACCAGTTGAAACGACGTACTTTATAAGGACAGTTGTTTGCGCAATATCTTGTACCTACACAACGGTTGTATGCCATTTGATTTTGACCTTGACGACCGTGAGATGTAGCAGCAACAGGACACACAGTCTCACATGGAGCGTGATTACAATGCTGACACATTATTGGTTGGAATGCAACTTGTGGATTGGCAGACGCGTCTTCCATTCTATTAAAAGATGCTAAGGCACCATTACCTTCTCCATCTCCAAAGAAATGATTTCCAGCTCCAAGTCCATCAATGTTTTCTTTTGTTTCTAAATCACCTTCAAAAGACTCTTCATGTGAATAATATCTGTCAATACGCAACCAGTGCATATCTCTAGATTTTCTAACTTCTTCTTTACCAACTACTGGTACATTATTTTCTGCATGACAAGCGACAACACATGCTCCACAACCTGTACAAGCATTTAAATCTATAGATAAGTTAAAGTGATGTCCAACTGAACGATCAAACTTATCCCATAAATCTACGGTCGTTGCTTCTACTTCTTGATGCTTTAAAGATACCATAGGAACTGGGTTCCAAATTTTAGAATCTTTAGAGTTAAAGTCTCCTAAAGTTGTTTCTTTAATGATATCACCTCTACCCATCATGGTGTTTTGCAACTGAGTACAAGCAAATTTATGAGTTCCTGCAACTGGTGTGATTTTTACTCCAGTTTGAGAAGGATTAAAATTAGTATAGAAATGGTATGCGTTTATTCCAACTTGCATTTCAGTTTTCATTCCTGCTTTACGTCCATAACCTAAAGCAAGTCCAACTGATCCTTTTGCTTGTCCTGGCTGAATTAATGCAGGAATCGTAAGGGTAACTCCATTCGCAGATAACTCTACTAAACTACCATTCAACCCTCCATTTGCAACATTCTCATTTTCAATTCTAAGTCTTGCAGCATCTGCTTGAGAAACTGTTAAATAGTTATCCCAAGTGGTTCTTGTGATTGGATCAGGCAACTCTTGTAACCAAGGGTTATTTGCTTGCTGACCATCTCCTAAACCTGTCTTTGTATATAATTGTAATTCTAAATCACTTCCTTGAACTTTAGAAACACTTCTATATGCTGATGCTAAATCAACTTGCTGTGAAGTAGAATTTCTATCAGAAGAAGTTGCTGTGAAGTTTCCGTCATGTAATGCTTTACTGAAAGATTTATCTGCACCTAAACTTGCAAAAGATGATTTAATATAATCGTAATAATTTTGAGAATTTCCAGTCCATTTTAATAAACAGTCTTGAAACTGACGTGTATCAAATAATGGTTGGATTGTAGGCTGCATTAAACTATAATGACCTTTCTTCATTTCAATAACTCCCCAAGACTCTAAATAATGAGGTGTTGGTAATGCAAATTGAACTGCATTTGCAGTTTCATTATCAGCTGTTGAAAATGCAACTGATACAGCTACTTTTCCTAAACCTTCAACAAAATCTGCTGAATTTGGTAATGTGTAAACAGGATTTGAATTATTGATGATAATTGCTCCAACTTTTCCTGATTTCATATCAGCAATTAATTGAGCAACTTCAGTATCATTTCCTTGACGTGTATTATTAGTAATTGAAGTATTCATTACTTCACTTCCAATAGCATTATTAATTGCTAGTGCTAATAATTGTGCGTTTTTATCTTGAATTCCAGTAATAACAACCGCGTTACTTCCTGCTTTTTTAATTTGTTTTACTGCATTGGCAACGTTTGCATCTTTTGCAGAAGCACCGTTTACAATTACGTTATATAAGTCTGCTAAAATTGTATTTTGTGCAGATGGTTTTACCATAATACGAGCATCAGCATTGGCACCTGAAAGTGTCATGTTTGATTCAAACTGTATATGATGAGACATTTCTCCATGATTTGGAACACGCCCTTTAGCATAATCGCTATCAAAATTTCCACCTTGCCAATCTCCTAAGAAATCTGCTCCAATAGAAACGATTGTTTTTGCTTTAGAAAAATCATACGATGGTAATGCTCTAGATCCATACATTGCTTCATAAGCATCAATTGCTGGAGATTCTGAAACAGCATCATAAGTTACGTGACGAACATTTCCGAATTTCTTAGAAAAATCAGCAACTAATTTAGATGTCGTAGGGTTTGCATCAGTACTAGATAAAATAGCAATCGTTTTATTTGCTGCGGCAATAGCTGTTAATGACTTTCCAATTTGAGTATCTACATCTGCCCAAGAAATAGAATTTCCTTCTTTTTTTGGTGCTTGTAAACGCAAACTATCATATAATGATAAAACAGATGCTTGAACACGAGCATTTGTACTACCGTTCGCATCTTTGTTTGGTTCAATTTTAATTGGACGTCCTTCACGAACTTTCACTAATACGTTCGCAAAATCAAAACCATCTGCAATAGTAGTAGCATAATAATCTGCTACACCTGGAATAATTTCATCTGGTTTTACTACAAAAGGTATTGCTTTTTTTACAGGACCTTCACAAGACGCTAATGATGCAGCGGCAGTTGAAAAACCTACGTATTTTAAAAAGTCACGACGTGTAGTTGAAGAATTCTCTAATGTTTCTTTATCACCTAAAAAATCATCTGTTGGAATTTCTTCAACAAATTCGTTTTTTCTTAACGTATCAACAATAGAACTATTTTCGTTTAGTTCTTCAACACTTTTCCAGTATTTTTTGTTTGATGCCATATTATTATTTTTTCTCTAAAATCTTTATTAATAGTGGCACTTACCACATTCCATTCCGCCCATTTGCGCTTCAGTAACTTTTTCTACACCGAATTTTTTCGCTAATTGCTCATGGATTTTCTTATAATATCCGTTCTCCGTCATATCAACTTCTGTTTCTCTATGACATGTAATACACCAATCCATTGTTAATGGAGAATATTGATACACCTCATCCATTTCTTCAACAGGTCCATGACATTTTTGACATTTAACTCCTGCAACAGTAACGTGTTGCGAGTGATTGAAATATGCAAAGTCAGGTAAGTTATGAATACGAACCCATTCGATAGGTTTCGTTTCTCCTGTATATTTCAATTTAGCTGCATCCCAACCAACAGCATCGTATAATTTTTGAATTTCTTTATCCAAAATATCTTTACCGTGGGCACCAATCTTAGTATCAGTTGTAACTTCAGAAATGTTCATATGACAATTCATACATACATTAGCAGAAGGAATTCCAGAAGTTTTACTATGCTTAGCAGCAGAGTGACAATATTGACAGTCAATTTTGTTATCTCCAGCGTGTATTTTATGTGAGAATTCTATAGGTTGAATTGGTTGATATCCTTGATCTACACCAACTTGTGACATCCATCCAAAGGCCATGTAAATAGTAGCCAACAAGAAGAAAATAACCATTAGGAAGTGTAAGAATTTATTTCCTTTAAATGCTTCCCAAACATCATTTGCTTGTTCTGAAAGTGATTTTCTTTTTGGTGCATTACCTTTCAATTCATTTACCGTACGGTATAAATTGAAAATCATTAAGAACATTACAAAAACAATTGCTCCTAAAATATATAACAATGTATTGTCTTTTTCAACTACTACTGGAGTTGACATTACTCCTCCTGGAGGAATAACAACCTCTACAGGTATTGTGTATTCTAAAATATCATCGATATCTTGGTCAGAGAATTGAGGAAATGCAGTCATTGAAGTCGGACTAAATTGCGCCGCTTCTTTTGCATCTGCATCTACCTTTTGAAAAGCTGCATTGTCTTTAACCCAGGCTTTTAACCAAGTATTCTCTCTATTTTCTGTAATCCCTCCTAATTTAGGTCCTACTAAATCCTTGTCTAATTTATGACACGCTGCACAGTTGCTATTAAATAGTTTTTCACCATTTTTAGCATCGCCTTGAGCCGATAAATTGATAGTGAACAAGAAAAGGAAAGCTATACTAATTAGGGTCAATCTTGATGTTAGATTGTGTTGTTTCACACTTTTCATACTTATAAATATATGTTTCTTTCGAGTTTGGTACAATTTTTTCATTCTTATCTCGTACTGATTAAAATGATGTACAAAAGTACTATTTATTCATAAGATTTAAAATCTAAAAATCTGTCTCTTATACACATCTGACGCTGCCGACGAATAGAGAGGTGT
>OJBS01000244.1_pt1 | contig 16289 bp, 14 predicted proteins | sample 1590941 | NCBI WGS metagenome assembly OJBS01 (sample SAMN05416785, study PRJEB24817) | seawater metagenome | isolation source: Sea water | place: Canada:Atlantic | collected 2013-11
CTACACCTCTCTATTCGTCGGCAGCGTCAGATGTGTATAAGAGACAGGTATTTACTACTGTAATATCAGTTTGTGTTGTGCTTATTATATTACAATTTATAGTTATAGGGAATTTGCTAATGAAAAGATCCAAAAAATAAATTTGTAATTAGTGTCAACAGCAACTACAATGATTTTTGGAAAAAAGCGAGTCTTAAGACTCGCTTTTTTATTTTAAAAATAAGACTCTCCTTTTTATATGCCATATTAACCCAAAGATGTTTTATTTAAAACAATAATAATAATACAGCATACAAATTTACCAATTGACTTGTTTTATTAAACTAAAACACGTAATACCTTTGTATCATCAAATATTTTAAAAAATAAAAATTATGAAAACAACAATTAAAAAAAGTTTATTAGTAGTATTCATGCTAGGAACATTAATTAACTACGGGAATAATAAAACATTGATAGAATCAATGGATGACAAAAAAGGGCATACTCTAACTATTAGAGATACAACTCAAAAGGAAATTTATAGTTTAAGTATTAAAGATACAGGTAACTATTCTGAAATAATAAAATCTACACAATTAGAAGATGGGGAATTTACGGCAGAATTGAGTAAAGGTTTTGAAATCATAGAAAAACCTTTTAGAGTAGAAAAGGGAAGAGTTACATTCATAACAAATGAAGAAAAAAGAATTTTTAAACCGGTAATTAGAAATGAAGGTGATTTAATTTTTATTTCTAAAATTGCTTTTGACAAACAACCACTGAAAATAATTCTTTATTATAATAGTGAAGTTATTTTTACTGAAACTTTAGAGGGAAAAGATATTTTAGAGAGAGTTTATAGATTGTCAGAAAGATATGAAGGTAAATACAAAGTAGTTATTGATAATGTTGGAAGGCGTTATATTAAAAATATTAGTATTTAAAACTTAGTTAATTGTTCATGAAATCACTACCCAATGTTGGTGAAAAAAGCGAGCCAAATGGTTCGCTTTTTATTTTAATTTAAGAAAATTTAGGTTTTCTTTTTTCTAAAAACGCAGTAGTTCCTTCTTCAAAATCTGGCGTTCCAAAACAATTTCCAAAATTTTCTTTTTCAACTTTGTAACCATTTCTTTTTTTATCATAATTAGCATTTACAGCTGATATAGCATTCGCAATTGCAGTACTTGAATTACGTGCAATCTTAACAGCTAATTTTTCTGCAAAGGGCAATAACTCTTCCTGTTCTACAACATAATTTACTAGCCCGCAATTTAAGGCTTCTTGAGCTGACAACATACTGGCAGTCATAATCAATTCCATTGCTTTTCCTTTTCCTATCAATTGTGGCAAACGCTGAGTCCCTCCATATCCAGGAATTACTCCAAGCGATACTTCTGGAAGTCCCATTTTAGCATTGGAACTTGCAATTCTAAAGTGCGCACACATTGCCAATTCTAAACCTCCTCCAAGTGCAAATCCGTTGATAGCAGCGATAACAGGAGTTCCTAAATTCTCTACAAAATCAAACAATAAATCATGTCCGTTTTTAGATAATGTGGCTCCTTGAGCTTCATCAAAATGAGCAAACTCTTTAATATCTGCACCAGCAACAAAGGCTTTTGATCCACTACCAGTAAGTAGTATTGCTTTCACCCTTTTATCAAAATCTGCATCTGAAAAAGCCGTATGTAATTCTAAAATTGTTGCTAAGTTTAAAGCATTTAATTGATTAGGTCTATTAATTGTAATTGTTAATACACTTTCGTTTTGACTAAGTAAAATATTTTCGAAATTCATTATAATTTGATTTTATTGATTAGTTCATAAAGTTGAACTAGCATTAAATTTATTTTTTGGGTAATATTATTGTAAACACGGTTCCATGATTTTCAACAGAAGTAAATGAAATTTCACCACCATATGCTTCTACAATATTTTTTATCATTGGTAATCCAAGTCCCATTCCACTTGATTTAGTTGTAAATTTAGGTTCAAAAACTCTATCCTTTGTTTCTTCATCAATTCCCTTTCCGTTGTCTGAAACAATAATTTTTACAGTATCCCTATCTTCATTCAATTTCACTTCTATTGAAGGGTTTTCTATTCCATCTAGAGCTTGAGTTGCGTTTTTAACAAGGTTTGTGACAATACGTGTCACTTGCATTTTATCAAGGTTTGCTGTAATCTCTTTAGTGTCAGAATAAAAAGAAATATACGATTCTGTAAAAATCTCTGTTGCATGCTTCACAACTTCTACAACATTAATTTTCTCTTTTTTTACTGAAGGCATTTTAGCAAAATCTGAAAAAGCAGAAGCAATTGAGCTCATCACATCTATCTGCTGAATTAGTGTTTTACTATATTCTTTTAATTTACGAAATATCTCTGGATCATTTATATCAAACTTCCTTTCAAAACTTTGAACCGTTAACCTCATAGGTGTTAATGGATTTTTAATTTCATGAGCAACTTGTTTTGCCATTTCTCTCCAAGCATGTTCACGCTCACTTTGCGCTAACTTCACTGCACTTTCTTCAAGCTGGTCGATCATCCCATTATAAGAATCAACTAGATTGTAAATTTCAATACTTGCGTCTTTTAATACTATTTTTTCATTGCGCTTAAAAATTCGTGTTTGACTCATTTTATCACTTACCGTTTTTATGGAACGGGTGATATAACTAGAAATGAAGTAAGCCAGTGCTAAACCAATCAAAAACATTAATAAAAAACCTAATCCTAAACGAGATAAAAATTCTTTTAACTCTCTATCTTGTTCAGAACTATCTTCAAGATATGGCAAGTGAATAATTCCAATTGGTTTTGCTCTTTGATCTAAAAGATATGTATATAAAGATTGATATTCTTTATCGTTTTTAGTTTCTCTTTTTACAAATCGATGTGAAGCTTCATTGATTAATTCAGTTAAGATATTTTCTGTTATAACTCTTGAAACTGTATTTTTTGTAAAATCTCTATTGGACGAAACGATAAAACCTCCTTTAAGATCATAGATTTCGATTTCTAAATTATGAACCCTTGCTATTTCAAATATTTTATTTCTGAAAATCGTTTTTAACTCGCTTGTTGCTACTTGAAAAGTCGTATTGTTTATTTCTAAATCAAAATGATGCGTAATCGCTCTTTCTTTTCTTTCAAGCCTTCCTGTATTGTATTCTTCAGCTTGTTCGTGGTATTGAAAAATAGCAACTAATGCTATCAAAATTGAGGCTATTATTACCAAGAACATCATTGATAAAAATACACGATTTTGTAAGGATAGTTTTCTGCTAAACATTCGATAAATTTAAAGTAAATATACTCAATAAATATACCAAGAATATTATTTGTAACGAAACTTAAAAAAGAGAATCGCGCATACCAATATAGCCGTAACTGTATTGGCCAATATCATTGAAATACTTTCCAAATAAATTCCATAAATCAACCAAAGTATAACTCCTGTCAACATCACAAGGTACATAGATAAAGATAGATTGTCAGCAGATTTCGCCTTCCATGTTTTAATTACTTGCGGAACAAATGATGCTGTTGTGAAAGCGCCTGCAATCAATCCGATAATCTCTATATTAAAATCCATTTTATCCTACAATATTTACAATTTTACCAAGAACTACAATTACTTTTTTAGGTGCTTTACCTTCTAATTGTGCTATTGTTTTTTCATCTGCTAAGACAGCCTTTTCAATATCTTCCTTATTCATGTCTAATGGAAACTCTAGCATAAAGCGCATTTTTCCATTAAATGAAATCGGATAATTCTTAGAACTTTCTACCAAATGTTTGCCATCAAATACTGGAAATTCAGCAGTTGAAATTGATTCTTTATGTCCTAATTTACTCCACAATTCTTCTGCGATATGAGGCGCATAAGGAGAAATTAAAACCGCTAATGGTTCTAAAATTTCACGTTTATTACATTTCAAAGTACCTAACTCATTTACAGCAATCATAAACGAACTAACTGACGTATTGAAAGAGAAATTAGCAATGTCTTCATCTACTTTTTTGATGGTTTTATGCACTACTTTTAACTCGTCTTTAGTTGCGGCATCTTCTGAGACAACAAAGGCCCCTTCATCACCTAAATGGTACAATTTCCATAATTTTTTTAAGAAAGAAAACACTCCTGAAATACCTGAAGTATTCCAAGGTTTTGATTGCTCCAGAGGTCCTAAAAACATTTCAAATAACCTAAGGCTATCTGCGCCAAACTCCTCACAGATACTGTCTGGATTGACAACATTATACTTAGACTTCGACATTTTTTCTATTTCTCTACCTACTTTAAATGTTCCGTCTTCTTCAGTAATAAATTTTGCGTCTTTATATTCTTCTCTCCAATTTTTAAATGCACCTATATCTAATTCATCAGAAGCATTTACAAATGCGACATCAGAATGAACAGGCTTTATATTATACGTCATTAATTCTTCTCCACTTTCTATTTTTGATATAGTTTCTTTATCAACACCTAAGCAAGAAATAACGCTTTTAAATAATTTATTTTTTTTATTTGGATCATGTGTAAACTGATCTATATTAAATGAACTGGCAGAAGAATTAATATTTATACTATCATATAGTAAATCCTTAGAAACTACTATATTAATTTTTTGAATTCCAATAGATGGACTTATTGAAACTTTTATTTGACCTCCTTCAATTTTATAAGGTTTATTAGCTTTACTAATTAATACATTAACTATGTTGAATGCCAGTGCACTCGTTCCAGTAATCATTCCTTGATTGATCAATTTTTTTGCAAACTCATCTACAGGAACAATCCCTTTATCAAATAAGAATTTTTGCCAAAAACGTGCGTATAATAAATGTCCTGTTGCGTGTTCAGAACCACCAATATATAAATCCACATCTTGCCAATAGTCTAAGGCTTCTTTACTCGCAAATTCTTCTGTATTATCAGAATCCATATAACGGTTGAAATACCATGAACTTCCCGCCCATCCAGGCATTGTATTCAATTCCAGTGGAAACACTGTCTTATTATCTATTAAGTCATTTTTAACAACCTTTGCGGTTTCGCAATCCCACGCCCAAACTTCAGCGTTTCCTAAAGGTGGTTTTCCATCTTCAGTCGGTAAATACTTTTCAACTTCTGGCAATGCAATTGGTAAATGTTTCGCATCTATCATTTGTGGCATTCCATCTTTATAATACACTGGAAAAGGTTCTCCCCAATATCGTTGACGAGAAAAAACTGCATCGCGTAAACGGTAATTTATTTTCCCATAACCTATTCCACGTTTCTCTAATTCGAAGATAATGGTTTTCATGGCTTTCTTATATGGTAAACCACTTAAGAAATCAGAATTCGAAATTTTAGTCCCTTCTTTTCCTTCATGTGCACCTTCAGAAATATCAACACCTTCAAAAATATTAGGAATAGTTAAGCCTTCGGCTTCAAAATGTTTTGCGAAATCATAATCACGTTGATCTCCACAAGGAACTGCCATTACAGCACCTGTTCCATAATTTGCCAACACATAATCTCCAATCCATATCTGGACTTTTTCGCCAGTAAATGGATGCTCTGCATATGCACCAGTAAATACTCCAGAAATGGTCTTTACATCTGCCATTCTATCTCGTTCAGAACGTTTAGCCGTTGCTTGAATATATGTATTTACTGCCTTTCTTTGTTTGCGAGTTACAATCTTCGACACCAATTCATGTTCTGGAGCCAAGGTCATAAATGACACTCCGAAAATGGTGTCAGGACGTGTCGTAAACACATCAATTTTATTTTCAACTACTTTTTCTACTTTCTTCTTAATAATTTTTTTGACAACTTCCTGTATTTCTGCAATCTTTGGAAATTGAATTCCATTATTAATTTTAGAAAGTACAGTATCTAGATTTTTAAGTATTTCTCCTTCAGAAATATAAATGACACTGTAACCTTCTGTAGCGAAGAAATTAGATCTTTCAATCTCATCTTCTTTACCAGAAAACTCAACAATTGCTTTTTTGTTAAAACTGATAAAGTCGGTAATGAAATTACCTAAAATATATTGCTGCCTAAATTTTACAGCACCTTTTTTCTTTCTTAACACATCCCAAAGCAATCCACTTGCCTTAGAAGTGTTTAAACGCAATTCTTTTATCTCTTCAATCTTTTTATAAGAAATCGTTCCATTTTCTTCTGGAATTTCATTTGGTAAAACTTTAAAAGAAACCATCGCTCCCTGAGAACGACCTATCCAATTCGTTTGAGAATCTTTTAATGGCTGTGGCCAATCAATCGTATTTAAACCATCTAATAAGCGTTGTGCATATGCAGAAATTCGCATAGACCATTGTGTCATTTTTTTACGAACTACAGGATGACCTCCACGTTCAGAAACACCATTTACAATTTCATCATTTGCCAAAACAGTTCCTAATTCCGGACACCAATTCACTTCAGTTTCTGACAAAAATGTCAATCTATAATGTAATACTATTTCTTGTTGTTTTTTCTTCGAAAACTTTTTCCAAGCCGATGCAGTAAATGATTGGATCTCATCATCACACACAGCATTAACTTTCTTATTTCCTTCGTTTTCAAATGTGGAAACTAACGTAGAAATATCTTCTGCCTTGTCAGAATCTTTATTATACCATGAGTTGAACAATTGGATGAAGATCCATTGTGTCCATTTATAGTATTCAGGATTAGAAGTTCGTACTTCTCTTGACCAATCAAACGAAAAACCAATTCTATCTAATTGTCTTCTGTATGTTTTTATATTTTCTTCAGTAGTTTTCGCAGGATGTTGTCCTGTCTGAATTGCATATTGTTCTGCAGGTAATCCAAAAGAATCATAGCCTTGAGGATGCAATACATTGAATCCTTTATGGCGCTTATAACGTGCGTAAATGTCAGAAGCGATATATCCTAATGGATGTCCAACATGTAGTCCTGCTCCAGATGGATATGGAAACATATCTAACACGTAATATTTTGGTTTACTAGAAGTGTTACTGGCTTTAAATGTTTGATTTTCTGCCCAATATTTTTGCCAATTGGCTTCTATTGCTTTATGATCGTATTGCATTATTTGCTCTTTTAAGAAGTTGCAAATTTACGCTTTCTATAGAAAACAGTGAAGCGTTTGTGTCAATTAATATCTTAGACGGTTTAATCATTATATATTAGAATTAAAAAAATATCTAATGAAAAGGTTTTTGTAATTTCACAATTGATAAAACAACTAAAAAAACTTGACTAGAAACCTTTATAAAGCACATTTTGCATTACTTGGAGCGAATATTATTTATGGCGCTAACTATATTATTGCCAAAGGTATTATGCCTAATAAAATTGGTCCTTCTGCTTTTATATTTCTACGAATTTTAGGTGCAGGAATTTTATTTTGGATACTTAAATCTTTTATCAAAGAAAAAGTAGAGAAGAAAGACTTTTTAAGATTCCTATTTTGCGGACTTTTTGGAATTGCTATAAATCAATTATTGTTTTTTCATGGCTTGAATTTAACGTCTCCTATTGATGCTTCAATCATCATGACTTCTCTTCCTGTATTAGTCATGATCTATAGTTTTTTTATATTGAATGAGAAAATAACAAGAACTAAATTAGCAGGAATTACTATTGGTGCAATTGGCGCTATCATATTGATAGTTTATGGCAATAAATCGGGAGGAACAAGTTCCCTTTTAGGAAACTTATTTATTTTTATTAATGCAGCTTCTTACGGACTATATCTTGTTTTAGTCAAACCATTGATGAAGAAATACAACACCATTACAATCATTAGTTGGGTTTTCCTTTTCGGATTTGTATTTATGTTTCCCTTTGGAATTCAAGATTTATTAATTACCGATTTTTCAGCATTTACAACAAACACCTATTTAACGATTACTTTTGTCATTTTAGGAACAACTTTTTTCGCGTATCTATTTAATATTTACGCACTAAATCATGTGCCTCCATCAGTTGCTGGAAGTTATGTATACCTACAACCTGCAATTAGTTTTATTATGGTCGCTATTTATGCCTTTGTTTTTAATCAGAAAGAATACGAGCAAGATATAAATCTAATTAAAATTTTAAGTTGTTTGCTTGTTGTGATTGGAGTCTTTCTTATTAGTAAGAAAAAGAAAGTCTCGGAATAGATTCTTTACTTTGTTCAGAATGGCAATATATTTATTTTCTTGCTTTATTTTCTTGAGGTAACAAACATTGGTAAATAAAACTATTTATAGGTGTTTCAATTCCTAATAAAAGCCCTTCTTTGACAATATATCCGTTAAAGTTATCGAGTTCACTAGGCTTTCCTTCCATAACATCACGCTGCATAGAGGCTGTAGTATTATATCCAGAATTATCAAATGATTTCATTGCATTGTCAATATCTTTTTGAGTTATAGAAATCCCTTTAGCATTTGCTATCTTCATAATTTCAATTCCAGAATCAATCATTATTTTTCGAATTGATTCATCTTGTTTTAATACTCCAAAAACTTCTCTTGTTAATGCGCCAATACCACTTACGATAGTGATAAATAAAAACTTTCTCCAAATATCTAAATGAATATCATTTGAGATGTTATTCTTAAAGCCTGCAGCATCAAAAATCATTTTGACTTTCTTAACTCTTTGAGTTTCTTTATTATCGTTTTCAGCAAAAACAACTTCAGGTTCGAAAGCAAAGTGATTTATAACTCCAGGAGATTCAACTTTACTCACAATTCTACATAATCCTGCAAGCACATTTTTTTTATCTAGAATTTCTAATAGTTTTTCTGCATTATCAGCGCCATTTTGCAATGGCAAAACAAGTGTGTTTTCGTTAATTATAGGCTTTAGAAAGTTTACAATTGAAGGAATTTGCCAAGATTTAACACCAAGTACTATTAAATCTGGATTTGAGATACTAGAAACATCGTCCGTTGCTTTTGGAAAAACTGTAAAATCACCATTTATACTTTTTACTTGCAGTCCATTTTTTTGAATTGCTTCCAAATGTTTTCCACGAGCAATAAAAGTAACATCGTATCCTGCATGCTCTAATTTCCCGCCAAAATATCCCCCAACACCTCCAGCACCGTAAACAATAATTTTCATTTCTATTTTGAGTTTTAGATACTCAAAAATAGCGTTAATTCTTATTATTATTCATTAAAAATTCAGTAATATTCCAACTAAAACCTGCGGAAACATATTCCATATCATTGTTTAAACCTGTACCATAAGAAACATCGAGCTGTAAATTGTTTTTTGCTAAATACGTAATTCCAGCATTAAAATTACTTTCAAACTGGTTTCCTTCAGTTAATGCACCATAAGGTTCTATATATAATCCAAATTTATCTGCTAGTGAAAAACCAATTGCTATAGAATATGTAAGTGCACTTACTTTATTTACATTATCATAACCGATATTGTATCCAACACCAATCTGTTCATTTATACTATGAGAAATAGATAATTTATTTATAGTCCCTAAACTATTATTAGACAATTCATCTTTTGCAGTTGGAATGATAGCATGAGATAAAAATGCAATTTCTGTATTTACACCTACCTTTTTAAACAATTGAATTTTTGTTCCAATTTCTATATCTCCTAGACCATTAGTTTTAATATTTCCGCCTTCTAATTCAATTTTATTAGATTCATATTGATTGAATAAACGCAATTCAACTTTTTCAGAAATTCCATAACGTAATAATGTAGAAGGCCCTGCAAAACTCTTAACAGCATTATCATTAGAAGTTTGCGAAAGTACTCCCATTTCTATTTGAAAACTATTTTTTGGAATTGTTGATGAAGCCTCAGTTTGATCTGGTCTATCAGTAATAATATCTTGAGAGCAAACAGTAATTGTTGTACATATTAAAAGTAAGGTTGCTAAATATTTCATTTTATTTATAAATTTTCGACAAATGTAGATTAATTTTTAGACTAATCTAAATATTTTTTTAAATTAATAGAAATTATTAATATATTTGCAACGTGAAAAACAACTTATCATATACCGAGGAAAACTATTTAAAGGCAATTTTTAGCCTTTCTAAAAAAACTGACTCTGCTGTAAGCACTAATGATTTAGCAGGAAAACTAGTAACAAACCCATCTTCGGTTACCGATATGATACGGAAATTGGCAGATAAAAATCTAGTAGATTATAAAAAATATCAAGGTGTAACATTATCTAAAGGAGGTAAAAAAACCGCTATTTCAATTATTCGAAGTCATAGATTATGGGAGGTTTTTTTGGTAAAACACTTATCTTATAGATGGGATGAAGTACATGAAATTGCTGAGCAACTAGAACACGTAAAGTCTGAAACTTTGATTGATCATTTAGATGCGTTTCTAGAGTTTCCAACAGTTGATCCTCATGGAGATCCTATTCCAGATAAAGATGGAAACATGTTAACTTTTACTAAAAAATTACTTTCTGAACTTGAAATAAATCAAGAAAGTTCTATTGTTGGAGTTAGAGATTCCTCAGATGATTTTTTAAAATATCTAAATAATAAAGGAATTGCAATTGGTAATTCAATTAAAGTAGTGTATAAAGAATCATTTGATAAATCATTAGAAGTAATTCTGAACAATAATAAGGTCTTAATCACAGAAGAAGTAGCAAAGAATTTATTTGTAAAAGACATAAACTTGAAAAATTAAAAAATGAAAAAATACTTACTAGTTATATTACTTACAACTACACTCTTTGGGTGTAAAAAAGACGTTCCTGAGAACGACAATCTCAACGTTGTTACAACAACATCTATGATTACCGATTTGGTAAAAAATATTGGTGGAGAATATATTAATGTTCAAGGTTTAATGGGAAGCGGAGTAGATCCGCATTTATATAAAGCAAGTGAAGGAGATGTGTCAAAACTTGTAAATGCTGATGTTATTTTTTACAACGGATTACATCTTGAAGGAAAACTTGTTGACGTTTTTGAAAAAATGGGAAGTGCAACCAAAACTCCTATAGCATTAGCAGACGAATTAGATAAAACCACTTTAATTGGTTCAGATTATTTTGCGTCAAACTATGATCCTCACGTTTGGTTTAACATTAAATATTTTAAACAATTTGCAAAAAAAGTTACGCAAGTTTTATTAGAAAAAGATCCTAAAAATGCAGTGACTTTTATTGAAAACGAAAAGCAATATCTAGCGAAATTAGACGCATTGCAAAGTAATGTAATAACCATTATTGAAGATCTACCTGTTGAAAAAAGAATTTTAGTTACAGCACATGATGCTTTTAATTATTTTGGTAAAAACTACGGTTTTGAAGTTGTAGGACTACAAGGGCTGTCAACAGCAACTGAGGCGGGAGTTAAAGATGTTCAAAAATTAGCAGCATTTATTATTGAAAAAGGAGTCAAAGCCATCTTTGTAGAAAGTTCAGTTCCTAAACGTACAATAGAAGCCTTAGAAGCGGCTGTAAAATCCAAAGGTCATGATGTAAAAATTGGTGGAACTTTATTTTCCGATGCTTTAGGAAATGCAGGAACTATTGAAGGAACGTATATCGGAATGTTTGAATATAATGTAAACACTATTGTTAACGCACTTAAATAATGGAAAAGAAAATAGCCGTAAAAGTAGATGATTTAACTGTAGCATATAACTACAAGCCCGTACTTTGGGATATTGATCTTGAAATTCCAGAAGGTGTGTTGATGGCTATTGTTGGACCAAACGGTGCTGGAAAATCAACATTGATAAAGTCAATTTTAGGGATTTTAAATCCTATTGCTGGAAGTATCAGTATTTATGGAAAACCATATGAAAAACAACGTTCTTTGGTTGCCTATGTTCCACAAAAAGGAAGTGTAGATTGGGATTTTCCAACAACTGCTTTAGATGTTGTAATGATGGGAACTTATGGGAGTTTGGGTTGGATAAAACGTCCAAGGCAAAAAGAAAAAAAAACCGCATTAGAAGCACTTGAAAAAGTAGGAATGCTTTCTTTTAAAAACAGGCAAATAAGCCAACTTTCTGGAGGACAACAACAACGTATATTCTTGGCTAGAGCATTGGTGCAAAATGCATCCATCTATTTTATGGACGAACCATTTCAAGGTGTAGATGCTACCACTGAAATAGCGATAATTAATATTTTAAAAGAATTAAGAAAGGCTGGAAAAACAGTAATTGTTGTACATCATGATTTACAAACAGTTCCAGAATATTTTGATTGGGTAACTTTTTTAAATGTAAAAAAGATTGCTACAGGACCTGTTAAAGACATCTTTAATGATGATAATTTGACAAAAACCTATGGAATCAATTATAAAGTAAGTATTCAGGAATAATGGATTTACAAGAATATTTTTCTTTAGTTTTCAGTGACTACACACTACGCACCATCACACTTGGAACGGCAATTCTAGGTGCTGTTACTGGAATGCTAGGTAGTTTTGCAGTGCTCAGAAAACAAAGTTTATTAGGTGATGCCATTTCGCATGCTGCTTTACCTGGAATTGCAATTGCATTTCTAATTACTGGAGCAAAAGATAGTAACACCTTATTATTAGGAGCATTAATTAGTGGACTTATTGGAACATTTTGGATACGTGGAATTATTTCAAAAACACATTTAAAATCTGATACAGCTTTAGGATTAATATTATCCTTGTTTTTTGGATTTGGAATGTTACTCTTAACATATATCCAGAAACAACCAAATGCAAATCAAGCAGGACTCGATAAATATTTATTTGGTCAAGCAGCAACTTTAGTTGAAAGCGATGTATGGTTAATGGCTATTGTGACTGGAATTTGTTTGTTTGTTTTACTTCTTTTTTGGAAAGAATTTAAATTATTATTATTCGATGAAGATTACACTAAAACTCTTGGTTTCAATACCAAGTTTATCGACATCTTAATTACAACTTTTATAGTCTTGGCAATTGTTCTTGGGCTTCAAACCGTTGGTGTCGTTCTTATGAGTGCTATGTTATTGGCTCCTGCGGCAGCGGCTCGTCAATGGACGAATAGTTTAAGTGTTATGGTAATGTTGGCTGCAATTTTTGGAGCATTTTCAGGTGTAGTAGGGACAGCAATTAGCGCGAGTCAAAACAATCTTTCTACAGGACCAGTTATTGTACTTGTTGCTTCAGTATTTGTGATGTTTTCGTTTATATTTTCACCAAGCCGAGGGCTTTTATTTAAACAAATACGGTTTATAAAAAACAGGCGTGATTTAGAATTACACAAAACATTAGCGTTTATGCATAATATTGCAGAAACACATGAAGATATTTCTCATCCACACACCATTAAAATACTAAACAACTTTCAAGGGTTTACTCGTAAAACGCTTCAAAAACTGGTTGATTTAGACTATGTGATATTAAATAGTAATATGTGGAGTCTAACAGAAAAAGGCTTTAAAACAGCCTCTAATTTATACAGTCAACCGTCAGAAGATGAATAGTGCTCAAATAGAAATACAACTTATTGCTAGCGTCGTAGCAATCGCTTGTGCAATTCCTGGAACGTTTTTGGTTCTTCGCAAAATGGCAATGATAAGCGATGCAATAAGCCATTCTATTTTGCCTGGAATTGTTCTTGGTTTTTTTATAACACACAATTTAAATTCGCCTTTACTTATTTTATTAGCAGCATTAACTGGAATCATAACTGTTGTTCTTGTGGAATATATTCAAAAAACAGGATTGGTAAAGGAAGATACTGCAATTGGATTGGTTTTTCCTGCACTATTTAGTATTGGTGTAATTATGATTGCAAAAAATGCAAATGATGTGCATTTAGATGTTGATGCAGTTTTATTAGGTGAATTAGCTTTTGCACCTTTTGATCGATTACTAATTAACGGAACAGATTTTGGTCCAAAATCACTTTGGATTATAGGAACTATATTACTTATAACTGTTACTTTATTAATTGCATTCTTTAAAGAACTAAAGGTAAGTACTTTTGATAAAGGGTTAGCTGCTTCTTTGGGTTTTTCACCAGCAATTATTCACTACGGATTAATGTCTGTTGCATCAGTTACAACAGTTGGTGCTTTTGATGCGGTTGGCGCTATTTTAGTTGTCGCGCTAATGATTGCCCCTGCTGCAACCGCTTATCTATTAACTACCGATTTAAAGAAAATGCTGCTATTAGCCATTATTTTTGGGGTATTTGGAGCAATTAGCGGTTATTGGTTTGCACATTGGCTAGATGCTTCAATTTCTGGATCTATAACAACAATGCTTGGATTACTTTTCTTAACAGTTTATTTATTTGCTCCAAATAAAGGGTTAATCTCAGTAATGTATAGAGAAAAACAACAACGAATAGAAGTTTCTCTATTGACGTTTTTACTGCATTTAAAAAACCATTCTGAAGAAAGTGAACGTCATGTTAATCATTTAAATGAACATATCAATTGGCAAAAAGTACGTTCAAAAGTAGTGTTGGAATTAGCACTAAAAAATAACATGATACATATTGATAATGAAATAGTTTCTCTTACTGAAAAAGGAAATAAATTTACTACTCAAGCTATTGATTATATTATTACAAATGAAGATGCTCAAATTGAGCATATGAAAGATGATTTCTTTCTATTTAGAGGGTAAAACCTAATGACAACCACAACTATCTTTTCCACAAGATTTTGTGGTTTTTTTTGGCTTATAAAAATACTTTTTCACAAGAAAAGCAACAGCCAGTAAAACTGCAATGTAAACTAATATTTCTTGCGTATTTATCATAAACTATAAGTCGTATTTCTTTTTCTTAATTACAAATTTATTTTAAAAGTTGAAAAGAAATCAATGCTGTAATATATGCAATTGCGGTCATCCCAAACAATTGTATCATTGGCCATTTCCAACTATTTGTTTCTTTTTTTACAATCGCTAAAGTTGCCATACACTGCATTGCAAAAGCATAAAACAATAAGAGTGATATTCCACTTGCTAGCGTAAATACTTTTTCACCATTCGGATAAACTTCAGCAGCCATTTTCTGTTTGATTGTTTCTTCTTCTTCACCAGCACTACCTACACTATAAATTGTTGCTAAAGTACCGACAAACACTTCTCGCGCAGCAAATGAAGTCACTAAAGCAATCCCTATTTTCCAATCATAACCTAAAGGTTTTATTATTGGCTCAATCGTTTTACCAACAATACCAATATAAGAATGCTCTAATTTATAAGATGCAATCTTATTGTCCAATTCTAGACTACTTATTTCCTGATTTACAACTTCTGTTTTTACTATATTTTCGGCATTATTGAATTTTTCTCCTGGACCATAAGAAGCCAAAAACCACAATACAATTGAAATTGCTAAAATTATTTTACCTGCATCAACAAGGAACGATTTTGTCTTTTCAAAAACATTGATGAATACATTCTTAAACATCGGTAACTTGTAATTTGGCATTTCTACAACAAAGTATGATTTACTTTGTATCTTCAATACTTTGTTTAAAATATATGCTGAAATAATTGCTGCTGCAAAACCTAACAGATATAAAAACATCAATGTCAAACCTTGCGCATTAAAAATTCCCAGTATTCGCTGATCTGGAATTACCAACGCAATTAAAATTGCATACACAGGTAATCTTGCTGAACATGTTGTAAAAGGAGTTACTAAAATTGTGATTAATCTTTCTTTCCAACTTTCAATATTTCGAGTTGCCATAATTGCTGGAATCGCACAGGCAGTTCCAGAGATTAAGGGAACAATACTTTTTCCACTCAAACCAAATCGTCGCATAATTCTATCCATTAGAAATACAACACGACTCATATAACCACTTTCTTCCAAGACAGAAATAAATAAAAACAAGAAAGCTATTTGAGGGATAAAAATCACTATACCTCCAAGTCCTGCAATAATTCCATCTACTAATAGGTCTGTAAATTGACCAGGATCAAGGTGTTTTCTTGTCAAATCGCCTAGTGAAGCAAATGAACTATCTATAAAATCCATTGGAATTCTACTCCAATCAAAAATTGCTTGAAATATCAATAATAAAATTCCGAAGAAAATAACATATCCAAAAACTTTATGAGTCAATACTCTATCTAAAATACTTCTCAAATCTGTCGCTTTAGATTTATCTACAGTATATCCCTTTTTCAGAATATCATTAATAAATTTATAGCGAGCAATCGTCTCTTTTTGCTGTAATCTTTTTAATTCTGAATCAGACTTTGTAGCAAAAGAGGCCTTTTCTTTAAGTTGCTTTTTCTCTACTTTTCCAAAATTAACACTGTCTCTTATACACATCTGACGCTGCCGACGAATAGAGAGG
>OJBS01000245.1_pt1 | contig 16135 bp, 19 predicted proteins | sample 1590941 | NCBI WGS metagenome assembly OJBS01 (sample SAMN05416785, study PRJEB24817) | seawater metagenome | isolation source: Sea water | place: Canada:Atlantic | collected 2013-11
GAGACAGCCTTTTTTCTCTAGTGTTTCGCCTAAAATTGAAGTTTGCATTGAAGGTGATTCACCAGCATCAGACATATCAAACAAAGGAATTTCTTCACCTTGATTCCACTCGTCATCAGTTAAATAAAAAGAAGCCATTTCTTGACCATTAAAACCAAACGCTTTGGCAATCTCTTTATGAAGTTCTGCTAAATTACAAGAACTATCAATCAATACATCTCTGATTACATCTTTCTTGACGTCAAGTATTGCACGGATTTTATAAATCATCACTTCTTAAATATTATAATGCAAAAATACTATATAATGTGATTAATTGTTACTTTTACAATTAAAGAATTTTAAAGAATATGGATATAGAAAAAATGCTAAAACATTTCAATGAAGTTGTCTCGAAAGATACTCTAATGGAAACGCTATCAATAAGGTATGTTGATATGGGCGAGGACTTTTTAGTAGCACAAATGCCAGTAAATTCTAAAGTCCATCAACCTATGGGGTTATTGCATGGCGGAGCGTCTGTGGCTTTGGCAGAAAGTGTTGGTAGTTTTGCATCTGCTTTATCTGTAGATCTTGACAAATTTGAAGTAAGAGGAATTGAGATTTCAGCCAATCATTTAAAAAGTATAAAAGAAGGAATTGTTACTGCAACTGCACGACCAATTCATAAAGGAAAGACCACACACTTATGGGAAATTAGAATTATTGATGAACAACAAAATTTAATTTCTTTGTGTAAACTCACCAATATTATATTACCGAAAAAGTAATTAAAGAGTGAAAGAACTAAAAGATAACATAGCTGCATCTTTAAAAAATAAGTTTCCCTTTGTTGCTTATAAGAAACCAAATACTGCGTTTGGAAATGCGATTTTTCAAAAGGATTCTAAAGAGTATTTTACGAATAATTATTCAGAAAATGGTTTTGTGTTTGCGCCATTTAATTCAGATGAAAAAGCATTGTTTATCCCTTTTTCAAATGCTGAACAAAGTACTTTTAAAATCGATAATCTCTCTTCTGTAAGTGAACTTAAGATAGAGATAACTGAATCAAAAGTTGAAAGAGATAATCATATCAATTTAGTGCAAAAAGGAATTGATTTTATTCATCATTCTACTGCCGATAAAATTGTATTGTCGAGAAAGCAAGTTTTAGAAATTGATGCTATTGATCTTATTGAAATATATCAAAAATTAGTAATCAATTATCTATCAGCATATGTCTATTTCTGGTATCATCCAGTTACTGGAATTTGGATGGGAGCAACACCAGAAGTATTGTTGTCTATTGAAAAAGAGCAGTTTAAAATCATGTCTTTGGCGTCTACACAAGAATATAAAGGTGATTTAGATGTTGTTTGGAATGCTAAAGAAATTGAAGAGCATCAGATAGTAACAGATTATATAGTGTCAAAATTAGAAACAAAAAACCTTAAAATTTCAGAAACTTATACTGTAAAAGCAGGAAGTTTAGTTCATTTAAGAGCCGATATTTCTGGACGTATTTCTTCTTCAGATTTTGACCTTAAAAAAATGATTCAGGTCTTGCATCCTACACCTGCAATTTGTGGAATGCCAAAAGAGTTGGCAAAAGAGTTTATCTTAAAAAACGAAAATTATCATCGTGAATATTACACGGGATTTTTAGGCGAAATAAATGACAAAACAATCGATTTGTTTGTCAATCTACGATGTATGAAATTAGATACAAACCAAAAACAAGTATCCCTTTATATTGGTGGCGGAATTACGAAAGATAGCAATCCAGAGTTAGAGTGGGAAGAAACGGTTGCGAAGTCTAAAGTGATGAAAAAGGTGTTATAATTTTATTAAATTGATAACATTCGGTTTATACATTTTTCCGATAGGTATTGTATTATTTCCAATTAGCATTCTATTTCCTTCGAGACTATTTATATGCTCTATAGCAACAATAAATGATTTGTGTACTTGAATAAATTTTTCAGTTGAAATTTTTTCTAGCAAACTTGAAATTTTATCTCTTACGAGTATACTATCATTTTTTAAAACAACTTTGGAATAATTCCCAGCAGCTTCTATATAAAGTATATCAGAAATTTTAACTTGAAAATGCTTTTTATTGCTACTCAAAAAAATATGTTCACTTAGAGTGTTTTCATCAGGTTGTGCAGTTACAGGATTATTTTCTTTAATGTGAATTGCTTTATTTACAGCTTTTAAAAAGCGTTCAAAACTAAAAGGTTTTAAAAGATAATCTGTAATTTCCAATTCATAACCTTCTAGTGCATATTCTTTATAAGCAGTTGTTACAATAACTTTTGGTTTGTTTGGTAAAGTCTTTAAAAAATCAAAACCTTTTAACTTCGGCATATTTAAATCTAAGAAAATTAAGTCTATAGAGTTTGTGCTTAAATAATCTAAAGCCTCAATAGCATCATAGCAATGCTTCATTAATTTCATGTTCGGCAACATATCACAATAATTTTTTATAATATCATGTGCAATATGCTCGTCGTCTATGATAAGGTATCTAACCATTACTGCAATTGTAATTTAGCGTTATAAACAGAATTAGTGCTTGTAAATATAAGATTATGTTTTTTAGGATATGCTAACTCTAATCTGCGTTTTATATTTTTAATTCCAATACCAGATTTTTCAGGCAAAGCATTTTCATCAAAATTATTCTCAATTTCAAAGAAGATTTTTTTGTTTTTAGAAGTCAGACTTATATGAATGTAGGCATCCTCTCTTAAATTTTCTACTCCGTGTTTAAAAGCATTCTCTAATAATATAATAAATAACAAAGGCATTACTTCAGTTGAATCATCGTCAATGTCAGTATCAAATTGAATGTCGATGCTTTTATGATATCGCATTTGATGTAATTCAATATAATTTTTTAAATAGGCAATTTCTTCTTCAAGTGGCGCCAAATTTTTCTCACCTTCATAGATACTATAACGCATCAAATCGGATAACTTTAAAATCAATTTTTTTGATTTTTCAGCATCTTTATCAACCATACCGTATAAGTTGTTGAGCATATTGAAAAAGAAATGAGGATTTATCTGGCTTTGTAAATGGTGCAACTCGTTTTTCGTTTTTTCGTTTTTTAATTTCAATACGGATTTTAATTGTGTAAGTACCCAAATAACACCTAAAACGAGAAGAATTAAATAATAGATTAAAACAAGAACTCCAACAATCGTTGGATAGTCACCTAGAAATTCTACAGATTTTTTTTGAAGTATTATAGTTTCATAAGAGGTAATTCCAAGAGGAATAATGATTGTTATTAAAACGATTGTTTTAAGGATAAACCAGTTGTTTCTTTTTAAGATTGATATCATACTGCTAAGTTAAAACAATCGTATGAATATCCATTAATAAGTGACAAACGTTCATTTTGAAGCGCCATAAGTATTCTTAAGTGTGATAAACTTGCTTTACATACATCAATGATGATTGTATGATCCAAAAAGGAGTGTTCATCACAAAAATTTAATTTAAAGAGAGCTTGTAAATACTTTTGTTCTATCAAAAATGAACATCAACTTATTAAATCAATTATAATGAAAAAACGAATTTTAAGATATTTAAAACATGTATCCCTTACATTTTTAGCCTTAGCAATTATTGCAATTTCATTTGGACTTTATCATGGAGCAGCAGCTAGTTATGGACATAACAAATTGCGAATCGCATTTGATGGAGATGGACCCTACGCTTTTTATAAAAACGACAGTATTTTAAATGTAAACTATATAAAAGGGAATAAAAAGGATGGTTTTTATCTAGATCAAAAAGAGTATAATTCAAATGAATCAATACCTGTAAATTGTTTTTTTGCTTTAGATTCAACAAGTTTTGATTTTACGCTTAAAACAGATTTTGAAACTCCAAAAAGCGTTTATAATGACAATAATAAAGTACTAGCAATTTCTGATATTGAAAGTGGCTACAAAACGTTTAGAGATTTTTTAATAAGTAGTGAGGTTATTGACCAGAATCTAAATTGGACTTTTGGAAAAGGACATTTGGTATTAGTTGGCGATTTTGTTGATAGAGGTTTTTCTACAACTCAAGTGCTTTGGTTTATTTACAAACTAGAGCAAGATGCTAAAAAGCAAGGAGGACAAGTACATTTTATTATAGGAAATCATGAGTTGAAAAACTTTTATGGAGATTATCAAGCAGCATCCTTAAAGTATACTTTTGTCGCTTCAATTTTAGGAAAAACACAATCTAATTTATATGATGCTAATTCATTTTTGGGCAAATGGATGTCGTCTAAAAATGTTATTGAATCTATAAACGGAAACCTGTTTGCGCATGGTGGTTTACATCCAAATATTGTAGATATAGATATGACGCTAAAAGAAATCAATAGCTTTATAAGAAAAGGTTATTATGAAGCGCCCTATCCAAAACCAAATAAAAAATCGACAGATTTATTATTATCATCAAAAACTGGAATTTGCTGGTATCGTGGATATTACAAAGAAGATTTAACACAGGAAGAAGTAGAAAAACCATTGGAGAAATTTAATGCAAAGGCAATCATTGTTGGTCATAATCTTCAATCTAAAGTGAAAAGTAAATACAACGGAAAAGTGATAGGAATTGATGTGAAACATTCAAATGATTATCATAAAAACTGGCCTAACAAAAAATCTGAAGGCTTGTTAATTGCTGACGATACATACTATCGTGTATTAGAAAATGGAAGTAAAAAAGAATTATAAAAAACAGAAAAGATGTTAATTATGAAACGAGCATGTAAGGATTTTTAACACCCAAGGGATGATTAATAGCGAACAGCATGTGAACTTTGAAAAACAATAAATATAAACACATGAAAACTAAAATTTATAATTTTTTAACAAAGCCATATATCGTGGTTTTGACAATGACAATAGGTGTTTTGCTATCCATTTTTATTGACAGGAACTTTAATTTTTTCACAGGTTTAACGGTTGCTTTATTGATACTGTGGGGAAGTAAATGCGATTGGTCAAGGTTTGGACTTGCAAAAAGAATAACATTTGCTACAGTTTTAAGGAGTCTTGGAATTACGGTACTGCTTATAATTGGATTCTATATTTTTGAATCAATCCTTGCAATGTATATTGATGATATAGATATTTCAACTTTTGATAATGTCAGAGGTAATTTCACAGAGTATATAGGTTTAATGATTGTTGTTTGGATTTTTGCTGCATTCGGAGAAGAATTTATATATAGAGGTTACTATATGAAAGAGTTGGCCAAATTATTGGGAGATTCTAAAAAGGCATGGCTACTAGCTGCTATAATAGTTTCATTATATTTTGGTACATCACATGCATATCAAGGTCTTATTGGAATTATAGGAGGAACATTGTGGCATTTTAGTATTTCATTAATCTTCTCTAAAAATAAGAACAATCTAATGTCACCAATACTAATACATGGTTTTTATGATACAGTAGGCGTTACATTATTGTATTTAAATCAAGACAGAATCGTTTCAGATTGGATTCAGCAGCTATTAGGGTTTTAAAGTTTCATCACTTCTTTCAAATCTTTTTCAGAAATCGAAAGTAATTTACTTTTTACCAATCTAGGAATTAAAACTTGCCAATTTTTATCTTCTTTAAATATAGATTTTAAAATTGGCAATGCCTTATCAATTTCTTTATTGCTTAGTAAGTTTACAGCATACCAATATTTCATTTCAAGATTCTCTGGAAATAAATTTTGAGCCTCTAGATATAGGTTTTCTGCGAGTTTGTAATCTTCATCTTCTAGTGCTAAATCACCTCTGTTCATATAGTCATAGGCTTTGTGAATTTCCATCAACCGTTTTAATTCTTCTAACGGATTTTCATGATCTTCTACACGTAGGTCCATCAATCTATCTTCCCAAGAATTTCCTGTGGCTGTTCCGCTTACAATTAATATGGCTGCCGATTGTTTTCCTCTGATGTCTCCCTTTTCATTTTCTGCTGCTTTCAAACTTGCCAATATTCGTTCAGCAAGTGTTCCTTTAGTCGTTTCAAAAGCAGTTGCCATTGCATCCCAAACCGTATTGTTAAGCATCATATTTGCTTGCACAGAAAAGTTTTTACCTTGTCTGTCTCCAGCCATATCTATACAAGAACTTCCAGTATGCGCTGCAACGTCTCCTTTGGCGTTTAGCATAGCAACTTGACGGTACATTTCTCCTTTGTCATTTTCAATCAATACATCCATCGCTTGCTGAGGAGATAATCCTTGTTTCATCAATGCCAATCCTTTTGGACCATACATAGGATTCACGAGGGATTGCGTCGCAACAACGCCTACACCTGCTTCTCCGTAAGCTACAGATGTGCCAACAGCAAACCAATGCGATTGCACTGCAACACCCATTTCACCAGTTACAGAATCTCGTGCAACAATAGAGTAGGTATGTGTAAACGGTTCTGATTTTTTATAAGATTGACTAAATATTGTTTGTGCAAAAAGTAGCGCGCAGAAGAAAAAAATGTTTTTCATAATGTTGTAGTATGTGTTTCAAATATACGAATAGAATTGTTAATATATTTTTTAGCCTTGAATATTGAGATGAAAGATGATTAATTAGTTACTGGATGACACTGTTGATTAAAGCTGAAATTATCTAAAGATTATCTAAACTCCAATTTCAAAAAATAGTCCAACCTCAATATCTTTGTGTATCTTTGCAGTCGAATAATAAACTTGAATGCCACAGTATCCTAAAAACGAATTAGCACAGCTTGTTATTGCTTCTTGTAGTGCACATCAACTAGAGCATGTAGTGATTTCTCCAGGTTCTAGAAATGCGCCTTTAACCATTGGTTTTTTCAATCACCCAAACATCAAAACATATAGTATTGTAGATGAGCGTTGTGCTGCATTTTTTGCTTTAGGTTTGGCACAACAATTACAAAAACCTGTTGCTGTTGTCTGTACTTCTGGTTCGGCATTGTTAAATTATTATCCTGCGGTTTCTGAGGCTTTTTATAGTGATATTCCGTTGGTTGTTATTTCGGCAGATAGACCCAAACATTTGATAGATATTGGGGATGGTCAAACGGTACGTCAAGAAAATGTATTTAAAAATCATTGTTTGTTTTCGGCAAACTTATTGTCAAATGATGGCTTGAAAGAAGAGAATTTAAACTTATTGGATTACGCTTTGAGAATTGCGACCTATGAGAATGGTCCTGTGCATATTAATGTTCCTTTTGATGAGCCATTGTATGAAGTTGTAGATGAATTGATAACATTGGAGTTAGCCAGTTTGGAAGTAGGAGAAGAGCCAATAGCATTAGTTGAACTAGAGCAATATGCGAGTATCTGGAATTCATCAACTAAAAAAATGGTGCTGATTGGCGCTAATTATCCAGACGAATTATTGCAAGTACAACTCAATAAAATGATTGAAGATGATTCTGTGATTGTTGTTACAGAAACTACTTCAAACGTATATAACAAGCAGTTTGTAAATAGTATAGATAAAGTTATTTTTCCATTAGATGAGGTTGATTTTGAGGCTTTAAAACCAGAAATTTTATTGACACTTGGCGGAATGATTGTTTCAAAGAAAATAAAACAATACTTGCGTACCCATCAGCCGAAACATCATTGGCATGTTGATAGTAAAAAAGCATTTGATACGTATTTTTGTTTAGAGAGACATTTTGAAATTTCACCACAGTTATTTTTCAGTCAGTTTTTCTTTTTGACTTCATCTATTGAAAGTGAGTATCAATCTAGTTGGTTAAAAATAAAAGAACACAGAGCAACAAAACATACAACCTATTTAGAATCTTGTCCGTATAGCGATTTGAAGGTTTTTGAGTCGGTTTTAGAATCAATTCCAAACAAATCGCATGTACAGTTGAGTAATAGTTCAATCATCCGTTACACGCAATTGTTTGACATGAATGAATCGTTAGCCATTTTTTGTAACCGAGGCACAAGTGGAATTGACGGAAGTACGAGTACCGCAATTGGAGCATCCATCATACATAAAAATCAGGCAGTTTTTATAACTGGCGATGTGAGTTTTTTCTATGATAGCAATGCGCTGTGGAACAAATATATACCAAGCGATTTTAGAATTATTCTAATCAATAATAATGGTGGAGGAATTTTTAAAGTGATTCCTGGACCTAAAACAACGAACGCTTTAGCATATTTTGAAACGCCTCATGGATTAACTGCAGCGCAATTATGCGAAATGTATCAAATAGAATACAGTACTGCCAATAATCTAAACGAATTAAATGTATCTTTGTCCGATTTTTATACGGAATCAGAACGTCCAAAATTATTGGAAGTTTTTACTCCAAGTCAAGAGAATGATGAGGTATTAAAAGAATACTTTAAAGCAATAAAATAAACAACATGAAACGAGCATGCTAAAATCGATATCGTCTAAGAGAATGATTGATAGCGAACAGCATGTGACCTTTGAAAAACAATAAATACAAACACATGAAAGTAGGAGATAAGGTAGATTTAGTGATTGGAAGAATATCAAGATTAGGATTTACAGTTTTAATCAATAGAGATATTGAAGGATTGCTATATAAAAATGAGTTGTATGTAAAACTTGCTGAAGGTGATGAGGTTGTTGGATATATCAAAAAGATGCGTGAAGATGGTGGGATTGATGTGAGTTTACAGCCAATAGGTTTTAAAAAGACATTGGTAGCCAATGAGATTAAAATTCTAAATATCTTAAAAAAGTCAGAAGAAAAGTTTTTACCATTGCATGACAAGAGTTCTCCTGATGATATAAAACATCAGATTAACATGAGTAAAAAGGCCTTTAAAAGTACTATTGGTGGTTTGTATAGATTAAAATTAATAACAATAGAGTCAGACGGAATTAGATTGGTAGAGTTTATCAGTTAACCTTTTACTTTAGACGCTACTCGCTCAACATTTTTATAAAAAACATCTGCTTTTTCAGGATCTCCCGTAATTTTCATATAGCCTTCTTTATAGGCTTCTAATGCACGTTTAAATTTTCCATTCATTTCAAAACCTAATCCTACATAATAATCTCCTAATGGTGATTCTGGATAGAGTTTGTAAATCATTTCGCCTAAATCTCTCAGGTATTCTCCGTTTTCTTTGTCTATCACAATAGACTCGATTGCATAAATATCTCGTTCTCTTATTTTTAAATTTGACCCAAATTGATATTCAATTTCTACATATTTATTTTCTAGATACGCAATTGCATCAGGAGGTGAAAGGTCTTTGACTTTGGTGTTAAATTCTTTTTTAGAGATAGATGAATATATTTCGAATATAAACGCAATAGCGCTTGGTATTGCTTGTCCTATAGATGAAACTGATGTTGCGCCAGATAAATTATCGAATTTAAAATTAAACTTCTCTAATTCTATTGGTGATAAAGCAGCATCCATTCTTGCAATTCCATCTCTTCTTCTTTGCGATAGATAATCGCCGGTATTCATATAATAATAGAAGGAATTATTCTTGATGGTTTGTGCAATTCCACTAACTGCTGCAGGCATTTCTGGAGCGTAATATGGGTTTACATTTATATAAGCACTAAATAAATGATCTTTGTCTAAAAAAAAGTAATTCGTAAAGTTTGCGGTAATGGTATTTCCAACAATTGTTTTGAAGGGTGAAATACGGTAGTTAACTTCCATATAATCTAACAATTCATATTTTACAAAATCGAAAAATTCAGTTGCTCTTTTTGTAGGTCTACTTGAACCTTTATCATAACTACAATCTTCATAACGCATATCTCCAGGCTGAGAAATACCAACTATTATTTGCTCTGGTGCTTTTTGCTTTTGAGCGAATAGCACTGAATTACCAACATATAGATCAAACAAATAATCGGCATCAAAAACGATAGTCAAAGGGTATTGACGTATTGAATCTTGATCGTAAGATTTTGGTAAGTAGATTTTTATAGTTCTATCTTGACCAAGTTCTATTGAATTTATTGAGTGTGTATAGGTTTGTGCAATAGATGATACTGTGAATAATACACAAAAAAGAAGTGCTAATTTTTTCATTTTATTGGGGTTTATGCTTCGAAAATACTATTAATTTCAAGAATTATATAAGTAGAACGAATAATTTTTTAAAATATGATATTAGAATTGAAAACCTAATCCAAAATTGAATTGCTACCATAACCAAATCCGCCAAAAATGCCTATTTAAACGTGTTTGACAAAGTTGATGCTTTGTAGTAGGCTGTTATTCAAAATTACTATTTTTTTGATAAATCAAATTTTTACTATATTATAAAGTCATAAATCTTTATTTTTACACATAAATTTTTTTAAAACAGATGGGAGAAATTAACTGGAAAACCGTTAAAGAGTTTGAAGACATTACATATAAAAAATGTAATGGTGTCGCTAGAATTGCATTTAACAGACCAAATGTAAGAAACGCTTTTAGGCCTAAAACGACTAAAGAATTGTATGAGGCTTTTTATGATGCAGGTGAAGACACCTCAATTGGTGTCGTTTTATTATCTGCAGAAGGGCCAAGCACAAAAGATGGTGTGTATTCTTTTTGCTCAGGAGGCGATCAAAAAGCAAGAGGTCATCAAGGGTATGTTGGTGAAGATGGTTATCATCGTTTAAATATTTTAGAAGTTCAGCGATTGATTCGTTTTATGCCAAAAGCAGTTATTTGCGTTGTTCCAGGTTGGGCAGTTGGTGGAGGGCATAGTTTACATGTAGTGTGTGATTTAACATTGGCTTCTAAAGAGCATGCGATTTTTAAACAAACGGATGCTGATGTAACAAGTTTTGATGGAGGTTATGGTTCTGCATATTTAGCAAAAATGGTAGGTCAGAAAAGAGCTCGAGAAATTTTCTTTTTAGGTAGAGATTATTCTGCTCAAGAAGCATATGATATGGGAATGGTAAATGCAGTTATTCCACATGACGAATTAGAAGATACCGCTTTTGAATGGGCGCAAGAAATTTTAGAAAAATCTCCAACATCTATTAGAATGTTGAAATTTGCAATGAACTTAACAGATGATGGTATGGTTGGTCAGCAAGTATTTGCTGGTGAAGCAACGCGATTAGCTTATATGACAGATGAAGCAAAAGAAGGTCGTGATGCATTTTTAGAGAAACGCAAACCTAACTTCCCTAAAAAATGGATACCATAATATGATAGGAATGCTATTTGTATTTGTTTTATTTATGGTTGGAATCCTATTTTTTATCTATTGGATTCCAAAGAAATTAGGCTATCCAAAAGTTGGGAAGTATCTCGTGATTGTATTGGCTGTATTGTTGGTTTTGATCGTTTTATTTGGAGTGTTTCAAGATGCTTTTTTTACTAAAATTCAAGAATAATTAATATTTTAAAAGTGTATGAAAATAATCTGTATTGGTAGAAATTATGCAAAGCATATTGAAGAATTGGAGAACGAAAGACCAGAAACACCTGTTGTTTTTTTAAAGCCAGATTCAGCAATTTTGCCTAAAAAAATGCCATTTTTTATTCCTCCTTTTGCAAACTCTATTCATCATGAAGTAGAGGTTTTGGTGAAAATCAATAAGGTTGGGAAGTATATTGATGCAAAATTCGCACACAAATATTATGATGAAGTTGGTCTTGGAATAGATTTTACGGATCGTGAAATGCAATCGAAATTAAAAGAAAAAGGCTTGCCTTGGGAAAAGGCAAAGGCTTTTGATGGTAGTGCAGTTATTGGAGAGTTTCATGCTAAAGCTAAATTTGATTTAGAGAATTTGAATTTTCAGTTAATCAAGAATGATAGTGTTGTGCAAGACGGAAATACCAAATCAATGCTTTGGAAAATTGATGAGTTGATTGCGTATGTTTCTCAATACTTCACCTTAAAAAAAGGAGATATTATTTTTACAGGAACTCCAGAAGGAGTCGGTAAAGTTGAACCAAATGATAATTTAGTTGGAATACTTGAAGGCGAAAAAGTATTTGATTTAAAAATTAAATAATGGTTATGCTTTAAAATTTGAACTACTTGGCAGTTCAAAAAGTTCTAAATCAAAGAAAGTTACAGCTGCTAAAAGATGATCAAAAATATCAGCCATAATGTATTCGTAGTTTTCCCAACGCTTATCTTTACTAAAAGCATAAATTTCTATAGGTAAACCTTGTGAAGTAGGTGCGAGTTGGCGAGCCATAATCATCATATCTTTATTAATTGCAGAATGATTTTTTGTATACTCTTCTATATATTTTCTGAATACACCAACGTTTGTAAGGTTTCTACCGTTTAGAGATAGCTCTTTATTGATGTTGTATTCTTGATTGTGAGTTGTAATATCGTCTTGTATATTCTTAATGTAATTGGCTATTAAATCAATTTTCAATAGTTTCTCAATATCATTTTGAGATAAAAACTTGATACTTTCTTGTTTTATGAGAACTGCTCTTTTAATACGTCTTCCATCAGAATTAGTCATTCCTCTCCAGTTTTTAAATGAATCAGATATTAAAGCGTACGTTGGAATAGTTGTAATAGTTTTATCAAAATTTTGAACTTTTACGGTTGATAAATTTATCTCTATTACATCACCATCTGCACCATATTTTTCAAAAGTAATCCAATCACCAATTCGTACCATATCGTTGATTGACACTTGAATACTTGCAACAAATCCAAGAATAGTATCTTTAAATACTAAAATTAGTACTGCAGATATTGCACCTAAAGCAGTGAAGAAACTCCAGATAGAAATTCCAGTAAGAATTGCAAATGCAAATACAAAACCAGTAAACCATGCAAATATCATAAAGACTTGAATATAACTATCAATAGGTTTGTCTCTAAGTTGAGGAAGTGTTTTAAAGTAGTCTTTTAAAGTATTTAGTACGCTTCGAACGATCCATAATACAAGGATGATTCCAAATATTTGAAGCCCTTTTTCAACGAGATTTTCAATTGTACTAAAATCTTTAAAAATAAACGGAGTCAGTTCTAATGCAATTATTAAAGGAATAATATGAGCAATATTTCTAGGCGTTTTATTAGCAACTAATAAATCGTCAAATTTGGTTTTTGACTTTAAGGAAAGTACGTTAAACGCTTTGATTATTATTTTTCGAACAATAAAATCAATACTAAAAAGAAAACCTAAGGTGATAATTAAAAGCGCCAATAGATTCGTATATATTGCAGTTTGACCTGTAAGTCCAATAGATACTAAATAGTCATATAATAGGTTGGAGATTTGTTCCATAGGATAGTTCAATGTTTAGTAGGTGACAAAAGTAATGAAACTATTTGCTTTTAACTACACATAACAAATACTACTATTATTTCTTTAAATGTATAGTTGTAAATTAACTAAGTGCTAAATTACTTAGGATATACTTCATCATTTATAACTTGTATCATTTCTTTGAACTCTTTTGGTTCATAAAGTCTTGAAAGAAAAATGATTTTACCATTTCTATCTAATACAATATTACGAGTAACTCCTGCTTTAGGATTGGTAAATGATTCGAATATAGAACCGTCTGTATCAATAGTAAATGGATAAGTCACATTCATTTGTTTAATAAATCGCGCTACTTTTTTTGGCTTTTCTTTTAGATCTATTCCAATCAAAATAAAATCTTTATCTTTAAATCGTTGCCAAACTTCAGTTTCAAGATGTGGCATTTCTTTTCTACATACGCTACACCAAGAAGCCGTAAATTGTAAGACAACAACTTTGCCTTTTAAACTCTCATTAGTTATTTGGGTACCGTCTAATAAAGAAAAAGAAAGTTCTGGCGCTTGTTCTCCAACGTTAACCTTATAACCTCTATTGTCTTTGTTTTGTGCAAAATTGAGTTGTGTAAAGCAAAGGAGTGTGATAAAATATATTTTTTTCATAAGATTAATATTTCTGTAAATATAACAAAGGGGATTTTATAAACAAGTTAATTATTATGAGTTATTGATTGTTCCTTAATAGTTCAATAACTACTTTTGTTTTATGAACGCAGAAATCATTACAATTGGCGACGAGATTTTAATTGGTCAAATTACAGATACAAATTCTAAATGGATAGCAGAAGAATTAAATAAGATTGGAGTTTCTGTATTTCAAATTACGTCTATTCAAGATGATAAGCAGCACATTTTAAACGCTCTAAAAGAAGCTGAAACGAGAGCAGATATCATAATTATTACTGGCGGATTAGGGCCTACAAAAGATGATATTACAAAATATACATTGGCAGAATATTTTGATTCTGAGTTAGAAATTAATGAAGAGGTTGTTGAGTTTATTAAAATAATGTTTGCTAAAATGAACTACCCTTTTACGGAAGTAAATAGGTTACAAGGGTTGGTGCCAGTTAAATGTACTGTTTTAAAGAACGGATTAGGAACAGCGCCAGGAATGTGGTTTAGTAAGAACGGAAAAGTGATTGTTTCACTTCCAGGAGTTCCAAATGAAATGAAAGGTTTAATGCTAACGGAAGTTTTACCTCGTATTCAAGAAAATTTTGAGTTACCCTTTATAATCCATAGAACAATATTGACTTATGGAATGGGAGAGAGTATGGTTGCGGCAAGAATTGAAGATTTAGAAGAGAATCTCCCTTCATTTATCAAATTGGCATATTTACCCTCTTATGGAAAACTTAGTTTAAGGCTAAGTGCTAAAGGAGAGGATAAGCAACTTCTTGAAACTAGTTTAGATAAAGAAATTCAAACACTTAAAACTCTTATTGGTGATATAATTGTTGGCTATGAAGAAGCTGAAACAATAGAAAAAATGGTAGGTAAATTGTTGACTGAAAAAGACTTGACAGTTTCTACTGCCGAGAGTTGTACAGGAGGCGCAATCGCAAAATTAATTACATCAATTCCAGGCTCTTCTGCCTATTTTGTTGGGTCAATTATTTCGTATACCAGAACCGTTAAAGAAGCGTTGCTAAATGTATCTTCTGGTGTTATAGATGAATTTAGTGTTGTGAGTTCTCAAGTGGCAGAAGCCATGGCGCTAGGAGTACAGCGAAAACTTAAAACAGATTATGCAATTGCAGTTACTGGAAATGCAGGTCCAACAGCAGATAAAACAGATAAAACTGTAGGTGTAGTTTATATTGCAATTGCCACACCAAGAGGTGTTTATTCAGAAGAATTTTTCTTCGGAAAACTAAGATTAAAAGTAGTAGAAAGATCCGTAAATAAATCATTGGAAATGTTAAGGAAAGAAATTATTAAAAATAGTTAGAATAGTCTTGTCTGTTACTTAAATAATTTCTATTTTTGCACCTCGTTTTGAGATAATAATATAAAACTGTATAGAAATGTCTAGAGTTTGTGAGCTTACAGGAAAAAAAGCAATGGTTGGGAACAATGTTTCTCATGCTTTGAATAGAACTAAAAGAAAATTTAACGCTAATTTAATTACGAAGCGTTTTTATATTCCAGAAGAAGATAAGTGGATGAAATTAAAAATTTCTACATCTGCTTTAAAGAATATTAATAAATTAGGAATTTCTGCTGTGCTTAAAGAAGCAAGAGCAAAAGGATTTTTAGCTAATTAATTTCCTAACAATAAAAGTATAATAAGATGGCAAAGAGTAAAGGGAATAGAATCCAAGTAATATTAGAATGTACTGAGCATAAGACGTCTGGTAAGCCTGGAACTTCAAGATATATAACAACAAAAAACAAAAAGAACACTCCTGATAGATTAGAGGTTAAGAAATTTAACGCAATCTTGAAGAAAATGACTGTTCATAAAGAGATTAAATAAGAAACGTTATGGCAAAGAAAGCAGTAGCATCGTTACAAACAGGTTCAAAAAGATTATCAAAAGCAATCAATATGGTAAGATCTCCAAAAACAGGAGCTTATACATTTGTTGAAGCAATTATGGATCCTAAACAAGTGGATGCCTTTTTTAATAAAAAGTAAATTTCACTTTATAATATATCTAAAACTACTTTCAAATCGAAAGTAGTTTTTTTTGTTTTATATTTGTTTTTTGTGCCAAATGGCCATGAAAATTGTGTTGGTTCAGTTTTTGAAGACACTTAAGTAATGAGTAGTGACAAAATGTTGAATAATTACAAATTAAAAGATGAGTTTATTTAAAAGCTGTCTCTTATACACATCTCCGAGCCCACGAGACTAGGCA
>OJBS01000246.1_pt1 | contig 16132 bp, 17 predicted proteins | sample 1590941 | NCBI WGS metagenome assembly OJBS01 (sample SAMN05416785, study PRJEB24817) | seawater metagenome | isolation source: Sea water | place: Canada:Atlantic | collected 2013-11
ACGAGATCATGCCTAGTCTCGTGGGCTCGGAGATGTGTATAAGAGACAGCACATACGATTGTGCTTTTTTTAACATGGAATTTGGGTCTCCAACTTGTGGGTATCCCATACTAGACAGTTTTTTTATAGCTGAAGCAATAATCACCTCATTATCAGAATTAATTGACACTTCTGACTTCTCAACTTCAATATTAATAGTTTCAATTCCATCAATCGAAATCAATCCTTTTTTGATTGTATTCGCACAACCACCACATTTCAAGTTTTCAACGTGTATTGTTTTCATCTTATTTATTTTGTGTAATTACTTTCCCTTCATCTTGCCATTGCGCCATTCCACCATCTAAATCATACACTTTTGTAAATCCTGCTTCTTTCAGTTTTTCAGCTGCCTTTGCGCTTCTACCTCCAGCTTTACAATAAATATACAACGCTTCGTCTTTCGAAAGCTCTGCCATTAATTCCATAAAATTTTCATCAAAAAAATTGACATTTTTAGCATGCTTAATGTAGCCTTCACTATATTCTTCCGGTGTTCGTACATCAATCAATTGTGTTGAATTGTCTAGTTGACCAAACTCATTTGTCCCAATAAGTTCAACAATACTTTCAAGTTCCGTTGTTTTTTTCTGTGTACTTGTACAACTTATAGACAATACTGATATAGATAATACAAGTATGATTTTTATTGATTTCATTTGTTTTGTTTTTTATGATTAAAATAATTCTCCTGATCTTCGTTTTACTTTCCCTAAGTGCTTATAAGCTGCTTCTGTAACTTCTCTCCCTCTTGGTGTTCTCATGATAAACCCTTGTTGAATTAAAAATGGTTCATATACTTCTTCAATAGTTTCACTACTTTCTCCAACTGCAGTTGCAATGGTGGTGATGCCCACCGGACCTCCTTTAAACTTATCAATAATAGTGGTTAAAATCTTATTATCCATTTCGTCCAAGCCATGAGCATCTACATTAAGAGCCTCTAGGGCATATCTTGCGATTTCAATATCAATGCTACCATTTCCTTTAATTTGGGCAAAATCTCGTACTCTGCGCAACAATGCATTTGCTATTCTTGGTGTCCCTCTACTTCTCCCAGCAATCTCTATTGCTGCTTCCATAGAAATTGGCATTTGCAAAATAGCAGCACTTCTTTGCACAATGGTGGTCAGCAATTCCGTTTTATAGTATTGCAGTCTACTACTGATGCCAAAACGAGCACGCATTGGTGCAGTTAATAATCCCGATCTTGTTGTTGCCCCAATTAATGTAAAAGGTTCTAGGTCTATTTGTACAGTCCGTGCATTGGGACCTGTTTCTATCATGATATCAATTCTGAAATCTTCCATAGCAGAATATAAATATTCTTCTACTATGGGGCTTAAACGATGAATCTCATCAATGAACAGCACATCACCCGGCTCCAGATTGGTCATCAGGGCCGCCAGATCACCGGCTTTCTCCAGCACCGGGCCGGAAGTGGTTTTTAGGTCCACGCCCATTTCGTTGGCAATGATATGAGCCAACGTGGTCTTGCCCAGACCCGGGGGGCCAAACACCAGCGTGTGGTCCAGTGGCTCACCGCGCCTGCGTGCAGCACCGATAAATATTTCCATCTGCTCACGGACCGCCTGCTGCCCGACATAGTCGGCCAGACTCAGGGGGCGAATCGCACGATCAAAGCGCTCTTCCTGCACGGAAGCTTCCGGGGATATCAGACGATCGTTCTCAATCATGGGCGCAGTATATCTTGCACGGGCTAGCTTTTAACCATGCTTTTCAGGGCAAGGCGAATCAATTCCTGACTGGATTGCCCTTCGCTGGCTACGGCCGTTATCATCCGGGCCGCCTCCTGGGGCTTGTAACCCAGTGCAATCAGTGCACTCTCGGCCTCCCTGACCGTATCGGTTTGTCGTCCTGCCGGGCCAGTGAGTGGGGAGTCCGCCGAATCGGTGGAAAAATGATTGAGACGATCCCGCATTTCCACGATCAGGCGCTCGGCTGTTTTTTTGCCGACGCCGGGTAATCGCACCAGGGTCGCGGTATCGTTGTGCTGTACTGAATGGGCAAAATCAGCCGCCGTCATCCCGGATAAAATCGCCAGCGCCATTTTCGGCCCCACGCCACTGACCCTGATCAGGCTGCGAAATAACTCGCGCTCGACAGTATCGGCAAAGCCGTAAAGTTGCTGCACATCCTCCCGCACCACAAAGTGCGTATGGAGAGTCACGGTCTGGCCCGGTGCCGGCAAATCAAAAAACGTATTGAGCGACACCAACACTTCGTAGCCGACACCCTGCACATCAATCAGCAGTTCCGGCGCCTTGCGCTCCAGCAATGTGCCATGAATTCTTCCGATCACCTCGCAACCCCTCTCGTTATAGGACTCGCCATATTATTTATACCGCCCTCTGGCATAACGAACATCGGGGGGCAACCCGGCCGTGGTGCGCATCGTTTGCGCGTGGCAGAGTGCCACGGCAAGTGCGTCTGCGGCATCCTCAGAGGGTGCCGAAGGCAACTTCAACAACCGTGTGACCATGTGCTGCACCTGCTCCTTGCCAGCCGCACCACTGCCGACCACCGACTGTTTGACCGACCGCGCGGCATATTCGGCCACCGACAACCCCGCAGCAACACCCGCCACAATCGCCGCGCCACGGGCCTGCCCGAGCTTCAACGCAGCCCTGGGGTCTCGAGCAAAGAAAACATCCTCAATGGCCATTGTCTCAGGATGATGCTCTTCGATAATGCTGGAAAGGCTCTCAAAGATCACCTTGAGACGATCCGGAAGCGCCCCATCCGGCAGGCGAATAATGCCACTGGCAACATACTCAGCATTGGAACCAACGGCGTTGACAAGGCCAAAGCCGGTCTTTCTCGAACCGGGATCTATACCGAGAATCAGTGTCATGGGAGTCGCCCGAAATACTGTATATTGTCACAGTATCCTAATCACTTAAAAAAACAAGAGCCACCTGCTCCATCGACACTGTCCCCACTAAAAAAGGCGGCTGTTGCCAGCCGCCTTTTTGCGTTCACACAGCAACAACTTTTATTTGGTTTCTTCATCTACCGATTCAGCGGGAGCTGCTTCTGCGGATGTTTCAGCAGCAGGCGCCTCTTCTGCTGGAGCTGCCTCTGCCACAACCTCTTCTGCTGGAGCTTCTTCTGCTGGAGCTTCTTCTGCCGGGGCTGCTTCTGCCGGGGCTTCCTCAGCGGGGGCTTCTTCAACAACCGCCTCTTCTACCGGCGCGGGTTTGGCAACTGCCTGCTTGACGACACCCGCGGCGACCAGAATGCTGACTTTTTCGTCACCATTAATGATCTTCTTGTCGGCGCCTTCAACGGCATAGCGGCCTGAGCGTTTTTGATAAATGGTGTACTCGTCAGTTTTCTGAAGTACTTTCATCCTGTCTCTCCTGTGATTACTCGTTCTGTTAACAATATCGGGATACACCCGGGTTTACTCTCTGGCCCAACCGATTATCAGCCGAGCTCAGCCATCACCGACGCAGGAATATCCGCATTGGTAAATACATTCTGCACATCATCCAGATCTTCCAGATGATCCACCAGCGCCAGCAGTTTCTCTGCACCGTCCAGATCAACGGGCACAGTAATGGATGCCAGCATGGTGACCTCTGCACTTTCCGGCTCTAGGCCGGCTCCCTGCAGGGCCTCTTTGACTGCACTGAAGTCTTCCCACGCGGTGAGCACATCCATGGAACCATCATCATTGGTCACCACATCTTCTGCGCCCGCTTCCAGGGCAACTTCGATTAACCGGTTTTCATCAACCCCGGCGGGATAACTGATTTGACCGGTACGATTAAACAGGTAGGCGACCGACCCGTCCGTGCCCAGATTGCCACCGCGCTTGGTGAATGCGTGGCGCACATCGGAAACCGTACGATTGCGGTTATCCGTCATACAGTCCACCAGCACAGCGATACCTCCGACCCCGTAACCCTCGTAGGTCACCTCTTCATAATTGTCGCCTTCACCGGCACCGGCCCCCCTGGCAATGGCTTTATCAATGGTGTCGCGCTTCATGTTATTACCGAGCGCTTTGTCCACTGCGGCGCGAAGCCGGGGGTTATCCTCCGGCAGAGGCCCACCGGATTTTGCAGCCACAACCAGCTCGCGAATCAGTTTGGTGAATACCTTGCCGCGCTTGGCATCCTGTGCTGCCTTGCGGTGCTTGATATTGGCCCATTTGCTGTGACCTGCCATAACAAAAATCTCCCATACTGCCGGGCTGTGGCCATCTCGCCAACAGCCGTTTTTTATCGTGTTGCGCCGGTCAGCGCACTGCGGAATAAATCAGCTATCCGCCGGTTTTTTCTCCCGCAAACGAATATTCAGTTCACGCAATTGCCGATTATCAACCCCGCCCGGCGCATCGGTCATGACGCAGGCCGCAGTCTGGGTTTTCGGGAAAGCGATCACATCGCGAATCGAATGGCTACCGGTCATCAACATAATCAGCCGGTCCAGACCAAACGCCAACCCGCCATGGGGTGGACAACCAAATTTCAGGGCGTCGATCAGGAAACCGAATTTTTCGTCCGCTTCTGCCTCACTGATACCCAGCACCTTGAAGACTGCATGCTGCATATCGGGGTTGTGGATACGAATCGAACCACCACCGAGTTCCGTGCCGTTCAACACCATATCGTAGGCAATCGACAGGGCTTTTTCCGGATCGGCCTCAAGCGTTTCCACCGAGCAGGCCGGTCGGGTAAAGGGATGATGCAGGGAGGTCCAACCGCCCTCCCCGTCTTCTTCAAACATCGGGAAGTCGATCACCCACAACGGCGCCCACTGACAGGTGTAGAGATTCAGGTCTGCACCGAGTTTGCAGCGCAGAGCACCCAAAGCTTCGGTCACAACACGGTGGTTATCTGCACCAAAGAAAATCAGGTCGCCATTCTCGGCGGCGGTGCGATCGAGTATGGCGGCACGCACGTCCAACGGCAGAAACTTGACGATCGGGGATTGCAGCCCCTCTTCCAGATCTTCCCTGTTATTGACCTTGATATAGGCCAGCCCCCGGGCACCATAAATACCGACAAACCTGGTGTAATCATCTATCTGCTTGCGACTGATCTCGTTGCCACCAGGTACCTTCAACGCCGTGACACGAGCCTTTGGATCATTGGCTGGCCCGGAAAACACCTTGAAATCCACTTCTGTCATCAGATCCTTGATTTCCACCAATTCGAGGGGAATCCGCAAATCCGGTTTATCGCTGCCATAGCGCATGATGGCCTCGCTATGAGGCATGGAGGGGAAATCCCCCAGATCCACCTCGAGCACCTCCTGGAAAACCGTGCGGATCATTTCCTCATTGATGGCCATGATCTCCGCTTCCGAGGTAAACGACATTTCCACATCAACCTGGGTAAATTCAGGCTGGCGGTCGGCCCGGAGGTCTTCGTCACGGAAACATTTTGCGATCTGGTAATAACGGTCCACCCCCGACACCATCAGCAACTGCTTGAACAATTGTGGCGACTGCGGCAGCGCAAAGAACTTGCCTTCGTGGGTGCGGCTCGGCACCAGGTAATCGCGGGCGCCCTCCGGCGTGGCCCGGGTCAGGATCGGGGTTTCAATATCCAGAAACCCCCGTTGATCGAGAAAGTTGCGGATAATATTGGTCACCCTGGAGCGAAACCGCATGTTGTTGAGCATTTCCGGCCGGCGCAGGTCCAGATAGCGGTACTTGAGCCGCACTTCCTCGCCCACCTTGTTGTGCTGATCCAGCGGGAAAGGCGGCGTTTCAGAGGCATTCAGTATCTGCACCGCCAGACCATAAATTTCAATCTGACCAGTGGCCATTTCCGGGTTGACGGTTTCGGGGGTTCTGGCGCGAACCCGACCAGTCACCTGCAGCACATACTCACTGCGAACCCGGTCGGCAAGGGCAAAATGCTCGCCACAATCCGGGTCAAACACGACCTGCACGATACCTTCACGATCGCGCAAATCGACAAAGATCACACCCCCGTGGTCGCGGCGACGATCCACCCAACCGCACAGGGTGACTTCCTGATCAATGTGTTCGGCGCCGAGCACACCACAATAACTTGTCCGCATTATGTCTTCCCGTTGTTAATCTAATGGAGGCCGGGCAGGGCTTCCGGTGGTATTGGTTCAGGCAGCGGGGGTGGAACCGGCAGCCTCTTTGGGTTTGGGTTTTGTTTCTGGCTTTGCCTTGCTTTCCGAGGGCTGGTCGCCGGCAATATTCTTTCTTTTCTCTTTTTTGAAATCCGTTTCATACCAGCCGCTGCCACTCAGCCGGAAACCGGCAGCCGTCAACTGTTTTTTCAATTCCGACTGATGACAAACCGGACAATCCGTCAATGGTTTGTCACTGATTTTTTGGAGTGCCTCCAGCGCATGACCGCAGGCCTGACATTGATAACTGTAAATCGGCATAACCAAATACCCTGATTCTAGAGCGGGCAGAACGCCCCTGATAAAAGCGGCGCATTATACCCCAGTAACCAGGGGGCTAGAAGATTGGATAAAGCCTGAATCCGGGCAATGGCCGACACAGTACGCAAAAATCTGCCGAAAAGGCTATTTCTGAAGGGCGGTGAAGCCGTCCCCGACCAGCACATTGACGACTGGATCGACCCGCGCCGCAAGCAACTCCCCGGTATAACCCTGTGCCGGCAGCCGTCCCCAAATGGGATCGGGCCAGGCACCGTCCGTTTTATAGCGGGCGAGATGATGCACATGCAGTTGGGCCACCCGGTTGCCCAGGGTCGCGATATTGACCTTATCCGGGGAGAACACATCCACCAATGTCTCCGCCAGCAGAGAGGATTCGCGAATCAGCTGATACTGGTCCTGCTCTGACAAATGATAAATTTCCGTCACATCGGCAATCCGTGGCACCAGAATGAACCAGGGATAATTGGCATCGCGGTGGATCAACAACCGGCACAACGGAAAGTCACCAATAATTACCGTGTCAGCCATCAGTGCAGAATCGAGCTCAAACATTTAACAACCTCTTGTCCTGTACCCAAAGCGGGCTCCACCGTAAAATAGCGGTTTTTACACTCACCTCCAAGACAAAGAATCAACTATGCGTGCCAGCCAGTTTTTGATCGCTACCCAAAAAGAAACCCCGGCCGATGCCGAAGTCATCAGCCATCAATTGATGATTCGCGCCGGCATGATCCGCAAGCTGGCCGCCGGGCTCTACAACTGGTTGCCTCTGGGATTGCGGGTGCTGCGTAAAGTGGAGGCCATTGTCCGCGAAGAGATGAACCGGGCCGGCGCCATGGAGGTCCTGATGCCGGTGACCCAACCGGCGGAACTCTGGCAGGAGTCCGGTCGCTGGGAACAGTACGGGCCGGAACTGCTGAGAATGAAAGACCGTCACGACCGCGCCTTCTGCCTCGGCCCGACCCACGAGGAAGTCATTACCGACCTGGTCCGCAACCAGCTGCGCAGTTACAAGCAACTGCCCGCCAATTTCTATCAGATTCAGACCAAATTCCGGGATGAAATCCGCCCCCGCTTTGGCATCATGCGCGCACGGGAATTTCTGATGAAAGATGCCTACTCCTTTCATGCGAATCAGGCCAGCCTGCAGCAGACCTATGACACCATGCACGCGGCTTACACCACTATTTTCAGCCGTCTCGGCCTCGACTTCAGGCCCGTCCTGGCGGATACCGGCAGCATTGGCGGCAACCACTCCCATGAATTTCATGTGCTGGCGGCCTCCGGCGAGGACGATATCGCCTTCTCCAACGCCAGCGACTATGCCGCCAACGTGGAAATGGCCGAAGCCATGGCTCCGACCGGCAGTCGGCCAACTGCATCGACAGACATGCAGGAAGTGGCCACCCCGGGCCAGCACAGCATTGAACAGGTCAGCCGGTTTCTCGGGGTAAAACCTGAGCAGATCGCAAAAACCCTGATCGTGCTGGGAGAACCCGACCAAAACACCACCGCACTGGTGGCACTGGTGCTGCGTGGCGACCACGAACTCAACGCTATCAAGGCCGAGAAACTGCAGGGCGTGGCATCACCACTGACCTTTGCCAGCGAAGCTCAGGTAAAAGCCATACTGGGATGTTCTGTGGGATCCATTGGTCCGGTAGCGCTCAGCATTCCGACCATTGTGGATCGCAGCGCGGCCCATCTGGCAGATTTTGTCTGTGGTGCCAACCGCGATGATTACCATCTCACCGGTGTCAACTGGGAGAGGGACTGCCCGCCGCTGCAAGTCGAGGACATTCGCAATGTGGTCCCCGGCGACGCCAGTCCCGACGGCCAGGGCACACTGGAGATCAAACGCGGCATTGAAGTGGGGCATATTTTTCAATTGGGCACCAAATACAGTGAGGCCATGAACGCCCGGGTACTCAATGAAGAAGGCCGCGAGCAGGTCATGTTGATGGGCTGCTACGGTATTGGCGTAAGCCGCGTTGTGGCCGCTGCCATCGAGCAGAATCATGACGAAAAAGGCATCATCTGGCCCGATGCCCTGGCCCCGTTCCAGGTCGCGGTGGTGCCGATCAATCTACACAAGTCCGAACCGGTTCGCGATGCCTGCGAAACACTCTATTCCGATCTGCAACAGGCAGGTTTTGACGTACTGTTAATGGATGAAGAGAAAGCCCGGTTAGGGGTCATGCTGGCAGATATCGAATTAATGGGCATTCCTCACCGCATCGTCGTGGGTGACCGCGGGCTTGAACAGGGTCAGGTGGAATATTACAACCGTCGCAGCGGGGAAAGCTGCCAAATCGCGGTAACGGAGTTGCCTGAATTTCTGGCACAGGCCCTCGGATGAGCGCCTCGGTCGGCCAGATGATCGCGCGATGGCTGACACTGACGAGCACCGCTCTCTGGCTGAGTGTTTCTCTCGCGGGCGATGTGCAGGAAGTGGATCAGGCTCTGCTGAGCCTGCTGAAAAAGACCGTGGAACAGGCCGACAGCTTTGAGGATCGTTTCGATGCCGAGGTATGGCTGATGGCAAAATCCACCCAGCTTGCCCGGTACATTCCTGACAGCGAAGAGCGACTCGATCTGCTGCGTAAAATCCATCAGGCCGCCACGCGGGCAGAACTGTCACCGGAAGTGGTGCTCGCGGTCATTCAGGTGGAGAGTCACTTTGACTCCTACGCGGTCTCCAGTGCCGGCGCTCAGGGTATGATGCAGGTCATGCCCTTCTGGAAGCACGAAATCGGCCGGGCGGACGACAATCTGATCAACATCGATACCAATCTGCGCTATGGCTGCACCATTCTCAAGTATTATCTGGACAAGGAAAATGGCGATCTCGCGCTGGCGCTCGCCCGCTATAACGGCAGCTATGGTAAAACCTGGTACCCAGAGAGAGTCATGCTGGCCTGGGATAACTGGCGCTAAAAGCAAACGCGCAAACAGCACTACAGGGTTATTTCAAACGAAAAACCCCTGTGATGACCATCTGCAACGAAAACACAAAAAAATGCCAGCTAATGCTGGCATTTTTATTGGTTAAACTCAGGCATTTGCCTCAGGCAACAACAGTCACGTTTTGTGCCTGCGGGCCTTTCTGACCGTCGGTCACTTCGAAAGAAACCTGCTGCCCTTCATAAAGTGTGCGACGGCCTGTACCGTTAATAGCACTGAAATGTACAAAGACGTCCTTGCCACCCTCCTGCGCAAGAAAGCCATACCCTTTTTCTTCATTGAACCACTTAACGGTACCGGTAACTAAATCTGACATAAAATCCTCGTAAGCACTTAGTGCCAACCTCGGTTGGCGGTGTAAATATACGGGCAGCCAAAGACCCGCAATTCCCACTTTAAAACGGCTTACAAAAACGCGCAAGCAAAAATACCTTGACATATCCCTCAAGTACAGCGCACGTCATCGTGAAGAAATCCTATGGCATCCCATCGAACTCCTCTCCTTCCTTCTCGGGCGGCAGTAGGTTCTCTCTGGTCATCCGTAGAGCCATGAGCATATTTGACGCCACATAGATGGAGGAGTACGTACCGATTACCACACCCACAATCAGTGCAATCGCAAAATTGTGAATCAGCTCACCGCCAAAAACAAACAGCGCCACCAGCACAAAAATGGTTGTCAGAGAGGTAAGCAATGTCCGCTGCAACGATTGTGTCAGGGATTCATTAATGACCTCTTTTGCCTCTGCCGTTCGCAACAGGCGAAAATTTTCCCGTATTCGGTCAAACACGACAATCGTGTCATTCAGGGAGTAACCGATCACGGCGAGCACCGCCGCCAGCACTGTGAGATCAAATTCCAGGCCAGTGATCGAGAAAAACCCGAGCGTGATAATCACATCGTGAACCAGCGCAAGAACAGCACCAATGGAAAACTTGTATTGAAACCGGATGGCCACATAGAGCATCACCACGGCCAGCGCAGCCAGCATGCCCAGACCGCCATCTTCGCGGAGCTCATCGCCCACCTGGGGGCCCACATAGTCCACCCGGCGCATTTCAATCTCGCTGTCGGTGTTATTTTTCAGCGCAGCAAACACCTCATCGGACAAGCCGGCTGCCGGTTCACCCTGCAAACGGATCAGCACGTCACTCTCGGAACCAAAATAGATCACAGTGGGGTTTTCAAAGCCGCTCTCAGTCAGCTGTGCGCGAATCACTGATAAATCTGCCGGCTCTGGATAGCCCACCTCTATCTGGGTGCCTCCGGTGAAATCAAGACCCAGCACGATGCCTTTCACCGACAGGGAAACCAGCGAACCCAACACCAATAAAATGGAGATGATCGCCGCCAATTTGCGCTGACCCATGAAATCAATAACACGTAGCGTTGTCATGGTGAGCTCCTAAATCCAGACTTTGTTAATGGTACGGCCACCATAGACCAGATTGACCAGCGCTCTGGTACCCAGAATTGCGGTGAACATCGATGTCAAAATACCGATCGACAGGGTGACTGCGAAGCCCTGCACCGGCCCGGAACCAACGGCGTATAAAATCACCGCCACAATCAGGGTCGTCAGGTTGGCATCCAGAATCGAGACAAAAGCCCGGTCATAGCCGGCATTGATGGCCGACTGGGGTGGCAGGCCGTTGGCCAGTTCCTCCCTGATTCGGGAAAAAATCAGCACATTGGCATCCACTGCCATCCCCACCGTCAGCACGATACCCGCGATACCCGGGAGGGTCAGGGTTGCACTCAACAATGACATAACCGCAACCATGATGACCAGGTTGAGAGCCAGCGCCACATTGGCAAAGATGCCGAAGACGCGGTAGTAGGCCAGCATAAAGAGCAGCACCATCGCCATACCGATGGTGACCGATTTAACCCCCAGAGCAATATTCTCGGCGCCCAGCGAAGGACCGATGGTTCTCTCTTCTACAAAATACATGGGTGCCGCCAGGCCGCCGGCACGGAGCAGCAGTGCCAGCTCCGAGGACTCACGGGGATTATCAAGACCGGTAATGCGGAAGGTTTTGCCCAGTGCACTGCGAATGGTGGCCAGACTGATAATTTTCTTTTCGACGTAGCGCTCGGACGTCGCAACCTGTTCGCCCTTTTCATTGGTGGTATAGGTCGTGTTGGTCTTGTACTCGATAAACAGCACACCCAGGCGACGATCGATATTTTTGCGGGAAACCCGATGCATACGGGCGCCACCATCACTGTCCAGCGTGATATTCACCTGCGGAAAGCCATTTTCATCAAAGGAGGCTGTCGCGTTCGAGACATGGTCGCCAGTTATCACCACCGTACGTTCCAGCCAGGCATCGGGAAAACGGGATTTGTCATTCAGAAATTCAAATTTTTCTGCCGTGACCACGTTCTGTTCTTCGGCCTCAAGACGGAACTCAAGATTGGCTGTCTTGCCGATAATCCGCTTCGCCTCAGCCGTATCCTGAACCCCGGGCAGCTCGACCATTACACGGTTGCGACCCTGACGCTGAACGATGGGCTCGGACACCCCCAGTTCATTAACCCGGTTTCTCAGGGTCACCAGGTTCTGGTTCAGTGCGTAATCCTCAACTTCCCTGATCGCAGATTCCGACATATTGGAGCGGATAGTGAACAAACCGCCGTCCGTAGTGAGCTGCGTGGTAAGATCGCGGAAGTCGCGACGGAGAATCTGGTTCGCCTCATCCCGCTCTTCTTCAGTGCGGAATTTGCTGACAATCGTCCCCTCCTCCAGCTTCACCGTGTGGTAGCGCAGTTTCTGCTCACGCATGGCACCGCGTATCTCCCGAACCGAAGATTCCATCCGCTTGCCAACCGCCTCGTCAATATTGACCTCCAGCAGGAAATGCACGCCACCACTGAGGTCGAGCCCGAGCTTCATCGGTTGCGCCCCCAGCGCAGCAAGCCACTCCGGGGTTGTGGGTGCGAGGTTAAGCGCCACCACATAATTGGAACCGAGAGCCCGCTGAATGACCCGTTTGGCCGGCAACTGCTGATCCCGCTCCTTCAGGCGAATGAGGGCGTTTTCACCCGTGCTCTCTGCACCGAAATACTCGATACCCTCATCCTTGAGAGCCTGCTCCATCTGATCCAGCAACTGCTGATCGACCACGGTCGCACTACTCTGTCCGGAAACCTGTACAGCCGGATCAGGCACGTACAGATTGGGCAGGGCATACACCACTCCCAACGAGACGACAAAGAGAATCAGCAGGTATTTCCATAACGGATAACGGTTCATATCACTAGTCTTTTATTGAGTCCTGAACAAGAGGCTGACCATTATAGGGTGGAAGCAGCGCCCTTGTCAGAAACGGCGGAAAATATCGAGCACCCCTCACATATTGGGGCAAATGAGCAAACCTCAAGCGGGCTGTTCCAGACCCTGCTGGTCATAGAACCGCACGGCGAATTCATCGAGACCGCCATCGGCGATGGCCTGACGGATATCGGTCATCAACGTCTGATAATAACGCAGGTTGTGCAGTGTGTTCAGTTGAGCGCCGAGCATTTCACCACACTTTTCCAGATGATGCAGATAGGCCCGGCTAAAATTCTGGCAGGTATAGCAGTCACAGTTCGCATCGAGGGGGCGGGTATCGTGCCGGTGCACCGCATTGCGGATCTTGACGACACCGGCACTGGTGAACAAATGTCCATTGCGCGCATTGCGGGTAGGCATCACACAGTCGAACATGTCGATACCCCGCCGCACGGCTTCGAGAATATCCTGCGGCTTGCCCACACCCATCAGATAGCGGGGCTTGTCCTGGGGCATTTTCGGCGGCAGATGATCCAGAATTCGCAACATATCCTCTTTCGGCTCACCCACCGATAAACCACCAATGGCATAGCCGTCAAAACCGATTGACTCGAGACCGGCCAGGGAGGCATCGCGAAGGTCCTCATACATGCCGCCCTGCACAATACCAAACAGCGCAGAGGGATTGTCACCGTGGGCATCCTTGCTGCGCTTTGCCCAGCGCTGCGAAAGCTCCATTGAGGCACGGGCCTGCTGTTCGGTTGCCGGGTAAGGGGTGCACTCATCAAAGATCATCACCACGTCCGCACCGAGCTGCTGCTGCACCCGAATGGATGTCTCCGGATCGAGAAACACGGCACTGCCATCGATCGGCGAACGAAAAGCCACGCCCTGCTCGGAGATCTTGCTGATCGCCCCGAGGCTGAACACCTGAAAGCCGCCGGAATCGGTCAGGATTGGTCCCGGCCAGTGCATAAATTCATGCAATCCGCCATGTTCCATCACCACATCTGTGCCGGGGCGCAGCATCAGGTGGAAGGTATTGCCGAGCAGAATCTGGGCCCCGATGGCCTCAACATCCCTCGGCAACATGCCCTTGACGGTGCCACAGGTGCCCACCGGCATAAATGCCGGCGTTTCAACCGTGCCGCGGGGAAAGGTCATTCTGCCACGGCGCGCCTCGCCATCGCGGCAAGCCACCTCAAAGGACATAAAACAACTGTTTCTCATTCGGGAATGTCCTCTGCAGCAGCGGGATTGCGGGTCAAAAACATGGCATCGCCATAACTGAAAAACCGATAGCGCTCCACCACCGCCTGCCGGTAGGCGTTCATCATGTGTGTGTATCCGGAGAAGGCGCTCACCAGCATCAGCAGCGTCGATTCCGGCAGGTGGAAATTGGTCAGCAGGGCATCCACCAGTTTGAACGAATAGCCGGGGTAGATAAAAATATCGGTCTCACCGGTCATCGGTTGTATCTGGCCAGCAGCGGCGGCACTTTCCAGGCATCGTACGCTGGTGGTCCCGACCGCAATAACCCGACCGCCCCGGGCGCGAGTCTCCCGCACCTGCTGACAGACCTCAGCCGAGACCTCGATCACCTCAGAGTGCATCTGATGATCGTGAATATGGTCAACCCGCACCGGCTGAAAGGTGCCCGCCCCGACATGCAGTGTCACAAAAGCAAAGTCCACACCCTTTGCGCGAAGCTGGTCGAGCAGCGCCCGATCAAAGTGCAGTCCCGCCGTGGGCGCGGCTACCGCACCGGGCTTTTCAGCGTACACCGTCTGGTAGCGCTCCCGGTCAGCAGGGTTATCGGCGCGATCAATGTAAGGCGGCAAAGGCATATGGCCGTGGCTCTCAAGAATATCCAGTGCCGTTCTGTCACCGAGAAAACGCAGCCGGAACAGATCGCCATCGCGACCTTCCACCTCGGCTTCCACACCGCCTTCGAACTGAAGTCGGGTGCCCGCCTTGGGTGATTTGCTGGCCCGCAGATGAGCCAGCAATCGCTGGTCGTCCAGCAGACGCTCCACCAACATTTCAACTTTGCCGCCGGAATCCTTCTGACCAAACAGCCGGGCCGGAATCACCCGGGTGTTATTGAACACCAGCAGGTCACCAGAATTCACCAGCGAACTGATCGCCGGAAACTGCAGATGCTGCAGCGCTCCCGTCACGCCATCCACCACCAGAAGACGGCTGCCACGGCGTTCGGCAGCGGGCTGACGGGCAATCAGCTCATCGGGCAGAGGGTAATGAAAATGGTCTCGGCGCATACGTTTGGGGGAGGCTTGTAAAAGGCCGCAAGGGTAATGGAAATCCACCGCCAGAGCCAGCGCACCCATCAATCAGAACAACACCGCTCTATTGCTTCTCCGGGGACCACTGCTATAATCGCGCCCCTGTGCCAGAGTGGTGAAATTGGTAGACACAGGGGATTCAAAATCCCCCGCCCTTAAAAGCGTGCCGGTTCGAGTCCGGCCTCTGGTACCACTTAAAAATCACAGGGTTAAAATACCTCAACCCTGATTTATCCCTCCGAAAATTCCCTATCCCTACAAAAAATTCCCTTTTATTCTCAAGGGCAGATATTCCAACACCCGCACCTGATTCAAGGCAATATATCCTGAGGTTGCCAAATCCAACGTGCGGCTTATACTCGAGCGACGCTCATTCTCCAAGCAATTGCCCGGAATATAATCAGAAAAACAGCGAGTTCTGCTCAGGCAGGTAAGTTATGAGATCCTGTTATTTTAGCTAACAAAAAATCTCACTTTATTTTGATAGGAACCAGACATGCCGAAATTTCTATTCCATATCAAAGCCCTACCAAACAGATCCCAGTATCAAATGTCGCACAGCGTATCTGCGTGATATAAAACCGTTAACCACTAAATCACATTAAGGAGTTTTTGCTTTATGGAAAATAAAGAATACGCAGGTTTCTGGATTAGATTTGGCGCACTGCTCATTGATTTAGTGATCATGATGATTGTTTTATATGTGCCATTAAGCCTTATTTACGGTGAAGAGTATTGGGTAGGGGACAAACTTATATACGGCTTCTGGGACGTTATGCTTGGCTATGTTGTGCCATTTGTCGCAACAATATGGTTTTGGCTACATTATCTCGGCACGCCCGGTAAAATGGTCATGAGATTACAAATCGTCGATGCATCCACCGGTGAAAAAATGCGTACCGGCCAGGCTATCGGCAGATACTTTGCGTACATTTTATCCGCTGTTCCACTATGCCTTGGATTTATTTGGGTGGGCATAGACCAGCGCAAACAGGGCTGGCACGACAAGCTGGCGAGCACTGTCGTTATCCGCAATACAGGCAAAGAACCCGTTCAGTTTGAAGACAGTATTTAAGGCTGGAACCCGCTGCTGCCCGTCCTGTGTTGGCGCTGTTAACC
>OJBS01000247.1_pt1 | contig 16125 bp, 15 predicted proteins | sample 1590941 | NCBI WGS metagenome assembly OJBS01 (sample SAMN05416785, study PRJEB24817) | seawater metagenome | isolation source: Sea water | place: Canada:Atlantic | collected 2013-11
GATCTACACCTCTCTATTCGTCGGCAGCGTCAGATGTGTATAAGAGACAGGCAGAGGCATCTGCTCGCTTTTCTGCATTACCGTTTAACCATTTAATGTTTACTGGCTCAACAGCAGTAGGTCGCCATGTTATGCGCGCAGCTTCTGCAAACTTAGTACCGGTAACTTTAGAGTTAGGTGGTAAGTGTCCAGTGATTGTTTGTCCAGATATGGACATTGACGATGCTGTAAGTCGATTTATCTATGGTAAATGTGCTAATTCAGGTCAAATTTGTTTATCACCAGATTATATATTATGTCCTGAAGGTAAAGAGCAAGCTGTAGTAGATGCATACTGTAAGCGTTTCAAAGAGATGTTTCCTGCGTTTAGCTCTACAACAGATCATTCAAGTGTTCACTCTGAACGTCATTTTCAACGTTTACAAGAAATACTATCTGATGCCAAAGCCAAAGGAGCAACAGTAATATCTGCTAACGGTCAGGAACCAGATCCAAAAACTCGTATGATGCCGACGCATTTAGTGTTGAATGCTACTGAAGATATGATTGCATAATCAATTTTATGCTTTTCACTTACTATTTTTAATTCAGCAACAATTTCTTCTTTCAAAAAAACTTTATGGCCCTGCAATTTAACCCCCTCAAAAAGAGCTGTTTTCACACGAGTATTACCAACATCAATAACTAAATTCATTTATCAAAAAAAATAAAGTGTAAAAATACAAATGATTTTTCAGTTTTTGTTTTGATTAGTCTAAAAAATACTTTTATATTTGCACCCGCATTTATGCAACGGTACCTTAGCTCAGTTGGTAGAGCAATGGACTGAAAATCCATGTGTCCCTGGTTCGATTCCTGGAGGTACCACTAAACGGGACAAACTCATATTTTTTGAGATTTGTCCCGTTTTATTTTAAATCTATTGATTTAAAATCATTAACTTTAGAAAAATATTTTAATTAACCAAAACTAAAAAATGAAAAATATATTAACACTTTTACTTACGGCTATTTTATTAGTAGGATGTAACAATACTAAAAAAACAGATGGTGAAGCTCACGCTTCAATGATTGAAGCCTCTCAAAACGGAAGTTTAAAACAACAGCAGTCAACACCTCATATTTTAATTGTTAATTATAACCTCAAAGAAATGAGTATTGAGCAGCATAACGAATTAGGATCAAATGTTGCACCAAATTTTACCCCTGAAAAAATTGAGGGACTCATAGGTAAATCATTTATTGGAAATACTGATACAGGCGTTTATGGAGGCGCTTACCAGTTTAGCTCAAAAGAATCAGCTGAAAAATACATAACTTCAGAGTTTTGGTTAGGAATAGAGGCACATCCAAATTTAGTTAACTTTACAAAGGAAATTTATAGTGTTCCGCCATTCTCAAACAAATCAAACGGTATATGGGCAAATCGGAAAACATCATCCAACCCAGAAGATGCCAAGGGAATGCACTTGCTAGTTGTTAAATATAACTTGAAGGATATGACCCTTGATCAACACTATCAATTAGGGGTTGATGTGGCACCAAATTTTACTTCTGAAAAAATTGATGGTTTGATCGGAAAATCCTTCATTGGAAATACCGACACTGGAATATTTGGAGGAGTATACCATTTCAAAAGTAAGGAGGCAATCGATAATTATTTGAACTCCGAATTTTGGCAAGGTATTGAGGGCCATCCTAACCTAGTAAATTTTACAAAAGAGATTTATGGCGTAGCTCCAATTTCAACAATTTCGAATGGAATTCCAATGCTATAAACATCTTGTTTAAAAAAGTATTATTAATATGAATATAAAAGACCTACATCTTATAGTGTAGGTCTTTTATATTAATTAAATCCTTTCCAAAATTATTCTTGAAAATAACTTTTTATCCTAGAAGACAATTAGTTGTAAAAGAATCTAAATCTTCATTGAAATAGTGTGATTTAACTCCTGGAGGGTCCAAGGCATTATTCCCTCAAAACTTATATTACAGATAAAATAGGTTTTAATTATTCACAGACATATCAAATTATAATACATAAAAGACGCAATAAACCATTTTATAATTTACTGATTTCTATAAATGAATTAAAGCAAAAATTGGGTATAGATTTTTTTCCTAACTTACTCAATAAATTTAAGACCAAATTAGAGGCTTCTAGTTTTTATGATGGTTGGCATTTTGAATAAAATAAATACAATTAAAGATGAAAAGATTAGAAGGACGAATAGTAATTATCACAGGTGGTGCAAGAGGAATCGGAGAAGGTGTCTGTGACGTATTTTGTAAAGAGGGTGCAACAGTCGCTTTATGGGATGTAATAGACGGACAACCAGTAGTTGATAGAATTACAGCAAACGGAGGTAACATTTTTTATCAAAAAGTAGATGTTACCAACCAAGCATCTGTTGATAATGCAGTGGCTGAAATTATAAATAACTATGGAAAAATTGACGTTTTAATCAACAATGCAGGCGTTATTAAAGATAAATCGTTTTTAAAAATGACTCGCCAAGAATGGGATATCGTTATGGCTGTAAATGTCGATTCATTATTTGTAACTGCCAAAGCAGTTGTGCCACATATGAAGGCTGCAAATTACGGACGAATCATTTCTGCTTCATCCATAAATGCATACCAAGGTGCATTTGGACAAACAAATTATGCTGCAAGTAAAGCTGCCATTGTTGGGTTTACACATTCTTTATGTAGAGAAGTCGGAAAATATAATATTACCGTAAATGCGGTAGCACCTGGTTTTATAAAATCTGAAATGACGGATTCAATGCCAGACGAAATCGTGAAAGCAGGTATTGAAATGATTCCTGTAAAACGAATAGGAACGCCAGAAGACATGGGCTATGCTTATCTTTTCTTAGCGTCTAAAGAAGCTGGTTTTATAAGTGGACATACATTACATGCAAATGGTGGGTCAATGCCTATATAGTAAATTCTGAATTATTTATAAATACTAAAATGATGACTGAAGAGCAATTAACAGACAAAGCATATTCAACAGAAATTCCGAATTTATCCGATTTAAAGACCTACGTAGGTAAAGAGTTGGGTTTATCAGAATGGTTTACCATTACACAAAATCAAATTGATACGTTTGCAAAAACGACAGAAGATGATCAATGGATTCATACAGATCCAGAAATGGCGGCGAAATATTCGCCTTTTAAAAAAACAATTGCTCATGGGTTTTTAGTTCTTTCTTTGGCATCAAAATTCTGCTTTGAAACCTACTCAATTATAGATATTTCTATGGGATTAAATTACGGCTTAGATAAAGTTCGTTTTATAAATCCTGTTTTGGTTGATTCGCAACTTAGAGGTCGTGTTTCACTGCTATCAACAGACGATGTTACTGGAGGTGTTCGATATAAAATGAAAGTAACATTCGAATTAAAAGGGCAAGAAAAACCAGCTTGCGTTGCAGAATTCATTGCACAAGCTTACGCAGATTCTACTAAAAAAACAGCACATTAAAAGAAGACAACTCCGAAAAAAACATTAAACAGTATGATAACCAAAGTTGCAGTTTTACAAGAAATGTATTTAGATCGACCTTATACAACATCAAAACCTCTTAAAATTGAAGAAGTAGTATTAGACGCTCCTGGTTTTAATGAAGTACTCGTTAAAATAAAAGCAGCAGGTTTATGTCACTCAGATTTATCTGTAATAAACGGAAATCGTCCAAGACCTTTGCCAATGGCATTAGGACATGAAGCCGCTGGCGAAGTTATAGAATTAGGCGAAGGTGTTAAAAATTTAAACGTTGGAGATCATGTTGTTTTTGCTTTTTTACCTTCTTGTGGTCATTGTTCTTATTGCCAAACAGGGCGTGCAGCACTTTGCGAACCTGGAGCAGAAGCGAATGGAAATGGCACGCTTTTAGGGGGTCATCAACGAATTCATAAAAACAAAAAATACATTTATCATCATTTAGGAGTTTCTGGTTTTGCAGAACATGCAGTTGCTTCTGTAGATTCTTTAGTGAAAATAGATTCTGATATTCCGTTTGATATTGCCGCTTTATTTGGTTGTGCGGTTTTAACAGGCGTTGGCGCAGTTGTAAATACTGCTCAATTAAAATTTGGAGATAGCATTTTAATTGTAGGACTTGGAGGTGTTGGTTTATCCGCAGTTTTAGGTGCAAAAGCGGCAGGTGCGAGTAAGATTATTGTAGCAGATTTAAACCCTGAAAAGAGAAAAGTAGCCTTGACTTTGGGAGCAAATCACTCTATAGATTCCTCAAAAGAAGGTGCTTTAGAAGAATTGATGAAGTTAACCAATGGAGGCGTTGATGTTTCTGTTGAATTTGCAGGTGCTATTACTGCTTTAGAGTTTGCTTTTCTAGCAACAAAAAGAGGTGGAACAACTGTAACAGCAGCCTTACCACACCCAGATGCACGATTACAGTTATCACCAGTAATGTTGGTCGGTCAAGAAAAAACTTTAAAAGGTTCTTATCTTGGCAGCTGTGTTCCTTCTAGAGATATTCCAGCGTATATTGAGCTTTATAAATCAGGTCGATTAGACGTTGATAAATTAATTTCTCACACATTACATTTAAACGACATTAATGAAGGTTTTGAACGATTAGCAGCAGGTGATGCGCTTCGACAAATTATTATTTTCGACTAATTTACATTAAAATAAAAACAAGATGACAGATGGTAAACCAATTAATTGAGAAGATTATAAATACTTTAATCCGATTACTACACGCTGGATGGACAACGATGTTTTCGGCCATGTAAATAACGTTACTTATTATTCTTATTTTGATACAACAGCAAATCAATATTTAATTGAACAAGCAGATTTCGATATTCATAATGCGCCAATTGTTGGTTTTGTCGTGCATTCTAACTGTAATTATCTATCTTCAATTGCGTATCCAGATAAAATTGAAGCGGGTTTATATGTAAAAAAAATAGGAAATAGTGCTGTCACTTATGGTATTGGAATTTTTAAAAAAGGAGAGAATACGGCTTCTGCTTTTGGCGAATTTGTACATGTTTTTGTAAATAGAGTAGAAAAAAAATCAGTTTCAATTCCTGAAAAAATGAGAATCGCTATGGAAAAATTGTTGCTTCCTTAATTTAGAGGAAACAACAACGGTTCAGTTTTTTTTTAAAAGTCTTTTAGAAAAACTATAATTGCATATCTATTACAATTTTACCTTTCACTTTTCTATTCATCATATATTTCACTATCCGGATTAAATGCCAACCATGCAAAAGCGAAATGATTACTGTGTGGTTCAATTTGTAATTGTTCTCCTTTTAATTGCCCTTCATAACACTGACCTGTTATATCCCATTTAGATTTGGTCTTTGTATCGAAAAATATGTTCTTCCTTTTTTTGAAAATTAATTTTTGATTGTCTAAAACAGAATTAAATACCGTAACCGAACCTATGTCTTTTGAAGTAGAAATATCATTTTCATCTAAAACAGAAACGGTTCCTGATTTATAAAACAAAACAACATCCTTGGTTTTAAAAGTATCGTTAATAACACCTTTTTTAGCAACATTGGTAAAACTATAAACTTTATAAGATCCGTCATGTTCAATATCAACAATACGCTCCATGGCTGGAAGTCTTTTATCTACTTTATCACTGTTGAAAAAATTTTGGAATGGATTTTCTTTTTCATCATATTTCCCATAAGAATTATAACCATAATTCTTTTGCGCATCAAGAAATCCTGTTTTTTTAGATATAATTTCACCCTCTGGATAACGCACAAAAAATTCATAAACCGAAACAATCAAAGAAGGTATTATTGTAAGTTGAACTTCATTATAATCGCCAACAATACCGACTCCCATGAGTTGCTGCCACAAAGTTTCAGTTTTTCTATCCAACATTACCATATCACTGTTTCGCAACATACCAGAAGCTTCAAATTCTAATATTTCTTTTCCTGATGACGTACTTAATTCACGGTTGTACACAATTCCCGAATTACAAAGTGGGCAATAGGTTACCAAAATCGGAATACCTTCAAGCATATCATTAGAAATTTCATGCATGGTTAGTATGTTTAATGGATAGGCTTTTGCAACACCATTAATTTCAATAGCAATTACTGGCTCCTCTTCGAAAAACATTTCTAAACCTTCATTTCTACTAACAAATATTGGATTATCAAGTGTGGGAAAGGACCCTTTTGGCAATACAATTTGAATTTCTGAAAGAGGAATAGAACGGTTAATAGTATCTGTTTTCCATGTAAAAGGAAAATTTTTAGGATTGTTAAATTGCGCCGAAAGAAATGTGATGGTAAATAAAAATAGGATACTTAAAGTCGTTCTTGATCTCATATTTAATACGTTTATTTAAATTCTTTGTCATAAATTACATGCAATTCTTACAAAGAATTTAAATAAACGTATATAAGCAGAGAGATATTACAACATACTATAAAATTAAGGTTGTGAGTTATTTGATTTTTTCGCCCTTTACAAACACACTTTCTATTTGATTATTTCCAAAAGAATAAGGAATAAAACCATATGAATTAATCGGCTTAGTTAAAATAAAATTTGCCAATTTACCTTTGGATATCGACCCAACTTTTGTTTCCAAACCCATTGCGTATGCACCATTAATAGTTGCAGCGTTTATAGCTTCTTCAGGTGTCATTTTCATTTTTATACAAGCAGTAGAAACCACAAAATTCATATTACCAGAAGGTGTCGAACCTGGATTATAATCAGTTGCTAAAGCTAGTGGCAAACCTTCATCAATAATTTTACGCGCTGGTGTGTAAGGAATTCCTAAAAAATAAGAACAACTTGGTAAAGCAACAGGCATCGTAGTTGTGTTTTTCAATGCATTTATGTCCTCAGGATTCATAACTTCAAGATGATCTACTGAGAGCGCATTATATTGAACTCCAACCTGAACTCCCCCAATACTTGTAAACTGATTCACATGAATCTTCGGAATCAATCCGTGTTTTTTTGCGGCTTCTAAAATAGTTTTTGTGTCTTCAACTGAAAAATACCCTTTTTCACAAAATACATCTACAAATTCCGCCAAATTTTCTTTGACGATTTGAGGCATCACCTCATCAATCAACATTGCTAAATATCCTTCTTTGTTATTTTTATAATTTGACGGGACAGCATGAGCACCTAAAAAAGTTGCTTTTATTTCTATTGGATAATTTTCTTTTAATCGTTTTATTACACGCAGCATTTTTAACTCAGACTCATACGTCAATCCATAACCAGATTTAATTTCAACAGCTCCAGTTCCCAAATTCATCACCTCTTCTAATCTAACTTTACTCTGATTATACAATTCATCTTCGGATACTGCTTGCAATTTTTTCGCGGAATTTAAGATTCCACCTCCATTATTGGCAATTTCTTCATATGTCAATCCATTAATACGACCCACAAACTCTCCTTCTCTATTTCCTGCGTATACTATATGAGTGTGAGAATCACACCAAGTTGGCATAATCATTTTACCAGAAGCATCTATTACTTGATTTACTTGGATATCAGACAATTCATCCATCGATCCAAAATCAGAAATAAGTCCATCCTCTACAAGTAAAAAAGCATTCTTTATTGTTGGTAAAACTTTCATGTCTTTTCCAGAAACAAATGCAATTGAATTTTCTCGAACCTGAATTAATTCTTTAATGTTTTTAAATAAAATTTTCATTAGACAATGTTATTAATTATTGTATCATCAACAATTGAAGCAATGGTAACCGTCAAATTTGAACTTCGATTCATTTCTCTCTTTATTGCAAATAACGCTTCTTTATTTCGCGCCCAACTTCTTCTTGCTATTCCGTTATTAACATCATAAAATAACATCGATTTCAATCTTCGCTCCGCTTCTTTTGAACCATCAAGGAGCATTCCGAAACCTCCATTAATAACTTCTCCCCAACCTACTCCACCACCATTATGAATAGACACCCAAGTTGCACCTCTAAAACTATCGCCAATTACATTATGAATAGCCATATCAGCCGTAAATTTACTTCCGTCATAAATATTTGAGGTTTCTCTATACGGAGAATCAGTTCCACTTACATCATGATGATCTCTTCCTAAAACAATGGGTCCAATATGTCCTGTAGCAACCGCATTATTAAATGCTTCAGCTATCTTTGAACGTCCTTCAGCATCAGCATATAAAATTCGTGCTTGAGAGCCTACAACCATTTTATTTTTCTTAGCATCTTTGATCCAAGTTATATTATCTTGCATTTGCAACTGAATTTCTTCTGGTGAACTTTCCATAATCTCTTGTAGAACATTCATTGCAATTTCATCTGTTTTATCTAAATCTTCTGGGTCTCCAGAAGCACATACCCAACGAAATGGCCCAAAACCATAATCAAAACACATAGGTCCTAAAATATCTTGAACGTACGAAGGATATTTAAAATCAATTCCATTTTCAGCCATCACATCTGCTCCAGCTCTTGAAGATTCAAGTAAAAAAGCATTTCCATAATCAAAGAAATAAGTTCCTTTTTTAGTGTGTTTATTAACTACTGCTGCGTGACGTCTTAGCGTTTCTTGAACTTTCTCTTTAAAAACGTCTGGTTCTTCGCGAATCAATCGATTGGACTCCTCATAAGAAATACCTACAGGATAATAACCTCCAGTCCAAGGAATATGCAATGATGTTTGATCAGAACCAACATGGATAAAAATATCTTCTTTATCAAAACGTTCCCAAACATCTACTACGTTACCAATAAATGCTATTGAAACTACTTCATTATTTTCTTTTGCTGAATTAACTCTTATTACTAATTCATCCATTTGATCAATCAAAACATCAACCCAACCTTGTTTATGTCGTTTCGTTGCTGCTTTAGGATTCACTTCTGCACAAATAGTGATACAACCCGCAATATTACCTGCTTTTGGCTGCGCTCCACTCATGCCGCCTAAACCTGCAGTCAAAAATATTTTTCCGGCTGAAGATTCATTCTTAGATAGTATTTTTCTAAACGCATTCATTAAAGTTATCGTGGTTCCATGTACTATTCCTTGAGGTCCAATGTACATAAATGAACCTGCGGTCATTTGACCGTACTGTGAAACTCCTAATGCATTAAACTTCTCCCAATCATCTGGCTGAGAATAATTTGGAATTACCATTCCGTTTGTTACGACAACTCTTGGTGCTTCTTTAGATGATGGGAATATACCTAAAGGATGTCCAGAATACAAGTGCAATGTTTGTTCATCTGTCATCACAGATAAATAATGCATCACTAATAAATATTGCGCCCAATTTTGAAATACTGCTCCATTACCTCCATACGTTATTAATTCTTCAGGATGTTGCGCTACTGCTGGATCCAAATTATTTTGAATCATCAACATAATTGCTGCAGTTTGTTTCGTTTTAGCAGGATATTCGCTTATTGGACGAGCGTAAATTTTATATTCCGGCTTAAATCGATACATATATATACGACCATATTCTTTTAACTCTGTAATAAATTCTTGTGCTAATTCGGCATGCCAACTTTCAGGAAAATAACGTAACGCATTTCTTATTGCAAGTTGTTTCTCTTCTTTTGATAAAACATCTTTTCGCTTAGGCGCTCTATTACCATTTTCAGGATAGTCTCTTTTTGATGGTAATTTATTTGGAATCCCTTGATTTATAAGTTCTTGAAATGTCATAATTAATTTACAATAAATTCTTGATTTCTTACCATTTTTATCAGTGCATTGATATCATCTTTAAGCACTCTATCATCTTCTAATTTCGCTACTTTTTTTCTTATTATCGCAAAATTACCTTCAATGATTGATGAAAAAGTATTAGGTCTTCTAAACTCTAATGCTTGTGCTCCATACATTAATTCTATTGCAATAATTTTCTCTAAGTTTCCAATAATTTGATTGAACTGTCTTCCTGAAATACTTCCCATTGACACATGATCTTCTTGACCTAATGACGTAGGAATACTATCTGCTGATGGAGGGAAGCAAAGTGATTTGTTTTCAGTAACTAACGCTGCAGTTGTATATTGAGGAATCATAAAGCCTGAGTTTAAGCCTCCAGCCGCTGTAAGTAATCTAGGAAGACCATACTTGCCTTCTAACAATAAATAACATCTTCTATCTGCTATATTTCCTAGTTCAGAAACAGCAATAGAAGCGTAATCTAAAGCCATTGCAAGTGGTTGTCCGTGAAAATTACCTCCAGAAATAGCTTCTGTATCACTCAAAATAATTGGATTATCTGTGACAGAATTCATTTCTATATCTGCTAATTCATTTAAATGCATTATCGCATTTCTAGAAGCTCCATGCACTTGCGGCATGCACCTTATTGAATATGGATCTTGCACTCGCTCACACTCTAAATGGTTTTGTACATTTTGAGAACCCCTTAAGAGCATTCTTATTCTTTCTGCAACTTTAATATTTCCTTTAAACGGTCTTACAGCATGTAATTCTTCTCTAAATGGCGAAGCACTTCCTTGGAAGCCTTCTAAACTCATTGCGCCAGAAACATCCACTAAATCTAATAAATAATTCATTTTCTGAAGTCCCATAATTGCATGAGCCAAAATAAATTGTGTTCCATTTATCAACCCTAAACCTTCTTTGGCTTCTAATTTTAATGGCTTTAAATTGTATTTCTGAAGCACTTCTTTTGATGGTACAATCACATCATTGATAAAGAATTCACCTTCACCTAATAAAGGTAAAAATAAATGTGACAAAGGCGCTAAATCTCCAGAAGCTCCAACTGAACCTTGTTCTGGAACCACTGGCAAAAGATCATTATCAATAAAAAAAAGTATTCTTTCAATCAGTTCTAATCGAACACCAGAAAATCCTTGACAAAGTGCATGAACTTTACAAATCATCATTATTTTAGACAACTGCTTATCAATTGGATTTCCAACTCCAACAGCATGAGTAATCAGTAAGTTTTCTTGTAGTTTACTAGTTTGTTCAGGAGTAATTTGAACATCACATAGTGGCCCAAAGCCTGTATTTATTCCATAAACTGCTTTATCTGAAGCAGCCATAATTTCAACTTTCTTTCGACAAGCTTTAACTTTATCTTGAGCTTGAACATCAACAATTGCCTTTTCAGTACCATTAGCAATTGCCATGGCAATGTGTACCGTTAAATGATCTATTCCGTATTTAAACATTCAGTTATATATTTACTCAACAAAGTTATTATAATTTTAATGCCATGCAAGACATCTAATAACAGAATTAAATAGTAAATAATATATACCTAAAAGGTGTATGGAATTTAAATAATAGTACTTTGACCTAAATGAATGTTTTGAAAATTTAAGTTTGTATCGTTTTGATTTTGAATATAATCAGAGATAAAATCACCAACTAAAGATGTTGAAAAAGGTTTTTCCGAATTAATATCTACCGTAGTTACCCTTAATTCTAAAGATTTTTCCGCAGCTTTTTCTACCGCTTTTGATTCTTCAATCAATCCTAAATGATTTAATAACATCGCTACAGATAAGATAGACGCTAAAGGATTTGCTATTCCTTTTCCTTTTGCTTGAGGGTATGAACCATGAATAGGCTCGAATAATGCATTTTCTTTCCCTACTGATGCAGACGCTAATAATCCTATTGAACCACCAATTACACTTGCTTCATCAGAGATAATATCACCAAACAAATTTTCCGTTAAGATTACATCAAACTGTCTTGGGTTTAAAATTATTTGCATTGCAGCATTATCTACAAATAAGAAATCTAATGCAACATCAGGATATGTTTTTGCTAATTCTGTTACGGTCTTTCTCCACAATCTAGAAGTCTCTAAAACATTTGCTTTATCTACTAATGTTAATTTTTTTCTTCTTTTTTGTGCTTCTTGGAAGGCTAAATGTGAAATGCGTTCTATTTCTTCAACAGAATAAGAACAGCCATCAAAAGCACTTTGACCATCATCGCTTAATTCTTTAATTCCAAAATATATTCCTCCTGTTAATTCACGGAAAATTGAAATATCAGTTCCATCAATTATTTCTTTTTTTAACGGAGATTTATCGATTAATTGTTCGTACGCTTTAACTGGACGCACATTACAAAACAATCCTAATTCTTTTCTCAAACGAAGTAATCCTTGCTCAGGACGAACCTTCGCAGAAGGATCATTATCATATTTAGGATCGCCTATAGCGCCAAATAATATTGCATCTGACTCTTTACAAATCTCAAGAGTTTTCTCTGGCAACGGATTTCCTGTTTTATCAATTGCACAAGCACCCATCAAACCTTCAGTATAAATAAAAGTATGATCGTAAACATAACTTACTGCATTTAAAACTTTCTTCGCTTGTTCTATTACTTCTGGTCCAATTCCATCTCCTGGAATAACTGCTATATTGTATTTCATGTGTTTATATTTATTGTTTCAAAGGTCATACTTCGACTTCGCTCAGTACAGGAATGCTGTTCGCTATTAATCATTCTATTGGGTGATGATTTAACATGCTCGTTTCATTGTTTAGTTGTTTTGAGCTTCAAAAGCAGTTATTTTATCTTTTTTACTAATTAAAAAATCAATATCGTCATAGCCATTTAATATACATACTTTTTTATAAGCGTCAATGTCAAAAGACTCACTTCCAAATCCTGTTTTCAATTCTTGATTTACTAAATCTACTGTTAATTTAGTTTCAGGATTTTTTTCAATCTCGCTTAATAATTGCTTTAAAAAATCTGGTGAAACTTGAATTGGTAACAAACCGTTATTTAGGGCATTTCCTTTAAAAATATCAGCAAAAAAACTACTTACAATAACTTTAAATCCGTAACCGTCAAGCGCCCATGCTGCATGCTCTCTACTAGAACCACAGCCGAAATTATTTCCAGCAACTAAAATACTTCCTTTATATTTCGGATTATTTAAAGCGAATTTTTCATTTACACTTCCATCTTTATTATATCTCCAATCTCTAAAAACATTATCTCCAAACCCTAATTTATCTGTCGCCTTTAAGAAACGAGCAGGGATTATTTGATCTGTATCTATATTTTCTATTGAAACCGGAACAGCAGTATCTGTTAATTTTAAAAACTTTTCCATTTTAGTTCAACTGTTTAGTAATGTCAATTATTTTTCCTTCAATTGCAGCAGCAGCAGCCATTAATGGACTTGCTAATATTGTTCTTGAACCTTGACCTTGTCTTCCTTCAAAATTTCTATTAGATGTAGAAACACAATATTCGCCTTCTGGTATTTTATCATCATTCATTGCTAAACAAGCAGAACATCCAGGTTGACGTAAAACAAAACCTGCATTTTCAAAAACAGTTTGTAATCCTTCTTCTTGTATCTGTTTCGCAACTTTTTGTGATCCAGGAACTAACCAAGCGTTCACATTTGTTGCTTTTTGTTTTCCTTTCACATAATCTGCAACAATTCTAAAATCTTCTATTCTAGAATTGGTACAACTTCCAATAAACACATAGTTTATTGATGTATTTATTAAACTTTCTCCTTTAGAGAAGTTCATATATTTTAATGATTTTTCAAATGAATCATCATTCAACTCAGGAATCCTTTCAGAAATTTTCATTCCCATTCCAGGATTTGTCCCATAGGTTAACATAGGCTCAATATCTTCGGCATCAAAAAAATATTCTTTATCAAATTGAGCGTCCTTGTCAGTTGGCAATGTTTTCCAATACGCAACTTTTTTATCAAATTCAGAACCTTTAGGAGCAAATTCTTTCCCTTTTACATATTCAAAAGTTGTTTCGTCTGGTGCAATCATACCGCCTCTTGCTCCCATCTCAATACTCATATTACAAACCGTCATTCGCCCCTCCATAGACATCTCTTCAAATACATTTCCTGCATATTCACAAAAATATCCTGTACCTGAATTAGTGCCTAATTTAGCAATAATATATAAAATTACATCCTTTGGTAAAACGCCAGATTTTAATTTTCCAGTAACAGAAACTCGTAAACTTTTTGGTTTTTGTAACAATAAACATTGACTTGCAAATACTTGTGCAACTTGACTTGTTCCTATTCCAAAAGCAATAGTACCGAAAGCGCCATGAGTAGATGTATGAGAATCACCACAAACCACTGTCATTCCAGGCTGTGTAAAACCTAGTTCAGGAGCAATTACGTGAACAATTCCATTGTTCTCATGCCCTAAACCGTATAGTGTAATATTATTCTTTTCACAATTTTCAGTCAATTGCTTCAACTGATTTCTTGATAGCACATCCTTAATAGGTAAGTGCTGGTTTTCAGTTGGTGTATTATGATCTGCAGTTGCAATAATTTTATCAGGTCTCGCAATAGCAATATTACGCTCCTCTAATTCATTAAAAGCTTGTGGACTTGTAACTTCGTGTATTAAATGCGTATCGATATATAGAACTTGCGGCCCGTTTTTAATTGTGTCAACGACATGCGCATCCCAAACCTTATCAAATAATGTTTTTCTCATTATGACATTAAAATTTTTGAAAATTTATTTACATCTTTCATTATAAAATGTATTTCTTCATCCCTTACTTCTTTCATTCTATCTGCATAACTTAAGAATAAATCATATGCTTTATCTAATTGAATTTTAGTCAATTCATATCCAATATTTTTTGCTCTATATGCTAATGCTGCTCTACCACTTCTTGCAGTCAAAACTATTGAACTTTCACTAACTCCAACATCTGCAGGGTTCATGATTTCATATGTCTCACGATTTTTTATAACTCCATCTTGATGAATTCCTGAACTATGTGCAAATGCATTTGCGCCAACAATTGCTTTATTAGGCTGTACAGGCATACCCATACTTTCTCTCACCATTATACTAGTATCGTACAGTAATTTTGTATTAATATCAGTATCGAGATTTAAATATGGATGTTGTTTTAACACCATTACAACTTCTTCTAATGCCGTATTTCCTGCACGCTCTCCAATACCATTAATTGTACATTCTATTTGACGTGCTCCATTCATAACACCTGCAATAGAGTTTGCAGTTGCCATTCCTAAATCATTATGACAATGGCAAGAAAGAATAACATTCTCAATTCCTTTTACATTTTCACGAAGATATTTCATTTTCGCACCATATTCTTCAGGCAAACAATATCCTGTAGTATCTGGAATATTTAAAACTGTTGCTCCAGATTTAATTACCTCTTCACAAACTTTGGCTAAAAACGCATTATCTGTTCTTCCAGCATCTTCAGCATAAAACTCAACATCATCAACAAAATTCTTTGCTAATAAAACGGCTTCTTTTGCTCTTTTAATTACTTCGTCTTGCGAAGAATTAAATTTATATTTTATATGAGAATCACTCGTTCCTATTCCTGTATGAATTCTAGGCCTCTTTGCAAATTTCAAAGCTGCTGCTGCTACTTCTATGTCATTTTTTACAGCTCTAGTTAAACCACAAACTATAGCGTTTTTAACAATTTTAGAAATCTCTGTAACCGAATTAAAATCTCCAGGACTTGAAACAGGAAAGCCTGCTTCAATAACATTAACTCCCAATAAATCTAAACGTTCTGCAATGATCAATTTTTGACCAGTATCTAGTTTACATCCTGGAACTTGCTCTCCATCTCTAAGGGTAGTATCAAAAATTTGGACTTTATCGTTTGGCATATATAAAAATGATTGTATAAATAGAAAACAAATGTATATATTGGCTGCTCAAATGAGCGTGAATTTACCATATCCGCTACGATGTTTAAAATCAAATTTTAAAATTTAAAGTGATGAAAATCATTTAGTTATGAATAAATCTATTACAGCATTCAACCAACAAAACGATTCTCTTTTTGTTTTAATTAAGTCATTGACAAAATCTGAAAAACGTCAATTTAACTTATATGTTGGTAGATTGGGTGGAAATATTGATGCGAAATTCTTCTCTTTATTCAAATTTTTAGAAAAGCAAAAAACATATAATGAAAAGGGAATTTTATCTAACGGAATTGTAAGTAAGCAACAATTATCTAATTTAAAAGCACATTTATACAAACAAATATTAATTAGTTTACGATTAAATCCCTGTCTCTTATACACATCTGACGCTGCCGACGAATAGAGAGGTGTAGA
>OJBS01000248.1_pt1 | contig 16082 bp, 13 predicted proteins | sample 1590941 | NCBI WGS metagenome assembly OJBS01 (sample SAMN05416785, study PRJEB24817) | seawater metagenome | isolation source: Sea water | place: Canada:Atlantic | collected 2013-11
CAGCAACGAATCCGATGACGACAACGACGGCTTCCGCATCTGCGAAGACGACTGCGACGATGCCCTGGCGACCACCTTCCCCGGCGCTACCGAGTTGTGCGACGGTCTGGACAACGACTGTGTCAACGGCGTCCCCAGCAACGAATCCGATGACGACAACGACGGCTTCCGCATCTGCGAAGACGACTGCAACGATGCCCTGGCGACCACGTTCCCCGGCGCTACCGAGCTGTGCGACGGTCTCGACAATGACTGCATCGACGGCGTTCCCACCAACGAATCCGATGACGACAACGACGGCTTCCGCATCTGCGCCAATGACTGCGACGACGCCCTGGACACCATCAACCCGGACGCGACCGAAGTCTGCAACGACGGCATCGACGACGACTGCGACCCAAGCACCCAAGCACCCAAGAAGGGGATGACGCAGACTCAGACGGGTTTGACACGTGCATCGACTGCGACGACAACGACGCAGACATCTATCCAGACGCCCCCTTGTTCTGCACCGACCTCGATGTAGATGTCGACTGCGACGGTGTGCTGTCCGACATGGAATCAGACCTCGACGAAGACGGTGTGTGCGACGACCTCGACGTGTGCGAAAAAGACGACGCCACCGGTGATGCCGACCAGGATTCCTTCTGTGCAGATGTCGACTGTGACGACACCGACGACACCGTGTTCCCCGGAGCACCAGAGTTGTGCGACGGCATCGACAACGCGTGCTCAGGCGCCGTGCCCGATGAAGACGCCGACCTCGATGAAGACGGCGTGAGCATCTGCGGCGGCGATTGTGACGACGAGGCGTTTGACGTTGGACCGGACGAGGACGAGGTCTGCGGTGACGGCATCGACAACGACTGCGCGGACGGCGACGTTGAGTGTGATGAGCCCGTCATCGACGAAGGCGGCTGCAGTTGCGGGACATCTTCTCACCCACCGGTATTGGGCTGGGCGCTGTTGGTCATCGCTGGCGTGAGTCTCCGCCGGCGTGCACGCTGATCGGCATGAGGATGTGGAGGGCTTCGCCGACGTGAAGGGGGCCGGGGCTGTCGAGTTCCGCATCGTTGGATGCCCAGCCAACGCAGTCCCAAGCCGTCGGGCCCCTCCTCACTCACCACAACGGCGTCTGCCGCACTCCACACAGACGTGATGCGGCCGTCCAGCTCAAGGGGCGTCCACGACACTCGTTCATCCACCCGTTCACCGGGTGTGCCAAACGTCAGGTCTGCACACGACGAGTCTAGGGCAGTATTCACGCGGTCAATGGCATCTGGAGACGCGCCGGTCTTGTCTGTCACCACCACGTCCACTCTTGGAGGGCACGGCCAGACTCACCGCCCAGGCTCACCGCCCCAGCCCACCACGAGCAACACAACCACAGACCTCCGCATCACGCCTCCGTAGCCACCCCTATGCGCTCGTTGCCCACGTGTAAGGGCACAATGCCCCTACGCCATGCTGTACGCGCCCCATGGAGACCCGGAAATGCACCCGAACGTCGGGTACACTTGGGCGACTCATGTCGAGGGGAATCCACATGTTCAGCATCCTCACACTCGTTCTGGGCATTGCACAAGCCGCGCCCGTTCAGCTCGCTCACTCCGGGCGAGTGCTCGGAATCGACGGCGTACCTATCGAAGGCACTGCACAGATACGCATCTCCCTGTGGCCGGACGCAGACTCGGCCGACCCCGACGCTCGCGTATGGACGGATTTGTTCACCAACGTCCCCGTCAGCGGTGGGTTTTACCAGCTAGCACTCGGAAGCGGCGCCACACTGCAGAGCGAGCTGTTCTCCAACGACCTGTGGGTTCAGGTGACCGTCAATGGCTCCGTTTTGGCCGACCGTGCACCGCTGTTCTCAGTGCCACGCGCGGCTCACGTCGTCGGCACCGTGCACTTGGGCGACGCCGAAGTAAGCTGCGACGAGACCCATCGAGGGCTGATGCGCTACCGGAACGGGACCTTCGAGGGCTGCTCGGACGACGGGTGGGTGTCGCTGATTAGTGGTGCTGCAGCATCCGCGACCAGCTGCAGCGCGGTGGTTGCGACCACGCCAGATGCGCCGAGCGCCGTCTACCTGATCGATCCCGACGGAGGCGGTACCGTGCCTCCCCAGCCCATCTTCTGCGACATGGATACCCCCGGCGGGCCGTGGGCAGTACTGCAGTGGGACACCAGCGAAAACCTTCACGCCAACGCCCATGATGTGGTCTCCAGTACCGAGTCGGGGTGGTCGATTAACTTCGAAACCGTAGGAAGTTACTGGAACACGGTGACAACGACCGGCTTCTACGTTGAGGTTGATGGGGGTCCGAAGTACATCTGGCAGGACGCCGTGAAGTACGGCACCTCCAACCGCCCCAATGTCGAGTACCTGTTCAGCGGGCGCAACCAAGCGACTTGGAACTGCAACACCTCCGGCAGCAACGGGTACTGCGCACTGACCGACCAGACGACGGGTCGACACTGGGGCCGCTGGGCCAACAGTACGGGCTGCTGCGGTCCCGCCGGCATTGGCGGAGTGTGGTTCTACAGCCAGACCGCGGGTGGAGAGGACCTGAACTACGGCCTGTGCGAGAACCTGTACCCGAACGGGAGCATCCCCTCAGCAAGCGGGTGCGATGCCGGTAGCTACACGTCCATCAACCCCTCCGGCAGCAAGGTCTTCAAGCTCGCGATTCGCAACTGAGGCGCAGTCCTAAACGACTGCTCCGTCCACACCCATCCCGTTGGCCGGCGGGTCTCGTGCCGACTGCTCGAGCGACGCACACACAATCAGCGTCGCCAATCCTCCGGACCGGGTGCCGAACCACGGCGCGCAGAGCCATCGCCCTCCCGTACGTCGGACACGCCACGCCGTTGACATCGAAGGCCCCCACAGAAGCACACTCTACGGTGTCCAGCGGGAGGTCCCGTCAGCCTGTTGTCGGTGTCCGCGATTGCAGGATACGTTCAGCGCATGAGACCCCTTCTACTTGTGTTTGCGCTGTTGAGCGGCTGTGACAAGAACTGCGGTGACGCAGTCGTTTGCGACCGGGGGCACCGCCTTGGAGCTGTGGGACGAAGACGGCGACGGGCGAACGGCGGACCTGATGGAAGAATGCGGCGCTATCGCCGGCTCCTTTGGGCTCCGACGCCGTGATCTGGGCCTGACCTCGCTGTACTTCGACCCACAGGTACCCTCGGCAAACTTCGCCGAGAGCCTGCGCCTGTCAGATGTGCTGCTGCCCGCTGGTACCCTCACCTTTTACAGCGAGCACCTCGAAGAAGGCGCGGTCATCGGCATGGATAAGATCGATGGATACGGCATCTCCAAGCTCGCGGGCACGTCGGAAGCGACGTACGATGTGTACGGTCTGGTCGATGCGGAAGTCACCGTCCTTAGCGGTCCGCGGGAGCGGAACGACATTGTCAGTGAGCTCAACGGAACGGTGCGCTGGCGGCTGCGCTGGGACGTGACGTTTGGAACGGGTCCCAATGGAGCCGCGCAGGTGTGGTCGGCGGAAGACGTGATCGACGTGACCGACCGTATTGAGATGGGAGATGAGACCTTGCCACCGGACTGGGATGGGCCGCGACCAACGCCCGAGTGAATCGTTCGCCTGGTCGATCCCGCCGGGAAGGGTGCAACCTGCCACATCTCGTCACCCGATCGACAAGGAGCCTGAGGGTCTGGCTAGGCACATCAGACGTACCTGACACAGGCGGTTCCCATGCTCACGCTCGCCATGACCATCGCTCTCGCGGCCGACCCCGCCGTCAGCGGAACGTTTCGCATCGACCAGACCAACAGCGAGTTGCAACAGATCCACCACGCTGCCGTCGACACCACCCTCGCGAGCCTGCCCTGGGCAATTCGTGGTCTCGCTCGGTCGCGGGTGGAGCGGGCCATTGGCAACTGCAGCCAGATCGGCGTGGACCTACAGACCCAGCAGCTCACGCTGAACTGCGACGATGAACCTGGCCGGGTCGTTGACCTCCCGGCAGATGGCGTCACCACGACCAATGCGGACGGGGAGTCCGTGACCACCACGGTCTATGCCAGCGATACTGAGATGAGCGTGACCTTCGCGACCGGCGAGGGCGGCGTGACCACCCGATACCGTCCGAGTGGCGGCCGACTGCTTGTGCAGAAGACACTCTTTAGCCCGCGACTGGATGAGCCGGTCAGCTGGGAAGTGCGCTACCGGCCGGTTCCGTAGACGGGCGGGTTGTCGTTATGGCGCGGTGACCAAAGCCGGGTCGACCGACAGCAGGAAGCCATCGAAGGTTCCTGTCGACTGGCTAAAGCCCAGGCCGCCGAAGACAACGTCGTCGCGGAAGAATCCGCCCACGTAGATACTGCCGTCCGGTGCGGTGGCGACGGTGCGCGGCACAATGAGGGTGGACGGGGTGCCAAAGACCTCTGTGTTGACGAGCTCGCCGTCGTCGGAGACGGCTAGGATCACGGCGCCATCGGTGTCCATGACCTCGTCGCCTTCAAACGACAGCGCGCCCTCCAGCGTGCCAATTAGGAGTGTTTGGCCGGAAGAGTGGCCAGCGATGGCGGTGATGTCGACGTCGCCGTCGAAGGTCTCAAAGACGCGGCACCAGCGCACCTCTCCCGTCGCAGTCAGCCGACACAGACCTGCGGCATTGTCCGCCGCGGATGTCAGCGTCAGGTCGCCGACCGTTAGCGTCTCCCCGCTGCGAAAGCGCAGGAAGAGCGAGGAGTCGCCGTTCGGATGGGTGGTGAGCGGCGGGATGCCGGTGCCGACCAGGGGGAGCACCCACTGCGCGTCGAGTGATGGCGAGAATCGGGCAATAAAGCTGCCGCCCCCATCCGCGGTCACCGTCTGTCCATTGCCAAGGTCGAGGGCGTCATCAAAAGCGACCAATACCAGCATGTTGCCTTGGTCATCATGGGCCGTCTTCCACAGCTGGTGCCGACCTGGGTCGTCGGTCTGTAGGCTGTCGACGACGGCCCCATTCGCGGGGTCGAGTCGTGCCAAGTACAGGTCCTTGCCTCGTCCGCGGTCCTGACCACCGAGCACGACGGGCTGACCGAGGGCGTTCAGGGCCCCACCTGTGAACCCGAAGGTCGGCGTACCGGGGAACACTACCTCCCAGACAAACGCGCCAGTCGGGGACAGGTAGCTCGCCGAGGGTTGCGTCTGAATACCAGAGCCCATGGCGCCGGACAGCCCCATGCTTCCCACTACTAGGACCGCACCGGAGTCGTTCAGGTACACGTCCTGGCCGAAGCTAGAGATGACCGCCCGGTCGTCGCCGGGCTCGGTAATGCCGGGAGTGTCTGGCGCGCCAACCACCGCCGCCCACAGCTCGTCTCCCACTGGACTGTAGCGTGCGACATAGACGGTGTTGTTCGAGACACGTCCTTCAATCGTGGCATCGCCGAAGTCCACGGTGAGCTTGAAGTTGCCAAACACCGCCACGCCGTCGTTGGTTGCCGAGGCATCATTGATGGTTGCGCTTTCCTCGGAGTCTACCGTGCGCACCCACAACACGAGCGGTTCGCTGTCCACGCTCCACTGCCACGATGCGCTCTCGCCGGTGTTGCCCACACCGTCGGTTGGGGAGACGGTGAAGGTGTACACATCGTTGGTCAGCCCGTTGTAGGACACGCCGCTGTCGCAGTCCGGGTCGCTCCGCACGACGCCTTGGCTGTCGCCGGTGAGCTCGCAGGAGAACGCGCAGTCCGACTCGGAGCAGTCAAATGTCAGCGTCGCGTCCGTTGCAGAGCTGATGGCCTCCGGTCCGGCAAGGTCCACGATGGTCGGTGCCGTCGCGTCCGTCTGCCAGCGATACTCGCTGGCAATACCGCGGTTCCCAGCAGCATCGACGGCCACAACGCTGAAGGTGTAGGCGTCGCTGTTGAGGGGTCCAAGTTCGGTGCCCGTCTCACAGGCTCGCTCTGGAAAGATGGACCCTTGAGTGGTGGATTCGAGCGCACAGAGGAAGGTGCAGTCGTCCTCTGAGCAGTCAAACTCCACGGTGACGTTGGTGTCGGCCGTGAGCGCGTCGGGACCGGCGAGCGACACCACCTCGGGGGCGAAGGTGTCCTGAGTCCACGTCCACGAGTCGGGTGCGCTTGCGGGACCGCAAGGGTGCAGTACCTCTCACCGCAAAGTCATGGGAGCCGTCGGCCAAGTCGGCGTAGGTGAGGGGCGATGTACATGTGGCCCAGGCATCCGAGTCGAGCTGGCATTCGGTGTCGCACGGACCGGGCTCGCACGAGAAGCTGAAATCGGCCGGCTGATTGGTCAGTGGGGGCGGTGCGGTGAGGATGCGGACCACGGGAGGGAGTCCGAGCTCTGTATCGGAATCGGTGTCGGAATCGGAATCGGTGTCGGAATCGGTATCGGTGTCGGAATCGGAATCGGTATCGGTGTCGGAATCGGTGTCGGTATCGCTGTCGCTGTCGCTGTCGCTGTCGCTGTCGGCTTCCGTGTCAGGCTCGGTATCGATGTCCGTCCCGACAGGGGCCGGTGTGACGTCGCTGTCGTCTCCCGAATCGGTGGCGTCGCATCCGCTGATGAGTGCCGCGGCGAGGCCAATGGAGAGTAGTACGGAGAGGCGCATGTGTGTTCCGGAGCTGGGTTGGACAGGGACGAGTCGACGGCCATGGAGGATGGTGTATTCAGAGAGCGGTCGCATCGTATTGCAGCTGATCACATGGGTGGCCGGCATGGGTGGTGTTGGCCTTGATGCGTGGCGAGAATGGGCCGCCCAATTGCCGTGGAACCCGACATCCAAACTTCAACATGGGCGACGGGCAGACTGGACCATCAGGACCGCCACCTGTGGTGGAGCGGACTGTCCTGATGGAGAGGCAGCGGCTCAGCAAATGGGGTCACCCCTAAGCGCTCCGTTCACCTAGGACGGAACGTTCGACGCCCAGCGTTCGAGCCACTGTCGGCAGACTAAGGCCCCGCTTCAAAAACGCCGCCAACGCCGGCGTCAACAGAGTCTGGTCGTGGTGGCGAAGCAGCATCAGTCCCCAGAGTAGATACATATCAGCGGGCCTAGGTCCTCCGGCCTGGGTCAGCCAAGGCTGTCCGGACAACACGTCATCGAGTGGCCCCAGCACGGTCGGTAGCAGTCGCCCCACTGCGTCTAGTCGGTGTTCAACGGGAGCGTCCGCGTCGAACAACGGCGCAATGACTTGCTGATGGAGCTCCGAGCTCAAAAAGCCCAGCCACTCCAAGTGCCGACGCCTCTGGACACTTGAGTACCCTGCCCGTTCATCCAAATAGTGGGCGATACCAACCATCTCCGTCAGTCTCTCGCCATCCGGTGAGACCAGGACCGGGACTTTCCGTTTTGGATTGACGTCCATGAAATCAGCGTCAGAAATCTGTCGATTAGGCCCCCGGTGCACCCAACGCACCTCAAACTCCCGCTCTTGGAACGCCAGTGTGGCGTGGATGGCAAGCGAGCAAGTAAATGGGACCGCATACAGCGTAAACATAGAAGAACCTCCGCTGTTGTGAATAGACCGATATACCTTTGGCAGAAAGGACAACGATGCCTCGAATTCTGCCAAATCCGATTCGCGTTGCGGTCATCGTTCCCACAGACGGGCAACTCCTCGGAGTCCTGGGCATGGTGGAAGCGTTTGACGCCGCCAATCGAATCCGTACACATCATGGCAAGCAACCACTGTACGGTATCGACTGGTTCAGCCTCGACGAACGGGTACGGACCAGGTCGGGCCTGACCTTTTACACGCATCCGCTCAGCACACTTGAATCCGCCGATATGCTTGTTGTCGGTGGACGTTTGGAGAACAGGACCGGCCAAGTAGACAAGCCACTCGTAGGCGCCGTTCTGCGCGTCAGCCCCACCTGCGACAGAGTGGTCTCGGTATGCGTCGGTGCCTCCATCTTGGCTGCCGCCGGCCTGCTTCATGAACGCCGGGCGACCACACACTGGCTGGCAACCCAATCACTGGCCACACAGGCGCCCACCGCAGTTCTCGTACCGAATGTTCTGTACACAGAGGACCAAGGTATCTTCTGTTCCGCGGGTGCCACTGCGGGCATCGACCTCGCTCTTCATCTCATCCGTCTAGACGGCGGTCCGAAGCTGGCTCTGGCCGTCGCAAAGACCCTCGTCGTATTCTCGAACCGGCCCGGCGGGCAGAGCCAGTTCGCCGTTGCTACGCCCATCCCAACCGTGTCCGATGACCGTATCCGCGCAGTCGTCGCATGTATTGTTGAGACGCCCGGCACTGACCATCGCGTTCCGAAGCTGGCCAAACGAGCTGGTATGTCCCCGCGTACCTTCGCTCGTCGCTTCAAGAACCAGACCGGGACCACGCCCTCGGCGTTTGTGCAGACCGTGCGCATACAAGCGGCTCGGAGGGCTCTTGAGCTCGGCGACCAGCCGGTCGACACCATCGCGAGTGACGTCGGAATGGGCGGGGCTGAAGCGCTACGGCGTGCATTCTTGAGACACGTTGGGGTGACGCCAGGTGCCTACAGACAGCGCTTTGGAAGTGCGCACAAGGCCACTCGGTGAAACGACCGAATGCTGACTCTCCAAGGGTCGCTGGTTCAGGCATCCACTCGTCCCGAGAAGAGTTCGTATGCCCAACATTCCGGCAACGATGCTCTCCGGCTCCAGTCCCTCATGCGACGTTCACAACCACCAACACTCCGTATGGCATGCCGCGCAAAGGGAATGCGCAGGACAAGCAAAGCTTCTGAGACCGGGTATCCACCAACTCGACCGCAAACGAGAGTCGAGTGTTCGCAAAGGGCAGTCGGACGGCTCGCATTTGATCCACGAGCATGCCGTCTTGGGTTGGGGACGGTGGCCGCCGAGATGCCAGGTTCACACAGAGAAGCCACGCCGGGTTGACCCAGCGTGGCTTCGATTTCGCACCTTCGAGACCTACCCCTAGTAGGGGATGTCTGGGGGGCAGCATGGCAGGTTGAGGGTGGTCTTCATCGCCCGACGCATACGCCTGCGCCGCTTCTTCTTGGGCTTCTCTTCCTTGTCCTTGGCCTCAATGGTACCACCGTCTCCGCCAGTCAGGGTGACCGTGTAGCCGACGTCCGTGTCGGCGTACTCGGTCTCGACGGTGGCGGTGCCGCGGAACTGGACGAGCTGCGCTTGGCGCTCAGCGGACTGCGTCGTCTCTCCGACCACTGCAGGTCCCGTCACTCCCGTGATGTCGATGTCCACACTGGTGACCTCGGACGCACGGTCGCCCGCGATGGCGAGGCGGACCCATACAGATCCGTCGTCCGCATTGATGTCGGCGCCCGAGCCAATGACGTAGCCGTCGCCCGTGCCCGAGTGACCTTGGGTCCTCGCCCAGTCGCTCCGCACCTTCATGTCCACGGTATCGCTCGCGATGATCTCTCCATCCGCGTTGAGCATGTCGACGTCGACTGTCAGGACAGAGCCGAGGGCGTCGTCCTCGAACGCGATGCCGAACGCGGTGAACATGCTGATGTGTCGCGTGGCTTCCGATTCGATGGTGGCGATGATTTCGCCCGCGGCGTCGGTGTACGTGGCGGACACCGAGGGAACCTCTTCACCGTATGCGACGAACACAGACTGCAGCGACACGAGCTTGTAGTTGCCCGCTGCGCGTGTGCGGCTCAAGATCTGGCTGGACACGGTGGTGGTGACAAGCACATCATCGATGTCGGAGTCCGCGAGAGTCACGCCATTGTAGGCGCCGACGGAATCCGTGCCATTGGCGCTCGTGGTGACGGTTCCCTGGTAGTCGACCAGTGGCGCCGTCGTGGCTTCGGTGTCCAGGGTGGCGCGCCAGCGAAGGTCCGAGCCGTCGACGTAGAGCTCTGCCTGCTCATCAATGACGCTAACGTCGCCATCGGTCTCTTGTACGGTCATGTCGAAGTAGGTGAAGCCCGAGATATCGCCGGTAATATCGAAGTCGGCGGAGATTGTGACGTAGTAGGCGTCAACCTCTCCTTCGACAGGGCTCGTGGTGGCGGAGATGACGCCTTCGCCTTCGCTGAACACGAAGTCCACGTCGCCGCCATCCTCAGGATGAAGCGGCAGGATGACCTCGAACTCGTCGCCGACAGCGACGCCTTCCCCTAGGCCGAGGAAGACGAGCGTAGCCGTCCCGCCCTCGGGTTGGATGAGCAGCTGCAGAGAGCCTGTGGTGAGCACCGTGCCGCGGTGCGGGGCGGTCATTGTGACATCGACCGCCTCACCCAGGGAGCTGTCCGAGGGTACCAGGGAGACGCCGACAGAGGCTGGAACGTCGCCGCTGGTGTTGACGATGGCGCGGTGGGTCTTGGTGCCGTCTTCGGCGATGCTGAGCGAGTTCACGCGCCAGCTCTCTACGTCGGTGGTGGCCTGTGCGTCGCTGATGGTGGAGAACGCAAGCGCGAGGCTGGCGACAACGGAGATGGTCTTGAGAAGACGATTCACTACAAACCCCTGGATTGGTGCATCGCTCGTAACGGACCGGTCCCTCTGTGTGACCCCTCATCGATCCTACACCTCGTCCCACAACGTAGTGACAACCCACGCTCCCACTCGGACGGGCGCTGCAGTAAGAGGCGGGTTGTAGACCGAGCGGTTTCTCCCCCTCATGTGTGGTGCCCTCTGGGGTCGCGGGTCACTCGGACGACAACAGCAATGTAGGTGTTGAAGGTCTGGATGGTATTCGTTTGGGGTGCCGCGTACGCGCTGCCCCCTCGGTGCGCGGCGTGAAGCGGCCCTGCACGGCGTCGTCACCGTCGGCGGTCGAGACCGAGGAGGACGGGAGCGCCTGTGGGCGGATGGCACCCCAGGTGTGACATTCATACCACCGGAGCTCGTCGAGCGGCTTGCAGCCCTGGTCCCGCCGCCACGTGCTCACCTCGTCCAAACCCATGGCGTGCTCGCAGGCCGCTCTGCATGGCGCCAGGAGGTTGTTCCGGCTCCGCCTGCGTCCGCACCGCAGCGACCAGCGCTGTCGAAGAAGGCGACGCCCGTTCGGAATGCCCGAACGCCGACCTGGGCGGAGCTGTTGTTCGCGAACGCCGATAGCGTACGGTGATGGCTGATCAACGGCCGATATCGGACGCTTGGCTCGCGTGGATTGCATCGTCACTTCTCCGCAACCGCCCTCAGGGCGAGCTTGCGAATATGTCGGTGGAACAGGGGCTTCCGTCGGAGCAAGCCCGTGCAATGGTCGCTGAGATTGCGGCCAGTCCGGGATTCAATGCTGTAGAGGCTGCAGTCGGACCGGTGCGACGAGCATCTCTTCTTCGACGCTCAGTATTGCGCAATGGAAGCCGCCGAGTGTGCCGCATTCCGCCGGACCCGCAGCTGTACCTCGATGAGTTCGCTGCGGGGCAGACGCCGGTTGTGATTGAAGGCCTCAACCGCTCATGGCTGGCTCTGAACCTGACGTGGCAGAGCTTGCGCGAGCGGTTCGGCACGCAGACCGTCATGGCGCTCACGGGCAGACTGCGGGCTAGCGGAAACCCGGACTTGGAGTGGGAAAAGCACCGCTCGGACATGACGTTTTCGGAGCTTCTGGACCAAGTGCTAGACCCAACGGTTGGAAACGACACCTATGCGACGGCGCGCTGCAAGTTGTCTGAGGGACCGCTTCAAGCACTGACCACGGATGTCTCCTTACCGAGCCCGTTTGTGAGGGGTGTCAAGGGTGGAGCCGCGTTTATTGTGGGGCCGGCCGGTTCCGAGACGCAGCTGCATTTCGACATCAGTACCACTCTGCTGTCTCAGCTGTTGGGGCGAAAACGCGTGTGGTTGGTGCCGCCTGAGGAGGATGTCACGTCCACGGAGACGTATTGGGCCGACCCCGTTGACCTAGACGACACCGAAAAGGCAATCAGGGAAGTGGTCATGGAGCCCGATGATTCGCTGTCCATCCCCGCGGGATGGTGGCACCAGACTCTTGCATTGCAACCGTGCTTTACCGTGACCCATGCCAACATCCGACAAGCGAACAACGGGCACGACTGGCTCGTGAATCGGTAGCGTCGTCGAAGCGCGGACTTCTTAAGCGGGCACTAAACAGATGGCTTGGCCGGTCATGTGCACCGAATTGATATTGTTGGAGTCGCATGTTCCGGCGGGCTCATCTTCGATGTGCTGCTCCGCGCATTCTCCGTCGCGGATGCGTGGGCAGGCGTGCCAGACCTCTACGTCATTGTCTCCAGCCTCGAGCCGGAAGGTCCCCAGGTACTGGGTAGTATCGGTGGGTAGGGACGCCTGATTGTCAGGGTCAACCACAATAAAATCGCCAAGGCAGTTGCCGGTGAGCGGCATACCCACAGACTCCGATGCGTGGGTAATGCGCAGGTACATGGACTCATTGCGCTGGCCGCCACCCGATTCGGCCGGCACGATGTCGTAGATGTGAAAGGTGCCCGCGAGCGGGGAGTTCAACACACCGAGGGACGGGCCGACGTCGTACGACAGCGCAACAACCTCGCCTGGGCTCCAGGTTGCCGCCGTCCCATTTTCGCAATCTACGGTACCGAAATCGTCTGGGATTCCCTCGTTTACAGTATCGCCGGTGGTGTCATCGTCTGTGCCATCGAGCGCGCTATCGTCGTCATCGCTAAGACGTTCGTCGTCGGTTCCGGCGCCCTGCTCGGGAGGTTGGGGCTGGTCCAGGCCGTATTCACTGCATGCACAGACGAGGAGAATCGGAAGGAGAACGCGCATGGCAGCCTCTGAGTGTGCGGAGTCGAGAGGAGTCGCTCCGCGGTCATTTTCTACAGGAAGGTGTGCTCGACTACAACACCATTCCCATTTCTGGGCACCCATGGTTGATGCCGGTGGGTTGAACCGGAGATTCTAAACATCGACTGGACAACGTACGAGTGGCTCTCGCTACGCAAGTCGGCCGCCTGCGGTACGGAGCAAAGGGCGTTGGATTCACCTATCCGTGCACCGGTCGCGCACACACACCGCACACTGTGTGAATCGTGTGACCCTCGGATCATTGTCTTTGCCCACCTTAGACGACCGAATATTATCGCGTTCTTTCATTCTTCTGAGGAGTACGCGATGCGCGCCACCCCCACCTTGATTGCCGCAGCCCTCGCTCTCGCCCCCATCGCTTCGGCCTGGGCCGGCACCTGTGGCAACACCCCGAACGACTGCGATGATGACGGTATTCTCGATGCGTCGGACCTGTGCCCGTTCACCGCTTCGCCGGGCAATCAGCCCACCACGCACACCTACGCCGGGACCTCGGTCTTGTTGCCCACAGGCGCCGACTGCACCGACGCATCGGCCAGTGTCGCGCCCACCGCATCCCTCGGGCACGGCGTTGAGCTCGGTGCTGGAGCGGGGGTCCTCTCCTACGCCACAGTGGGTGCCTATTCACAGCTCGGCGGCGCGAGCTCTCCGGCGATTGTCGGGAGTCGAGCCGTCCTTGAAGGGGCCTCAACACCCGCCGAAGGATCGGTCTTTCCCTCCGGTATCATCGGCCGTAGCACTACCGTCGGCCTCTCCGGTGCCGACGTGGAGCACGGCGACGACGTCACCCTCGGACGGGCCGTCACCATTGGACGTGGCGCGCGACTCGGAGACAGTGTCAGCATCGGCTACGGCACGTCCATTGGCGAAGACGTGGTCATCGCAGACGGGGTAATCCTCGGAAGCCTTGTCTCGATCAGCGATGACGCCGTGATCGGACCCCAAGCCGTCTTGGCCCGGGAAGCCTTCCTGGGAGAGGCGGCCACGGTTGGCGCCAACGTCATCCTCGGCCCCCAGGTGGAAGTCGGCGCGGGCGCTTTGGTTGGCGCGTTGGACCCCGCCAGTGAGCCCGTGCGCGTCCGAAAGAACGTGACCATCGGACAAGGTGCATGGGTTGCCCAGGGCGCGGTGATGGGCCGTGGCGCGACGGCCGAGGAGTGCACTTCGGTCGAAGCCGACACCCGGCTGGGCGCCAGTGCCATAGTCGAGGCGGGCGGGCGGGCCTGTGCAGACAACAACGACCCCGAGTGCGCCGGCATCTACGGCTACGGCAGCACGGTGCCCGGTCAGTCGTACAGCCTTCCCTGTGAGCCCGCCGGTGCGACCGGCGGCGGCGGCTCGTGTGTGGATGTCCCCTCCGGAAGTATCGAAATCGTGGTGAGCGCCACCGGCAGCGGCAACACCTGTACCGCACAAGCCCCGTGCACCCTGAGCGCGGCACGAACCCTGGCCGATGCGAACCCCGGCGCCGTCGTCGTGCTCACCGACGACCAAGTGGCCGGAGACAGCGGCAGCTGGACCATGCAGGCTGGCGAGAGCTTGTGCTCGGCCGGAGGAGCCCAGTTCCTCTTCGGTCGATCGGTCACCGCCAGTGCCGGAGCCACCCTCAAGGACCTTCTCATCGACCGTGGTGGCAGCGGCTCGGGCATCTTCGCACCAAGCGGCGCCACCGACGGACTCACCGTCGACAACATCGACATCCGAAACACCGCGGGAGCCGGAATCAACCTTCCCGCTGCAAGCGGCACCATCGATATCCAAGACGTGGACGTCTACCAAGATGCCGGCGGGACGAACAACCAGGGCATCATCGTCTACGCGACCGGCGAGACCCACATCAGCATCGCCAACTACGATGCAAGCGGCTTCCAGTCGGCGGCGGTAATTGCTCGAGCGAATGCGCCTGGCTCGGCCCTGCGCATGTCGATCTCCGGCAGCAACCACTGGACCGGCGCGGTGACGCCAGGCATGCACGGCGACCCGGACTCCATGTCCGCCTTTGGCGTCTTGGTCGACGGGCAGACGGGGTCCGAGCTGCACGCGGACATCGCCGGCGTGACCATGGACGCGGGCTACACCGGGTTCTACACCTGGCACCCAGACGCTCGCCTGTTCATCCACCTGCACGACAACACGTTCACCAACATGGAGTCCGACTCCGTGTTTGCCGGTGCCCTGTACGATGGCCAGAACATCGACATCACCGTCGACAACAACGTGATGGAGACCGGTCTGCAGGAAGACCCGTACTCGCCAGGCGACTTCTACGACGGGACCGGGGTGCGCTTGTGGATGCGCAGCGATGACAATGCCACGGTGTGCGGCAACGTGACCGGGAACACCTTCGTGCTGGCGAGTCCAGGTGGAACCGGCATTCAACTGTTCAACAGCAGCTCGGGAACCGGCATCTTGCGCGCACCCAACCTGGGCATCATCGCCGCCGACAACGGCAACACCACCACGAGTCTCGGCGGGAGCGCAGGGCCCACATCGGGTGCCGCCTGCGTCCTACCGACGCTGTAGCTCCAGCTAGCGAGGCGCGTCGACGCAGGCGCCGTCGCCGGCGTCGACACACACCCGATGGGCAGTCCGTGGGCTCCTCGCACGCAACGGCCTGTCGGGCCAATTCCATAGTCTATGAGCCGAGGAGCGTGACGGTCCGCTGATTCTGGCAGTGACGCCTGACAGTTGTCACACAATCTCCGTCGGTGCGGCGCGTCACTTGCCGAACTCCAAACATTGGATGGCGTTGTCCACGGTCTTCTCCGCGCAGCTGACTAGGGCGACTTGGTGGGCCTGGTTCGTGCACTGCGCCACACCATGGTCACAGTGGAGCGACGAGGGCAGGGACCGACCGAGCTGGTGCACCGGCTGGTTCGCCAGACGATGCCGCAGCTGCGAGACGCCCTCGAACAGGCGGACCGACACTTGCCCGCCTTCGTGTGGAGAGAGCTGGAGCGATTCGCGGCGTGCGGCGACCCGAAGTACGGGTTCGCCTGGCTGACCTGCGGCCCGTGCGCGCACCACCGGCTTGTTCCGTTCTCGTGTGGCGGTCGCGGATTCTGCCTGTCGTGCGCGGGCCGACGGATGGCGAGCCTGGCCGCTCACTGGGTGGACCGGGTTCTGCCCGAAGTGGGGCTTCGGCAGTGGGTGGTCACCGTTCCCTGGCCACGCCGCTGGCTGCTGGCGCGCAGGCCGGACCTGGCCCGTGGGGTGCTCGCGGTCGCTATTCGGACCCTCGCCCGCTTCGTGACTCGGCGCGCCGCCGCGCGGGGCCATCCCAAAGGTCGGACGGGTTCAATCACGGTGGTCCAGCGGTTCGGGTCGGCCCTGAACCTGAACCTGCACTTCCACAT
>OJBS01000250.1_pt1 | contig 16048 bp, 15 predicted proteins | sample 1590941 | NCBI WGS metagenome assembly OJBS01 (sample SAMN05416785, study PRJEB24817) | seawater metagenome | isolation source: Sea water | place: Canada:Atlantic | collected 2013-11
CGAGATCATGCCTAGTCTCGTGGGCTCGGAGATGTGTATAAGAGACAGTAACAATATTGTAGATATTGGAAGAACAGGAAATGGTTTAGGTATTGATGTGGGAACTTACAATACTTTTAATGGTTTATTAGAAACGAACCATGATGTAGATGGAGCCAACGATTTTGAAGTAACAATTATCTCTAATAATGAAATAAGACTCTATAACTTCAGAGAAAATGTAAGCTATTTTTTAATAGGATACATGACAAATAATTTTGATTATGATAAATTATTTTATGAAAACATAGAATATTTTTTACAAGAATATGTTGGTTGGGAGAAGACATTTACAAGTGTAACGGGAACAATAAATGAATTTGATAATGAAAATTATCTAGCATTTACTCCAGAAAACATTACAACGTTTTACTCATCAGAAGATAACTTTGGCACAAATATTGATTTAGTTAATTGGGATTATGTAGGAGCATATGAGGTCTTCGATGTAATAGGATATGAAAATCTAAAGATTTTAACATTAGGTTATGATTTGGGAGACAATGAAGAGTTTGAATTGGTCGTTTTAAATGATGGAAAGATAGAATTGTATCATGTTGATTCTGATTCGACATATGAGTTTGAAGGAGCAGATTTTATTCAATATTTAAAACAAGCGGGAAAGAGTTCAGAAACTGTAAGGAAAGAAGGAAGAAAACGTACTAAAGTTATACGTAAAACAAAAGAGAGAAGAAAGCATTTAAAATAAGGTTTGGTTAGTTGATTTTTGGTTGGCTATTTTAATAGCCAATTAAATTAGAAACCGTCCGCGAATAGCGGACGGTTTTGTTTTACACCTATTTTTAATATTTATTTCACACACCAAATCTATATTCTATATCTTTATAATTCAATTTTTTTTATTGTGATTAATAAACGCTTACTTATCAAAACCCTTTTGACTCATAATGATGAGAACAGTTTCTATGACAAAAAACAAGAGTTAGACATCAGTAAAAAAATAGGGAAAGCAAAGTTTATCAAACACATCTGTGCATTATCTAATTCCAACCCAGATAACAATTCTTATATATTGATTGGCGTTGAAGATGAATCTAATAAAATTATTGGCGTAGATTTCTTTGACGATAGTAAAATTCAAAATCTAGTAAATGCCTATTTAGAGAATCCGCCTAAGATTCAATATGAAAATGTTCGATTTCCAAAATTACCAAAACACAAAGTTATTGGACTGATTACTATTCACCCTTCAAAGGAAATTAGTTCGCTTAAAAAAAATTCATGGAAATATAAAAGAGAGGCCGTTTTTTATAGAAGAGGGAGTAATTCAATGCCTATAACAGGAACTATAGCGCTAAACAATTCTAATAAAGCAATTGTAGACGCTATAGAAAAGAATGCAAGAAACAATATTAAATTAATCTTAGATGGCGTATTTGACTTTGTCAATAGTCATAGTGACGAGTACAATCCTCAATATTCAGTTTTTAAAGAACAATTTGTGTTGTGTTGGGCAGGAAAACAGAAAAAAATTGGTGATGAGGTGTTTTATTCACGTGTAGATATTGAATTGATGAATGAACAAGTTCGTTTATTTTATTCCTTTTTAGACGAAGTACAAATTAACTATAACGAACAATCATTTATTGTTACAGAATACATTTCACTTGGAATAGATAAAAAAGAAACACACTATCCGTTAGAAAAAACAATTATTCATTTTAAGGATAATGGTAAACATGATATTGTACATGAATTTATGTTTGAACCTCCACAATATGATCGAACTATTTTACAGCATATTTATGAAAACAACAACACGATAATTGCTAAGATAGAAAACAACGTACCGCTTTCAGTTTTAGAACACCAAGACGTGATGCGCTTACCTAAAAGTTATTTGATTTGTTACCTCAATGGTTTTATAGACGCTAAAGACCAATTGAAAAAAGCGAAAATTTATATCAAAGGTTTTGATGATAAAACCACATATATAAAATATAAAGAAGTGCTGCGCGTGTTGCGAAAAGTACAGTATCAATAATGGTTTAGTTAATATAAATTCTCAACCTTTATATGCCTTTTCTTAGAAGGTTGTTTTGCTCTTTAATTAACTCTGTCAATTCGTTTAAAAGCTCAATGTCTTTTGGCGTTTTTAATGTTTCATCCTTAGGGTCTTCGGCCTTATTTCTTAAAATATTTATAAATTTTACAACTAGAAATACAGTGACTCCAACAATAATAAAATCTAAAGTCACTTCAAATAAACTTCCATAACCAATAGCTACTTCTTCAGTTTTGATGATGTTACCTTCAATGATTCCTTCTCGAAGAATTATTTTTTTGTTTTCAAAGTTTATTCCATTGGTTAATAGTGATAATGGCGGCATTAAAATTTGTTTAACCAACACATCTACAACTTTGTTAAATGAAGCGCCAACAATAACTCCAATAGCAATGTCCATCATATTTCCTTTTACAGCAAACTCTTTAAATTCTTTTATTAAATTCATTTTTTTGTGATTAGTATAGAACAGCAAAATTACAAGAAATAAAAAAAGCCCAAGCATTTGCTTGGGCTTTCTAATTATAAAATATTTTTAATTTTTATAAATCAAATTTAATTCCTTGTGCTAACGGTAATTCGTCAGAATAGTTTACTGTATTCGTTTGTCTTCTCATGTATACTTTCCAAGCATCAGATCCAGACTCACGTCCGCCACCAGTTTCTTTTTCTCCACCAAAAGCACCACCTATTTCTGCACCAGAAGTTCCGATGTTTACATTTGCTATTCCACAATCAGAACCTGCATAAGACAAGAACTTTTCTGCTTCTTTCAATTCATTTGTCATAATAGCAGAAGACAATCCTTGAGCAACACCATTTTGTTTTTCAATAGCATTTTCTACATCACCAGAATATTTCATTAGATATAAAATAGGAGCAAAAGTTTCATGCTGAACAATTTCAAAATGATTTTCTGCTTCAATAATTGCAGGCTTTACATAACATCCAGATTCGTAACCGTCTCCTTCTAATACTCCACCTTCAACCAATACATTTCCACCTTCAGCCTTTGCTTTTTCAATTGCAGCTAAATAAGTGTTTACTGAATCATGATCAATTAACGGACCTATATGATTTTTTTCGTCTAACGGATTTCCAATTGTTAATTGACCATAAGCCCCAACAATAGCATCTCTTACTTTATCATAAACAGATTCGTGAATAATTAATCTTCTTGTAGAAGTACAACGTTGTCCACATGTTCCAACAGCGCCAAATACAGCACCTGGAACTACTACTTTTAAATCTGCAGTAGGCGTAATAATAATTGCATTGTTTCCTCCTAATTCTAATAATGATTTTCCAAAACGTTCTGCAACTGTTGAACCAACAATTCTTCCCATTCTTGTAGATCCTGTTGCTGATACCAAAGGAATTCTTGAATCCTTTGTCATCATTTCACCAACTTTATAATCTCCATTGATAATAGAAGAAATACCTTCTGGTAAATTGTTTTCTTTTAAAATTTCAGCAATAATATTTTGACATGCTACTGAACATAAAGGCGCTTTCTCAGAACCTTTCCAAACACACACATCACCACAAATCCAAGCTAAAGCTGTATTCCAAGCCCAAACAGCTACTGGAAAGTTAAATGCTGAAATGATTCCAACAACACCAATTGGATGCCATTGCTCTCTCATTACGTGTCCTGGACGTTCAGAAGGAATTGTCTGACCGTTTAATTGTCTTGATAAACCAACTGCAAAATCACAGATATCAATCATTTCTTGAACTTCACCGTAACCTTCTTGTAAAGATTTACCCATTTCATAAGAAACTAATTTCCCTAAAGGCTCTTTTAAATCTCTTAATTTGTTTCCAAACTGACGTACAATTTCTCCTCTTTGTGGAGCAGGCATATGTCTGAATGATTTATATGCAGCGGTTGCTGTAGTCATCACTCTTTCATAATCTTTTTTTGAAGTTGTTTTTACTTTTCCAATTAATTTTCCATCAACTGGAGAATATGATTCTATAATTTCTCCGTTAGAAAAATTATTAGAACCTGTAGAAGTTCCTTCGTTTATGTCTTTTAAGCCTAATTTTTTTAGTGCTTCTTGTATTCCAAAATCTGTTGCAACTGCTGGCATATGCTATAGAATTAATGTATTAATAATTTTTTGCCAAATGTACGATTAATTAGTCAAAAAAAGAGGCTAAAATTTATAGATATACTATTGTAGAAATTCTTTCTCTATCGTTTCAAAGCAAAATGTCCTGAGCGACGTTCACCTTCAATTATAATAACATACCAATAGTCTGAACTAGGTAGAGGATTATCATTATGGAAACCATCCCAAGAGAATGTAGAATTAATAGCGCTTTTTATAATTTTTCCAAACCTGTCATAAATATAAACTTCAGATGAATTATAGCTTTCAATTCCTTTTAAATCAAAAGTATCGTTTTCACCATCATTATTTGGAGTAAAAAATTTTGGAATATAAAAGTGTAGATACTCGCCAGTAACAGTATTATTACAGTTAACTACCCTAATATAAATAGTGTATAATCCATTTTTAACATTAGAAAATACGTTTGACAATTGGTAATCAATACCGTTTATTGAGTATTCAAAATTTCCTGTATTACTTGTAATTACTACAATATTGTTTCCGTCTGATAAAACGGTTTCAATTACTGGCTGAGATCCTGTTATGTCCCAAACACAACTTGTGTTATTAAATGTTGCAGTTTCCCAACATTCAATAATAGGTTCAGTTGGTTGTGTACCTGTAACTTCCCAAGAACAAGATGTGTTATTAAAAGAAGTGGTTTCCCAACACTCTAAACCTGCTGGTTGTGCTGGTTGAGTTCCAGTAATTTCCCAATTGCAAACAGCAGGATCGTTATTAAATGTTGCTATTTCCCAACACTCTAATGTTGGTTGAACAGGTTGATTTCCAGTAATTTCCCAATCGCAAATAGTAGGATCATTATTAAATGTAGCAGTTTCCCAACATTCTAGTACAGTTGGTTGAGAAGGTTGAGTTCCTGTAACAACCCAAGAACAAGTAGCGTCATTGAATGTTAAGGTTTCCCAGCATTCTATAGTTGGAGTAACGGGAATTGGTTCAACAGTTAATTGAAAAATATCTGAAGTAACATTGCATAAAGCATTGTTAAGATTTGAAGCAGTTTCTCCAACTTTTGCCCTATAAAAACTACTTGTAGTTATTCCAGAAATAGAAATAGTTTGTGAATTTTCACCTGGAATATCGGACCAAGTAACTCCATTAGTACTTTGTTCCCATTGATAAAAATATGAGCTAAAAACTGAATTATCTGGAGTTATAGTTAATGAAGTTGAATACGGTGTTTGGCTTTCGCATATAGTAATATTATTATTGTTTCCCGAATCGCCTATAGTAATGTTATCTCCACAACTTTTAAAAACAATATCATCTATTGCTAGATCATTTCCACAACCACCAATTCCATTATTTATCATTTTTAATATTACAGATGTTTGACTTGGCAATGTTTGAAAAACTAAACCATATTGTTGCCAGTTAGGGGAATTAGATCCAGAAATATTTCCGGTATCTCCAGAGGCCAATAAACTTGTATCTGTAATATCCCAAATTTCAAATTTTACATTTATAGGAATTCCATTTCCACCACAACCAGAAGAAGGTAATAAATTTAAGAGCCATGCAGAAAACTCATAAGTAGTATTTTCACAAAGGCTATTAATTGTTGTTCTGTAAAATTCACCAGCTGTAAAATTTGCATTAACTATTAAGGATTTTCCATTTGTATCACTAGTCGTGTGATCTGTTGTGTTATGCCAATCAAAAAAACCGGTGTTACTCGAAACTGTATAAAATCCATCTTGTGGATTGGTATTAGCAAAAGTATAACTAGTAGTTCCTGCAGGTAAAGGGTTATTTGTAGTCCCTGTTCCAAAAGTTTCTGTAAAAATTGGATCTCCAGAATTCCCGTTACAGAATCCTAATTGAGCGATTACTATTTGTGAAGAAAAAAAAGCACAAAAAAATATGATAAAATTAAGTGTACAAAAGTATTTTTTCATGAATAGAAACTTGGAACTATGAGGTCAATATTAATTGTAATTATTTAATGAAGCAACTTTTACACTGTAAAATACATCTATGTATAGTCTATGTATAGGTTAACTAAGTTGGATGATTGACTATAAAAGAAAATCCGTCTATTAAAAAATAGACGGATTTTCAACGTTTGACCGAAATCAAACATACTAACCAACTAAAACCTATAGTTTATGCCTGTATAAACTCCAAATAGATAAGGCTCAAAGTTGTTACCGCTATTTGAAAATGTTTTTGTGTGTATTTTTAGCATTGGCGCAACATTGATATATATATTTTTATTGATTTTATAATCAATATCAAAACCAATATTTCCACTAAAGTTTACTTTATTTAGATTGTTTGCCTCACCTAGATTAGAAGAAAATTCAGAAGTAGAGACAAACACTTCGTTTTTATTTAATAACAATGTACTTAAACCACCAATTAAGTTAACACCCAATTTTTTAGAGGTGTTCGTTAATGTATATTTTAATTCTAGTGGAATTTCTATATAACCAAAACTTTGATTTAATTCTCCAGCTAATGCTGTAGTTGAGTTTGTCTCAAGCGCTACATTATCTAAAAAACTTTCTGCATTTACGTTTAATATTGTTGCTGTATTCGTATAGTTTACGTTTGCTAATCTAGAATCTAATTGATTTGTTATATTTATAAAGACATCTCCAATTTTATATCCTACATCAATTTTTGAAACTCCAGATTGAATGGTTAATTTATCATTAAGTTTATATCCTATTTTCACACCATACGCAATAGACTTACTACCCGTTTTTGGGCTGTCTTTAAATTGTAAATCTAAAGGAGAACCTTTTGTATTAAATGTATTATAATAAATGGGCGCAATAGAAGATGCAATTGACCATTTTTTAGTATCCTCTTCTTCTTTAATATCTTCTGACACATCAGAATTTAAAAGTTCATCATGCTTGTTTGGCACGAAAGCGACTTCTTCTTCCGTTTTTAAAACAGTCTTTTGAATAGTATCTAAATTGTTTTCTCCAAAACCCTCTTCTTTAGATTGAGCAATTGCATTTTTATTAGCATTAAAGATACTTTGTGTATTGCTTTTTGAATCAGAATTTAAAATACTATTGTTTAAAAAAGGATCTGAATTAGTTGATTCACTTGCTATTTTCGAGTTGCTATTTTCTTCTATTTTATTGAATTTTAAAAGCTTCTCGGCATCCGTTTCCTTGGCGTTATTAGATTGATTTTTATCTATTAGAGCAACAGTAGCTTCGGTAGATAAAGAGGTGTCACTCAATTTCTCTAAATCATTTTTAGAATTAGAAAATTCAGTCACTTCACTTATCAGACTATTTTTAGTAGTTGAATTAAATTGAACCTGTTTCTCTGTTTGAGTATTGTTAACTTTTAAAGTTTCAGAAGCCCCATTATTTTGATTAACCTCTGCAATTACAGAGTTACTTTCGTTAGAATTATTTATTGCAGGATTTAAAATATCATTTTCATTTACAGGAGCATTTTCAATAACACCTGTATTCGTAATAATAATTTCATTTGAGTTTTTATCAAAATAATTGATTCCGCCAAGAGCAAGCAGTAACAATATTGCGGCTGCTCCAGACATTCTAAACCATAACGGAAGAACAGATATTGATTTTTTTTGATGAAGATTAGATTCAATCCCTTTCCAAACATTTGCTGGTGGTGAAACCTCAAGATCCTTGAGTTTTTCTTGAAATAATCTATCTATATTTTTAGTTGTTTTCATTGTATTAGTTTTGCATTTTTAGCGCAATAATTTCTTGTTGGTCAAACTGATTTTTTTTTATTTTTTCTTTTAAAATAAATCTACCTCTTGATAAATTTGATTTTGAGGTGCCTTCGGAGATTGATAATTTTGTTGAAATTTCTTTATGAGAATATCCATCTAAAACATATAGGTTAAAAACCATTCTGTATCTATCTGGCAATTCTTGGATTATACCTAATAAAAAGTCTAATGAAACCGTATCCTCATCAACTTCGACAATTACCTCATCTGGAATTTCTTCCGTTACTAAACTTAAAATATTTTTACTTCTATATTTTTGCAATGCTGTATTTATAACAATACGCTTCATCCAACCCTCAAAAGAACCTTTTGAATTGTATTGTCCAATCTTGTTAAATATTGTAATAAAACCGTCTTGTAAATTGTCTTGAGCTTCTGTGTAATTTTTAGAATATTTAAGACATAGTGCGAATAGTTTACCAGAAAATAGTTGGTAAACTTCTGCTTGTGCTTTTCGCTCATTATTAGCACACCTTTCTATGAGTTTTTTTAAACCCAAATTTTAAGTTGGTTTTATATGACAGGAATAATAACGGTTAAATACTCACCTTCTCCTTGCCAAAATTTAAATGTATACACTTCTTGTTGTCTCGCTTGAACATTTATAGTGTATTCTCCTTCAATTATTGCTTGTGTACAAGCCGCTTCATCATTTATAATTGCTATTGTTGTAACCTCTCTAGTTTCGCCTTGATATACATAGTCGTGGCTATAATAAGCATAACAACCGTTTGGTAAAGCGTATTTTACTTTTATTTGATGCACTTCATTCAAAACAAAATATTCAGGAACCTCTACACTTACAACAGGAATATATTCAAAATGATGATCTACTAGATGATCAGCACTTGGTGAACATGAGAATAAAATAACACTTAATAAAACTAAAATTATTCGTTTCATTTTCTACAGTTTTGGGGGTTTATTGTATAAATTAAGATACCAAAAAGTATGAAAGGTTGCGTAAAATTACACTATTTTTGCTGTGTTTTTCAGCAATATACAATGCAACAGACTATTTTTAACATTAATTCTGATTTAGAATTTGAAAGAGCAGCACTTGAAGTTTTTAAGCATCAAGCAAAAAGTTGTGCTGTTTATGCTGATTTTTTAAGATTTTTAAAGGTTGACGTTACTTCAGTTACTTCGATAAAAAAAATACCTTTCTTGCCAATTCAATTCTTTAAATCTCATCAAATCACCACATCTAAAAGGGATGTTGAACAGGTGTTTTTGAGTAGCGGTACAGGAGGCGCGCAAAGTCAGCATTTTGTAACAGAGATTTCTTTATATGAAGAAAGTTATAGAAAAGGATTTCAACACTTTTATGGAAGTATTGAAGACTATACTGTTTTGGCATTACTACCAAGTTATATGCAGCGGAATGGCTCTTCACTTATTTATATGGTTGATGATTTAATCAAAAAAAGCAAGAATACAGAAAGTGGTTTTTTTCTAGAAAACACACAAAAAATGACTAAAATCATTCAAAATTATTCAAAAAATGACAAAAAACTCCTAATTTTGGGTGTTTCTTATGCGTTATTAGATTTGGTTGAATCACGAAAATTTGATTTGAAAGAGGCTGTTATTATGGAAACTGGCGGAATGAAAGGCAGAAGAAAAGAATTGGTTCGTCAAGAATTACATCAGATATTATGTGAAGGTTTTGGCGTTGATAAAATACATTCAGAATATGGAATGACAGAATTATTGAGTCAAGGATATTCTAAAGGAAACGGTGTTTTTGAAACTCCAAATTGGATGAAAATAGTAGCACGAGATACTGAAGATGCTTTGACATTATTACCGACTGGAAAAACGGGCGGAATTAATGTAATTGATTTAGCAAATATCAATTCTTGTAGTTTTATTGCAACTCAAGATTTAGGGAAAGTATTTTCAAACGGAACTTTCGAAATTATAGGTCGCTTTGATAATTCAGATATTAGAGGGTGTAATTTGATGGTGTTATAACTTAGTTTACTCCTTAATTTTTTAAAATTTAATGCCACTTACCTGTGCCGAACTTGTTTCAGTATCGTACTGGAAACCCAATTAAAACAAATTTTATTTAAAGTATTGGCAACTGTATTTTTTCTGAAATATATTTAACCACATAACTTTATTAAGCCTACCTTCGAAAAAAAAGAATGTCGATAGAGCGAAGGGTACAATTGGTAGAAAACCTTTTTTATCAATTAGAGCAAGAAAGCGCTCAGTTTCAAGAAGCGTCAGGAATGAGTTGTGTTTCTGGTTGTGGAAAATGTTGTACATATCCAGATATAGAAGCGTCTCCAATAGAATTTTTGCCTTGGGCTTTTCATCTTTTTTTAAACGGTGAAGCTGAAAAAACACTCAAAACGCTTAATGAAACTGAAAGTTTAACGTGTATGATTTTTAAACCCTCATTTATTACTGATGGTGGTCGTTGCGGTGATTACAAATACCGAGGTTTAATTTGTCGGTTATTTGGATTTGCAGCCAATACCGATAAATATGGAAAATTGAGGTTGGCGACCTGTAAAATTATCAAAGAAGGTCAGGCTGATAAATATAATTCTACTGCCGAAGCAATTACAAAAGGTTTGAATGTACCCATATTTACAGCGTATTATATGCAATTAAATCAAATTGACTTTCGTTTAGGAAACATTATGTTGCCCGTAAATAAAGCGTTGAAAATGGCGCTGGAAGAAGTGTTACAATATTACGCATACAGACCTTTTCCTGATGTAGAAAAAAGGGATTATTAAACCAAAATTGCAAAAGAGGACGTCTTTACCAACGCAACCAAACTAGACACAGCAACAATAAGCGTAACTACAAAAACCTAAACTACTTTCAACAAATAATAACTCTTTTTACCTCTTTGCAGCAGCACGTAAGCATCGGCAATTAAATCATCTGTAGTGATTGAAAAATCTTCTTTTACTTTATTTTTGTTGACCGATATTGAGTTTTCTTTCAAAGCTCTTCGTACTTCTCCGTTAGATTTTAAAAAGCCAGTATCTGCAAATGCAGCTATAATTTCAAAGCCATTTTCAATTTGTTCACGAGAAATTTCTGCTTGTGGTACACCTTCAAAGACATCTAAAAATGTTTGCTCATCCAATGTTTTTAAATCATCAGAAGTAGATTTTCCAAACAAAATATTTGAGGCTTTTATAGCGTTTTCATACGCTTCTTTTCCGTGTGTTAGAATCGTCACCTCTTCACCTATTCTTTTTTGAAGCAAACGTATGTGTGGCGCTTCTTGATGTTCGGTAATTAAAGTATCAATCGTTTCTTTGTCTAAAAACGTAAATATTTTAATATACTTTTCAGCATCAGCATCAGAAGAGTTTAACCAATATTGATAGAATTTATATGGCGATGTTCTTTTAGCATCCAACCATACATTTCCGCCTTCTGTCTTTCCAAATTTTGTTCCGTCTGCTTTAGTTACCAAAGGAACGGTAATCGCATAGGCTTTCCCTTGTGCTTTTTTTCGTATTAATTCAGTCCCTGTGGTAATATTTCCCCATTGATCTGAACCTCCCATTTGTAGCAAGCAGTTTTTCTCTTTATACAAATGATAAAAATCATAGCCCTGAAACAATTGGTATGTAAACTCAGTAAAACTCATCCCATCAGTATTTTCTCCTGAAATTCGTTTTTTTACTGAATCTTTTGCCATCATATAGTTTACCGTTAGGTGTTTCCCAGTTTCGCGAACAAAATCAATCAATGAAATTTCTTTCATCCAATCGTAGTTGTTTACCAATTCTGCACCGTTTTCGGTATCCGAAAAATCTAAGTAACGTTCTAATTGCGCTTGAACACCTTTTATGTTATGATTTAAAGTTGCTTCGTCCAGCAAATTTCTTTCTGCTGATTTTCCAGAAGGATCTCCAACCATTCCTGTTGCTCCACCAACCAATGCTATAGGTTTGTGACCGCATAGTTGAAAATGCTTTAAAATAAATATTTGCACTAAGCTTCCAATGTGTAGCGAATCTGCAGTTGGATCAAAACCAATATATGCAGTCGTTTTCTCTTTGGCAAGTTGCTCTTCAGTTCCAGGCATAATGTCGTGTAAAAGTCCACGCCACTTCAATTCTTCAACAAAATTCTTCATTTTTGAAAATTAATTTTGCACAAAGATAAAAATAGCGACATAATTAAGAATGAATAATTAATATTTCTTTATTTTCGTCATATGATATTGGTTACAGGCGGAACAGGATTAGTTGGCACACACTTATTAGCATCACTAACTCAAAAACATCAAAAAGTAAGAGCAATTTGCCGTAAGAGCAGCAATCTAGAGGCTGTAAAGCAAGTTTTTTCTTATTATTTTACAGATGTTTCTACGTATTTTTCAAAAATAGAATGGATTGAAGCAGATATTACAGATATTACTTCTTTAGAAAATGCTTTTAAAGATGTTGATTATGTATATCATGTTGCTGCTTTAGTCTCTTTTAATTCAAAAGATTATCACTCAATGCGGAAAATTAATATTGACGGTACAGCAAATATTGTCAATTTTTCTATTGCTGCGCATGTGAAAAAATTATGTTTTGTAAGTTCTATTGCTGCGATTGATAAAGTGCCTAAAAATGGTGTAATCGATGAAATTGGAGATTGGACAGTTGAAGGAAATAATTATGGTTACGCAATTTCTAAGTATGGCGCCGAAATGGAAGTTTGGCGTGGAACTCAAGAGGGTTTAAATGCTGTGATTGTAAATCCTGGAATTATATTAGGTTCGGGTTGTTGGAATACTAGTTCTGGAAAAATATTTACGAATGTTTCTAAAGGATTAAAATTTTATACTGAAGGAATTACAGGATATGTTGGTGTTAAAGATGTTGTAAAGTCAATGACTCAATTAATGGAAAGTAATATTAAAAACGAACGCTTTATTCTAATTTCAGAAAATAAAAGTTTAAAGGATATTTTATTTAATACTGCAGATGGACTTGGTAAAAAAAGGGCGACAATAAAGGTGACAAAGTTGTTGAGTGAAATTGCTTGGCGAATTTTATCTGTTGCTAAAATTGTCGGAATTCAGCCAACTCTTACCAAGCAAACTGCAAGCTCAATTCACAACCAATACTATTTTTCTAACACTAAAATTAAATATGCTCTTGGAATTGAATTTGAACCAATTAATGAAGTGATAAGTGAGGCTTGTGAGAAATTTAAAAAAGAAACTATCTAACAATTGGTAGCGTGTCTTTCGCTATATTTTTTCTCATATTTAAACCTCCAACATCATCTTTTAATTCAGTTCTATTAGAGTTAATTACAGAATCTTGTTTTTTAAGAATAGCTTTATATTCTTTTTTCATTGCCTGAATTTTACTTTTTGTTTTTCTCAAAACCTTATTAAATTCATCAATATTGGTCATGTAATAAAAATTGTTTTCAGCAAAACGAGCGCTGTCAATTTGATATTTTTCATATACAAGATGCATATATTCTATGTTCTTCTTTCCGTCAATATTTTTGATAGATTTGGCTCCTAAGGCAAGTTGCATATCAACAAGGATATCTACCATTTCATCTCTAGGAATCAAATTTTCTGGTTTTTTATAAATTGTGTTGCTAGTACAAGAAAGTATAAAAAACGGAATTAAAAATATGTGAAAAAACTGTTTCATTACCTGTTAAACGTTATGCGTCTCCCTTTAATTGTATCGTTAAATTTTCCTTGATCATACATCAAGTGTCCATTTACAAATGTACGTGATATTTTTGATTGAAAAGTGGTTCCTTCAAATGGAGACCAACCACATTTATATAACAAATTCTCTCTAGTTACAGTCCAAGGACTGTTTGTGTCTATCAAAACTAAATCGGCATAATATCCTTTTTTGATATATCCACGCTTTTCAATTTGAAATAATTTAGCAGGATTATGACACATTTTCTCCACTATTTTTTCAATAGATATTTTACCTTCTTTACACTTGTTTAATAGTGCAGGTAAAGCATGTTGCACAAGAGGCCCACCACTTGGCGCAGAAGCATACTTATTATTTTTTTCTTCTAATGTGTGCGGCGCATGATCCGTAGCGATCACATCAATTCTGTCGTCTAGTAAAGCCTTCCAAAGCCCTTCTCTATCGTTTTTAGTTTTTACAGCAGGATTCCATTTAATATGAGTTCCTTTTTCTGCATAATCTGCATCATCAAACCATAAATGATGTATGCAAACTTCAGCAGTAATTTTCTTTTCTTCAAGCGGAATATCATTTCGAAAAAGATGTGTTTCTTTTTCCGTAGAAAGATGAAATACATGTAGTCTGGCTCCAGTTTTTTTAGCCAATTCGATTGCTTTTGAAGATGATAAATAACACGCTTCTTCGCTTCTTATAATTGGATGTAACTCAATTGGAATATCCTCTCCGTAAATTGCTATTTGTTCGTTTAAATTTTTTCTAACCGTTCCCTCATCTTCACAATGTACAGCGATCAACATATCTGTAGAAGAAAATATTTTTTCTAAAACTTGCTCATTATCAACCAACATATTTCCTGTAGATGAGCCTAAAAAGAGTTTAATAGCAGCGACTTTTTTAGGATCGGTTTTTAAAAGCTCTTCTAAGTTGTCATTGGTGCCGCCAAACATAAAAGAGAAGTTTGCGTATGAAGTTTTAGCAGCAATTTTAAATTTTTTCTCAAGCAATTCTTGAGTTGTAGCTTGAGGGATAGTATTTGGCATCTCAATAAATGTTGTGATTCCACCAGCAATTGCAGCTCTACTTTCAGTTTCAATATTTGCTTTATGTGTCAATCCAGGTTCGCGAAAATGAACTTGATCATCTATAAGTCCTGGAATTAAATATTGCTGATTTGCATCAATAACGGTTATGTTTTGTTCATCTAAAGTAATAGAAGAATTAACCTCAACAATAAATTCACCATCTATCAAAACATCACCTAAGAAAACAGAATTTTCGTTAACTACTTTAGCGTTTTTTATTAATATTTTACTCATTTTCTATTAGAATTAAATAGTGTTGAATCTCATTTTTAATACTCCAAAAATTGCCTCAGAAATTATAGACCCATTCATTTTAGATTTTCCACGAACTCTATCGGTAAATGTAATCGGAACTTCTTTAATACTAAATTTATTTTTCCACGTTTTAAATTTCAGTTCTATCTGAAAAGCGTAACCTATAAACTGAATCTTATCTAAGTCAATTGTTTCAAGCACTTTTCTGTGGTAGCAAACAAATCCTCCAGTTGTATCTTTTACAGGGATTCTAGTAATTATTCTTACATATACTGATGCGAAATAAGACAATAACAATCTTTTTTTGTCCCAATTACTTATTTTTCCTCCCTTAATATATCTTGAACCAATAGCCATATCAAAACCATCTTTAGAGCAAGAGTTGTATAGAGTTTCAAGTTTGTTTACAGGATGAGAAAAATCTGCATCCATTTCAATAATGTAAGTGTATTTTTTCTTCAGCGCCCATTTAAAGCCGTGAATATATGCTGCGCCAAGACCCGTTTTCTCCGTTCTTATTTCAAGAAATAAACGATTTGGAAATTCAGGAATTAATTTTTGAACTATCTGATATGTCCCATCAGAAGATGTATCATCAACAACTAAAATGTCAAATTCCTTTTTTTCAGAAAAAACAGCGCGAATAATGAGTTCAACATTCTCTTTTTCGTTATAAGTTGGAATAATAATTAAGGTGTTGGACATAAAAATTTATTGAAGCACAAAGATACAGTTTTTTATTGCTAATTTTGTGTTGATTATATCGAGAGGATTAGAATTTATGATTTATTTAACGAGTTTAGTGATGATTAAAAATGATTGGATACTATTATTTTTTATTATTATTTTTTCTTTGCTTGCCATTGTAAAGTGGCTATACAAAGAGCGCCTTTTTAATTTAGTAACTATTTATTTTTCAAAAGGATACTTTTTAAAGTATGGTAAAGAAAACCAACCAATTTTTAATTGGTTTAATGCCGTTCTTTTCTTTATTCAATCTGTAATTATTGGTTTTTTGTTTTTTGCATATTGTATTTTTTATCTGTCTCTTATACACATCTGACGCTGCCGACGAATAGAGAGGTGTAGAT
>OJBS01000259.1_pt1 | contig 15244 bp, 14 predicted proteins | sample 1590941 | NCBI WGS metagenome assembly OJBS01 (sample SAMN05416785, study PRJEB24817) | seawater metagenome | isolation source: Sea water | place: Canada:Atlantic | collected 2013-11
AGATCATGCCTAGTCTCGTGGGCTCGGAGATGTGTATAAGAGACAGGGTCATTATTCGCGGCCAGGTGCTGGGCAATATGCAGGCGCTGGATTACCACGCCTACAAGGAAACCGCCCGGGAGGCGGTGCTGGCGGCCTGGCAGGATTTGTCTTCCCGGTTCGATGTGATCATCGCCGAAGGCGCGGGCAGCCCGGCGGAAATCAATCTGCGCGATAACGACATTGCCAACATGGGCTTTGCCGAAATGGTGGATTGCCCGGTAATCCTGGTGGCGGACATCGATCGCGGCGGTGTCTTTGCGCACCTCACCGGTACGCTGGATCTTTTGTCGAAAAGCGAACAGCAGCGCACCCTGGGGTTTGTCATCAACCGTTTCCGTGGCGATATTTCCTTGCTGCAAGGCGGCCTGGACTGGCTGGAAGCGCGCACCGGCAAGCCGGTGTTCGGAGTGTTGCCCTATCTCCATGGCCTGACCCTGGATGCGGAAGATGCGGTGGATGAACAGGGCGAACACGAAAGTGATGCGCTCAATGTGGTTGTCCCGCTATTGCCGCGTATGAGTAACCACAATGATTTTGATCCCTTGCGTCTACATCCGCAGGTCAACCTGCGTTTTGTGAAAATGGGCGAGCCCTGGCCGGCGGCGGATCTGGTGATCCTGGCCTGTGATATCGAAGTCGACCCCAGCCGTTTTGCCGGCAAGCGGCTTTGGCGCACGTCCACCGGCAGCGCCCTGAAAAAACCGGGGCCCACCATTGATGACGCCATCACCAATGCCTCTGTCGAGGAAGGCCAGAAAAAAGCGACCTCAGGAGGTGGTGGCGAGAAACGCGGCCCCTACAAGCATTTGCTGACGGGCGTATCTTTCATGCTGCCCATGGTGGTGGCCGGCGGCCTGCTGATCGCCCTGTCGTTTGTGTTCGGCATTGACGCATTCGAAGAGGAAGGCACCCTGGCAGCCGCGCTGATGCAGATCGGCGGCGGCACCGCCTTCCAGTTGATGATTCCTCTGTTGGCCGGCTATATCGCCTGGTCCATTGCCGACCGGCCAGGCCTGGCTCCGGGCATGATCGGTGGCTATCTGGCCAGTACCCTTGGCGCCGGTTTTCTTGGTGGCATCATCGCCGGCTTCCTGGCCGGTTATGTGGCGCGCTTCATCAGCCAGAAACTGCCGATGCCAGAGAGTGTCGAATCCCTCAAACCCATCCTGATCATTCCGCTGCTGGCCAGTCTGGTCACCGGCCTTGGCATGATCTACGTGGTCGGCGAACCCGCTGCCGCCCTGATGGATGGGCTGACCAGTTTCCTGGAAGGCATGGGCACCACCAACGCCATCCTGCTGGGCGGCATTCTCGGGGCCATGATGTGCTTTGACCTGGGCGGGCCGGTGAACAAGGCCGCCTATACCTTCGGTGTCGGTTTACTCTCAGAAGGCAGCGGTGGTTCGGCCCCCATGGCGGCGATCATGGCCGCGGGCATGGTGCCGGCCATCGGTATGGGTGTGGCGAGCTTTATTGCTCGCGCCAAGTTTGCAGAGGCCGAACGGCAGGCCGGGCGGGCCTCCTTTGTGCTGGGGCTGTGCTTTATCTCTGAAGGTGCGATCCCCTTCATGGCCAAAGACCCACTACGCGTGATCCCGGTGTGCATGGTGGGAGGCGCCATCACCGGAGCCCTGTCCATGCTGTTCACCGTCAAACTCATGGCACCCCACGGCGGTCTGTTCGTGCTCGCCATTCCCAATGCGGTAAGCACGGTACTGCCCTATGTGGCCGCCATTGCCATCGGTTCGCTGGTGATCGGGTTTGGCTATGCCATGATCAAGACAGGCAAGGCCGAGGTGGCAACCGCCTCCTCTTAGCAGACCTCCCCTCCGGGGGCGCTTGACGCCCCCGGTATTTGCGGCGATGGTATCCGCCAGATCCACACACAAGGACGCCGTGATGAAAATTCTGTCTGCCCTGATCCTGGCGATTGCCGCCATTGTTTCCGCATCGCTCATCGCCGACGGCCTGACCGGGCTACGCACCGGAGACCGGTTCGTCACCGTCAAGGGCGTTGCGGAACGGGAGGTACAGGCGGACCTTGCACTGTGGCCCCTGCGTTTCGTCGCCACCGGCAACAGCCTGGACGAAGCTCGCGAAAAGGCCCACAGCAGCCGCGAAGCCATCATGGCGTTTCTCAAGCTGCAGGCCATCGATACCGACGCGGTGGAACTGCAACGTCTGGACGTTACGGACACCCGCGCCAATCCCTACCAGGAAAGCAACGGCCAGAAGTTCATCATCAACCAGACCCTGATGGTTCGCAGCGACGACATCGATCGCATTCGCCAGGCCGCGCAGTCTGTCAGTGAACTGGTGGATTCCGGCGTCATTCTGTCATCCGATTATGGCCCAGGCGGGCCGACTTACCTGTTTAACCGGTTGAACGACATCAAACCCGAGATGATTGCCGAGGCCACCGCCGCCGCCCGCGAGGCCGCCGCACAGTTTGCCAGGGATGCAAAAACTGAATTGGGGAACCTGCGCCGCGCCAATCAGGGCGTGTTCCAGATCCTGGCCCGAGACCAGGCACCAGGCGTCAGCGAAGGCCAACAGCCGATTAAAACCGTCCGGGTGGTGACCACCGTGGAGTACTATCTTAAATAGGCAGTCGCCACCGGCTACTGGGTCTGCACCATTTCATCGGTAACCTGATAGCGGCCGGCCAGCCAATGCAGGATCTCCCTGGCGGCCGGGTGATCAAAGCGGCCATAACATTCCGTCAGCGCCTGATGGCGTTCGGTACTGAGCCTGTGCAAGCCGGCATCCTGCAACATGAGCAGATCGGCCTGTACCTGCTGAGCCAAGTCTTTGCCCAACACTTCCTTGGCGGCCAGTTGGAAGGCCTTGCCATACTGGTAGCCGGGCCCCTGTTCGTAGCTACGGGCCAGGGTGATAGCCGGAATCGCAGTGAGCGTTGGCTGTAACGCGGGATTAATGGCGTGGCCAGAGAGATACGGGCCGTTGGCCGCCGGCCTGCCGGTGAATGCCCGCAGGTGAAGATGCCGGGACATACGGTCACCGTCGTTCACCGGGTAGTTATCCCACAGCACCGGCTTGCGCCCCAGTGCTTCTGAAACACGCTGCAGATGGCCCTGCGATATCTCTCGCGAACACACCTCCTCGCCCGTCCAGAACACCTGCACGGACGGGTCCAGTGCCTTGCCAAGATCTTCCAGGTAATGCTCAGGACGGGGACCGAACACCCGGTCCAGCACCGGATCATCGGAGTAGTAGCTGGGGCAGACCGTCAGTTGGTCCGCTGTACTGCGTTCTGCCACCCAGTGAATGATCTCCGCCTGTCGGGCCGCCAGTTCCGGCGTATCGCTATTCATGTCGTCAAACAGGATCGCCAGGTCGGTGATACCCAGTTGATCAAACGCTGCCAGTTTTTGCGTCAGCGCGGTTTTCGCCGAGCCATCGAAATTGTTGAACACCTCGAACGGGCTCAGGCCAATGCCGAACCGGACTCCGTGACTGCCACAAAACCGGGCGAAATCAGCCAGCTCATCGGCCTCCGCTTGCGGATGCGGCTCACTCCACCGGCGCCGGAGAAAAGCATCCGCCTTGGGTGCGTACCAATAGTTCCGATAACCATGGGGAGCCAGTGCCGCAACCAGCTGCCGACGCTCTTCCCAGCTCCACAAAGGGCCATAGAAGCCTTCAATGATTCCCAGTGGGGGTTGCTCTGCCATGGGCGTTTCCATTTCGCGAGTACACAGATGGTTTATCGTCCTGAGGGTATCTCATCAGGCCGTGGGGGTCACCGGACAAGTTTAGCAATGTCGGCTAGACTTCTCGTACTGATGATGTAGTGATGAGTAGTAATGAGCAGTGACGATTCACATCCGCTCTCCGATTACCCATGTGGATAAGGAGCCTGGCAAATGGACATTAAAAGCTTTGAAGACCTGATCGAGTGGGCTCGCGAGCTCCACGCCCACCTGTCCCGATGTTTGTCGGAGTGCTCAACAAAGAACAAGGAGGAGCGAGCCCGGGCACTGCTGACGTATCTGTCGGACCATGAGGCCGAACTGGAGCGCATCACGGCAGAGTTCGAGAAACAGGCCGATTCAAAGGCTCTGAAAACAAGACTCTACGACTACCTGAACGACGAACACAAGGCCATCAAAACCCACCGCACCTGCGATGATCATTACGCCAGTCTCGACTTCGACAGCATTGTCCGAGAGGTGTTCGACTTCCATGATCAACTCATCGACCTGTATGACAGCCTGGCCGGCAAGGCAGAGATTCCGGAAGCGAAAGAACTCGCTGAATCCCTACGCGCCATGGAGGAGAACGAAGCCATGAGGCTGGCGAGGCAGATTGGCATGATGGATGATGTTTGATCGCCCTGCTGAAAAGCATATCGTCAGCCCATCGGACTCAGCAGGAAACGGGCCCGCTAAGGGCCCCGCTCAAATAATTGCCTGCATCAGGCATCGGGTGTAAGTTTTTTGATCTCTGACCAAGAGATAACACGGTTGAACTGGATCGTTTCAAACACCTCCTTTGCGTTGCTTTCGCCACTCATGAGCCATAACAACACCAGCGCCCCCTGATAAGACGGTACGCCGCCATTGCTGGTGATTCGATTTCGATCAACAACCACATTCTGATCGACGATTACATCGATCTTCGGAAACTGCCGCTGTAAATCCGGCTCACCGCCTGCCCAGGTTGTCGCTTGATAGCCGTCCAGAAGCCCAGCGTGAGCATAAAGGAACGCGCCGGAACAGTTGCTGGCCAGCCACTCCACCTTTTTGGCCTGATCTTTCATAAAACGGGTCAGGTCCTCGTTCTCAAAGAGCCAGTCCATATCGTAAGCACTGTTGACGATCAGAACATCCAGATCAAGATCGTCGTAGATAGTGGCATCGACCCGAAGCGTCAGCCCCTCCTCGGTCGTCACCGTTTTGTTTCGCTCTACGTTGATCAGCACAACCTCATAGTCTGAAAACCAGGCTTTTCGCGAGGCAACGCCGAAGACTTCGGCTGGTGCGACAGCGTCACTGGTCAGCACTTCGTCATAAACCAATACGCCAATTTTCTTGTCAGCGGCTGAGACGGAAAGGCTGAAGCCGGCCAGAACAAGAAACGTGAGTAAATAGTGAATGGAATGTCTCAAGAGCATGTCGGAATCTCCTTGCGAGTAGGCTTTCGGGTTTAATAAATCTCTATCGAGGTTGCCTAAAATCGCTTCTAACGATCAATCGAACAACCGGTCAATACATGCGTTGGTTTCCTCGAGCGCATTGTCGGAGCAACCGCTACTGAGAGCGGTATATTCCAGAGTGGCGGTTTTCACACTCCAAATGCCCAACATACCCAGAACGGCGGTCAGGTACGGTTCCTGAAAGTTCATGGGCGCGTACTCCCCACCCGGTTCGTAACCGTAACCACCCCGCACCAGCATCAGGTAGGCGGGTTTGTCGCTCAACATACCGACATACGGGCTACGCGGGTTATCAGGCACCAGTTTTGTTGTGACTCCCATGCGCACGACCTGATCGATGTACGCTTTTAACGTGCTGGGCACGGACAGGTTATGCATAGGACAACCAATCACGATGGTTGTCGCATTCTGAAGTTCCGCGACCAGCGCATCGCTGACTTTAAGAGCGGCTTCCTGAGCCGGACTCCTTGCTTCTTCCGGCGTAAAAGCGGCGCCGATCCATTGCTCATCCACGTGGGGAACAGGTTGGCGGCCTAGATCACGCTCAACAACCACACCGTCCGGGTTATTGTCAGCCCATAGACGGATAAAGCGCGCCGTCATCTGACGACTGTATGACGCACTCCCCTGAGGGCTGGCATTGATAACAAGCAGGTTCTTCATTCTTTGCCTTTTCTGGATCGCCTGATCAACTTTGAGGTTCAATGATACTCGGTTAAGGTTCATTAAAAAGAACCATGAATGATGATTTTCAATACACCATCAAAAAGCCACGCTGGAGCCACGCCCCCATGGATGATTTGCGTATAGAACTGAACCGCCAGGCCGGGACATCTTTGGTCGAACAGATCGTTGAAGCTATCGGCAAATCTATTTCCGAAGGCCGCTTGTATTCTGGGGCTCGCCTACCCTCGTGGAGAGATCTAAGCGCCCAGCTTGGAGTCGCACGCGGTACGGTGAAGTCCGCATATGAAAGGCTGATCGATGAACAATTGCTAGTCGCTCGTGGCGCGGCAGGTACCTTTGTCGCAGATCAACTGCCGATTGCACATCGCGCGGACACCAGTGATTTACGGGGGCCGTTGCCCGAGTTCTACCAGCACCCATTCGGCGACCCAGCCATGGTGTTCCAGGTTGGCATCCCAGCCCAGGACGTTTTTCCCTACAAGGTATGGTCGCGTATTGCCTCGCGCGCAGCCCGCGAGGCTGCCATGGCCTCCGTAAGCTATCCGGACCCACGTGGTGAACCAGCCTTACGTGCCGAAATCGCGGCTTACCTGTCGGTCGCACGAGGTCTTGTCTGCTCCCCCGCACAAGTCATTGTTACCTCAGGATACGCCGGCGCGCTTGGGTTGATCCTGCATGCACTTGACCTGAAGGGGGCAACCGCCTGGACGGAGGAGCCGGGCTATCCGATGACACGAACCGCTCTGTCCATGGCAGGGATCGAACCTGTTCCCGTCAGTGTCGATGAGCAGGGACTGGATGTTGACGATGGATTGGCGCGTGCACCCAATGCGGCATTGGCGATGGTAACCGCCAGCCAGCAGGCACCATTGGGCGTGACCTTGTCACTGGCGAGGCGTCACCAGTTACTCGAATGGGCGGCTCGACGCGGTAGCTGGATTATCGAAGACGACTATCTGAGTGAGTTGCAGCTCATCGGGCGCGCCGCTCCGGCCCTGGCATCGCAGGACAGTTACGGCCGCGTTGTTCATATCGGCACGTTTAGTAAAACCGTCAGCCCGGGTCTTCGTCTTGGCTTTATTGTGGTGCCACCGGCGCTGGCAAACCGGGTTGGCGACGTTGCCGCTGCTCTGGCTCCTGCCGCTTCGATCGCAAGCCAGAGAGCGCTCGGCGAGTTCATGCGAAAAGGTCATTACCTGCGCCATCTGCGTAGGATGAAACGGACCTACACCGCACGGCGCTCCTCCCTTCAGCGCGCCTTGAAAACATCCGCTGCAGATGAAGCCATGGCTGGCTTGGCGTTATTGCTCCGCTTGCCCGATGGCACAGACGACGCGAGGATTGCGCTTAACGCGCTGGAGTTCGGCCTGGCCCCTGCCCCACTGTCTACCTGGTACACCGATGCTGCGCGGGCCCGAAGCGGGTTGCTGCTGGGTATCACCAACATTCCGGACGAGGGGCTGGATGCATGCTGCAACCGACTGAAACAACTCGCCGGAATAGGTCAGGAACACGGGATTTAATTGAGATACTTATCGGTAGCCTGATTACCGATCAAGGCGTTATTGATGCTGGTCCGTTGGAATGGTGGAGATCCACTTTCCGGTTGCCAGCCGTGTTCGGTCAACATAAACTGTACATATATCGCTATGTTGGCGTTGGCTGTTGGTTTGCACCGATCGCAATTCGGAGCCAAGCCTCTTCAGAAGGTTGAGCGCATTCAAATAGCCGCCGCCATGCCAGATAGCTCGGCAGATATGCCGTCCCAACCCCATGAAACCGCGCCATCCAGCCCTTCAATCGACTCATGTAACTGTTGACGTTCTGTATGTGGTATTCCTTGCCGATCACTCTCTGATTATCGAGTGTGACCAGTCTGTGGTGGGCAATGCCGTGCTCGATGGAAAAGGTTTTATACCAGCTGTGACCATCTGAGCATAGAATCGAGTCAGGATTGATAATCGGCGTCAGAAAAGCATGAACCGTCGGTTTGTTTAATGCAGGATCCACCAGATCACTGATGTGACCGTTGCGGTCCCGTGCAATAAGTACTGGAATTTTGTCCGCTTTATGCTTCCTGTTACTTTGCCCGCCACGCTTCCTGGAACTGCGATGGGTGATGTTGCGTTTGCCTTTGCAGGACTCGGCAAAGAAGGTTTCATCCACTTCGACAATGCCGGAAAGGGCATTCGCGTTGGCGTTTGCACTGGCCGTTAGAAAACGGTGACGCCACCGGAAAGCTGTCTTTAAATCAATGCCTACTCGGCCTGCCGATACCCGCAGGGTCAGGCTGTCTGGACTTACCCCGGTCCACTAGACACTCCTGGCCTATGATTGGACTTACCCCGGTCCACTAGACACTCCTGGCCTATGATTAGAGCATAGGAGGAACTGTCATGAGCAGCCAACGTTATCCCCGGGAATTCAAAGATGAAGCGGTCCGCCAAGTGCTGGAGCGGGGCTACACCGTCGCCGAAGTATCGCAACGACTGGGAGTCTCGGCTCACAGCCTCTACAAATGGGTTAAGGCCGTGAAGCCGGATAAGTCTGATGAACAGGCTGCCGAATTGGTTGAAGCCAAGAGCGAGATTCTCAGGCTGCGTGCCCAGATGCGCCGGGTTGAAGAAGAGCGGGATATCCTAAAAAAGGCCGCTCGGTACTTTGCCAGAGAGCCCGAGTAAAGTACCGGTTCATCAACGATCACCGACACCAATTCGACACCATGACCATGTGTCGCGTGCTCCAAGTGGCTCGCAGCGGGTTTTATCAATGGCTGCATAAGCCCTTGTCTGACCGAGCGATTGATGACCAGCGGCTGCTAGCGCAGATCCTGGCGTCTTACCAGGGCAGCTCTGGCGTGTACGGCGCGCCACGGGTGTTTCTAGACCTTCGGGAGGCGGGCGAAACCTGCGGCAAGAACCGAGTCGCCCGGTTGATGAAAGAGCATAAAATCAAAGCACTACGAGGCTATAAAGCGCCCAGGGTGATCGCCGGGAGGCCGTCGATCCTTACCCCGAACAAGCTTCAGCGCGAATTCACGGTGAGTCACCCGGACAAAGCCTGGGTGACCGACATTACCTATCTCCGCACCTGGCAAGGCTGGTTGTATCTGGCGGTGGTGGTCGACCTGTTTTCGCGTCGTGTGGTGGGTTGGTCCATGAAACCCACGCTGCACCGCAGCCTGGTGGTCGATGCCTTGCTGATGGCGGTTTGGCGTCGCCGACCGAAGGACACCGTGCTGGTGCATTCCGACCAAGGCTCGCAATACGGCAGTGATGACTGGCATCGTTTCTGCCTTGCTCACAACCTGGATCCGAGCATGAGTCGTCGAGGTAATTGCTGGGATAATGCGGTGGCAGAATCCTTCTTCAGCAGCCTAAAAAAGGAACGAGTCAGGAAGCGGATCTACAAAACCCGTGACCTGGCTAAGGCGGATGTGTTCGACTACATCGAAGTATTTTACAACCGAGTCCGACGTCATACTCATCTGGGTGGCGTCAGCCCAGAGGCCTTTGAAATGGCCTCCGTTTGAGGCTGGGGTGTGTCATGTGCATTGGGGTAAGTCCACTTCACTAACTTCCCCTATATCTCAAAAGCCCAAGGCATAACGTCGGGTTAAAGCCGATAATCCGATACATCTGCTGTAAGATAAATCCTACCCTCTTTGCAGATCTATCTGCTTTAGCCGGTTGCCCGAAAACCAGACAATGCCGTCGAGTCGTTTGATCAGGACGATCGAGACTCAACGCCGGCAAGGATGCCTGGCAAACGCGACACCTGCCAAGTGGTGTGACTCGCCGGGGAGAGGACTGGTATCAATTTCTGTCTTCAATTCCTTTCGACAAAGCCTCAGATCAGGCGCAGTTAAGTAGCCCACTCCGTTCGCGAAAGTACCAGTGAAAAAACGTTTGTAGTGAAACCATAAAGTGGCCGCGTTTTGTAACCATAAATTGTCCGAACCTAAACAAAAGCGAACATTGGGGGTCCTTTGCAAAGATGCACGCTCCCATTGGACAGCGGACCTTTTTACGGCGACGAGATGGTCAAAACATCATGTCTAGCGCGTTGCATTGTGTTAAACTTGAGTATCGTTGACAGTAGAAAGTTAGGATTACACAGTGCCGACAGAGCGCAAGGAGCAGGTGAAGCAGGTACAATCGGGCGTTCAGTCGGTTGAAACTAGCTATCGTGTGCTCAATGCTCTTATGTCTGTGGGCGGTTCCTGCGGTCTAAAGACTCTATCAGCATTAGCCGGCATGCATCCGAGCAAGGTGCACCGCTATCTGGTCAGCTTAATGCGGGTAGGATTAGTGGAGCAGGATCCGGATAGTGGTCAGTACGACCTAGGCCAGGGTGCTGTGCAGATGGGAGTGGTGGCGCTTAATCGGCTAGATCCGGTGAGGGAGGTCACCAAGGCCTTGCGGGGCTTGGTTAACGAAGTGGATCAGACCGCAATGGCCGCCGTCTGGAGTGAACGTGGCCCGGTAGTAATTCAGTGGGTTCGCAGCAGTCGACCGGTCATCGTCAACATTGGAGTGGGCAGTATTCTGCCGATACTGACCTCTGCTTCGGCCCGCATTTTCCTTGCCAACATGCCGCACAACGTGCTTGATGAGACGCTGCGAATGGCGCTAGTCCAGATCGAGCCATGGGCAGCGAAGCGTTTCGACTTGGGACGCCTGCATCAACAGATAGAAGACGTGCGCTGCACTAATATAGCAAGAGTAGAGGGGACCGTAGCCCCTGGGCTGCGCGCGGTGAGTGTGCCGGTGTTCGACTCTCAAGGTGAGCCGGTGGTATCATTATCTATTGTGGCTACGGTGGACGCTGACGTGGAGAACTTCGAGAGCGCTGTACCCAGGCTTCAAAATATCGCCGCGCAGATTTCCGAGCGGCTAGGTTACAAGCCAGTGGTTAGGGCTCCCTAATTAGTGCCCATCCAGAAACACCCATTTTCAGTCAATTCAGCTTGTTCACGAAAATGGGCACTGAGCTGGGTGCCTTCAAAAAAATGAAGACGGCCAAATACTGGTCAGTTTGGCTTTTATCTGAGCAATCAGCCCAGATTCCAGCCACGGGCATGCACCGCATGGCTTTCCCAAGCGTCCTTTTTACCGCTTTTCAGTCCGAATCTGTCGGCTAATCCGGACCGAGTCGCGCCAACCGCACCAAGTTGTAGCTTAGAACCGAGGCCCAGACAAACGCCTTGAAGCCATCATGGCCTTTCCACCTCGCTTTTGTAGCCCCGAAGGCCCTTTTCAGCTCGAGGGTTGCAACTGCACACCGCAGGCACCGACCCATTCGGCCAGAGTAGAGCGTGGGATTTCCAGACCGGCTCGACCGAAGATGCGTTCCTGGCGGTACAGCGGCAGATGGTCGGCGTACTTAGCCACCAGCACCTGAGCCAACAGGCCGGCGGTGGGGATACCCTTGTCGATCACCTCCTGCGGCGGTACCGGTGCCTGGATCAGGATTTCGCATTGATCGCAGGCCCATTTTTTGCCGCGGATGTGACGCTCCACCGTGAACTCGCCTGGGACGTAATCCAGCTTCTCACTGACGTCCTCGCCAATACGCTGTAAGCGTCTGGGCATTACACGACAGCCCGGGCGATCAGGTCGCGAGCACCCCGTCGAATCAACTCGTTCAATGGATCGTTCGTGGTCTCCTCTGGTTCTGAAAGAACCCACGGGTTATAGGCTTGGGAATGGCGTTTCGATCCTCTTTTAGTTCTGATCTTAGCGGTCATCAACCATTGGGATACGCCACCCCTTCAGCCTTATTCCATACAACAGAAAAAAACTATAACTATTATGGCGACACTCGCCGGTATACAGCAACATCACCTTATGCCAATTTAACGGATAACCCGTTTTCTTCAGGAACGAACGTTATAGGCTTCGTCCATCTCCATAGTTTCTCTATAAGCGTCCCAAAAGCCTATAATTGCGCCTTCTGTCACTAAATGTTCTGCATCCTCTGCCTTGCCGCCCCCCATGGCGATATATGAGGTCTCTTCCTGGTCTTGCAGTATGGAATGATGCACTAGCTCTACTGCTTCACCATCTTCCATGGAAATAAGGCCTGCAGGACCTATCAGATTGCTCTGCTTAAGGCGAATCTTCTGCATTTTTTCGTCATCATCCTCGTAACCGAAGATGGTCCAAACCAGTTCAAACTGATCTTCGGCGTCGGTGACGATCTGACGTACCGCCAGTGTGTTGGCGATCTGCTGAACAATAACGTTAGGATACAATGCCATGATCATCAGAGTAATCGGGTCAGGGAACTCTTTCTGGCCATCCAGTAGGCTGGGATCCGCTAAAGTGAAGTCCGCGTCGAAGGAGCGAATGTCCTTGAATACTTCCTTATCCGCCTCGTCGTCGTTGGAGCTGGACTGAGAATAGAGCATAGAGTGGCGCACCCGACCATCCATGAAGGAGCCTCCAGTCTGGGTAGAACGATATAGGCCGAAAGTGGCGTGGAAAAGGTGTAGCAAACTTGCATGATAGGGGTCACGCGTATTCTCTGCATACAGTTTCCAGTTGCCATTAATCTTCTGACGCTCGTTGCCCAACACCTTAATCGGCCGGTTGAAAATCCGCTGAATATGCTCAACGGTCTTCGGCCCCAGGTACTCTTCCAATGGCTCCACTTCCTCGGAAAAGCTAGCAAACACCATACCGTTGAGCGCCGCCACCCGCAAGGTACATAACCCGTGCTCGCTCTTGTCGAACGATTTGGGCATGCCACCTTGGCGCTTGATCCCGCGCTGGAAGGGAACGCCGATCAAATTCCCTTTTAAATCATAGGCCCACTGGTGATAGACGCACTCCAAGGTCGGTGAATTGCCCCGAAGACTGCGACAAACGCGTGCGCCACGATGAGCACAACGATTTTGCATGACATGCACGCTGCCGTCCTCGGCTCGTGTTACGATCACAGGGATCTGCCCGATAAAAGTGGCCTTGTAGTCCCCAGAATTGGGAATTTCCGCTTCCAGCGCTACAAAAGACCAAGTCTTACCGCGGAACAGCCGTTCTTGCTCCAGATCGAAATATTTTCGTTCAGTGAAAACCTTGTAGGGAACACGATGCCCTTCTTTCTCAACGGCCTGAAAACTGGCCTCGGTCTTCTTAGAAGTCGTAGTCATAGTAAATACCTCTTCTCTTTTTAATGCTCAGATTGCACGTATCCCGTGGAATTACCAGCGGGGCTTTCAAACATTAAGCGCGCCCTGGTTTCATTGCTGCGCGGCCTCATTCCTCATAGGATATGTTCTCTCGACATTGTCCGACCGAGCGGCGTTAGCATCTTTCAGATAGGACGCACCATCAGGGTGTCAATGCTGTTTGTATCAAAGATCACCAACTTCTCCTTGAACCGTAGCTCTCCTGCCACTACCACAATGCGATCCAAATACTTACCCGCGTTGTAGACCTTCGTTACGCCATCATTACGAGTTTGCAGCACAACATAATTACTCTGCACGACCAGCTCGCCCTCATCGATGCCCTTAACGTGTACGCTGCTGAACAAGTGACGGTAAAAATGCTCCGGGTAAATGTTGGCGTTGCGCAATGAAACGATGCGGTCCAACAACATTCCGCGGCTATCGCAGTCCATCACAGCGATCGGGAGACCACGGTCGGCATTCTCCCGAGGGACTACACGATATTTCGCGTCTTCGGTGAACAAGTCTGGCCATTCCTCGAGCCGGTCATCATCGATGCATTCTACGTAGCGACTCAAAAGCCGCTCCACTTCGAATTGAAGCTCTACCGCCGACAGTTTTTCCAATTGCATTGCACTCTCCTCATTCAAAAAGTAACACAAGAAATTACAAACCAATATGTTCCTGTAGCAGCTCCGGCTGCTTGGCCAGTTCGGCGCTGCCGCCGTCGTAAACCACCCGTCCCTTGACCATTATCATGCTGCGATCGGTAAAGCCGAGCAGTACTTTAACGTTCTTGTCCACGATCAGCGTAGCTATACCTGTATCCTTGATCGCCCTAATCACCGACCAGATTTCCTTGCGGATCAACGGCGCCAGGCCTTCGGTGGCCTCGTCGAGAATCAGTAACTTCGGGTTGAGCATCAACGCACGGCCTATGGCTAGCATCTGCTGTTCGCCTCCGGATAAATTCCCCGCCTCTTGGTTGAACCGCTCAGCTAGCCGCGGAAAGGTCTTCAGTACTCGCGGCAAATCCCAGTCCTGACGCCCATCTACCCCAGCGCGAGCCGCCATCACCAGTGATTCCCGCACCGAGAGATTGGTGAACATCCCTCTTCCTTCAGGCACGTAGCCAATGCCTTGGCGGATTACTTGATGTGTCGGTGCGTGGCTCATGTCTGCTCCCCGAACCCTCACCATACCCTCCCGAATCGGGGTCAGCCCCAAGATGGAACGAATAGTGGTGGTTTTACCCATGCCATTACGTCCGAGTAGACATACGCTTTCACCTGAACGGATGCTCAGGTCCACCCCGTGCAACACATGACTTTTGCCGTAGTATGTGTGCAGCCCCCTTGCGTCGATAAGGGGGCTCATGCCGGTGTCCATTGCAGCATTCATCAATAAGCCTCCGCGCCATCGCCCAAATATGCTTCTTGTACTGCCGGGTCGTTGCGTATAGCCTCCAAAGGCCCGCTGGCGAGCACGCGACCGTCGACCATAACCGTGAGTACATGCGCGATATCGAATACCGCATCCATGTCATGTTCGACCAGAATTAACGGGTAACTCTGGGATAGTTGACTCATCAGCGACACCACTTGGGCAGATTCCTCATGCCCCATGCCCGCCATGGGCTCGTCAAGAATAAGACAACTGGGATCGGTGGCCAGCACCATGCCGATCTCTAGCTGACGCTGCTCGCCGTAGCTCATAGCGCTCGCTGGCGTGTTCGCTCTATGCGTCAGCCCGCACATTTCGAGACCTCGTTCGGCCCGTACCCGCACCTCGCGGTAGCCCTCGGCGCGGCGGATAAAACGCATCGAATGGCTTAGTCGAGATTGCCCAGCAAGCCAGCAGTTTTCAAGACAGGTGAAGTTTGGGAAAATATTCGTCCGCTGGAAGCTCCGCCCGATCCCAAGCTGCGAAATCCGGTTGGGGCTCATTCCTGATATATCTCGCCCATGAAACACCACTCGACCAGCACTAGGCGACAAGTGTCCGGAGAGCAGATTCACCATCGTGCTCTTTCCCGCCCCGTTAGGGCCGATAATCGCGTGAATCTGCCCGGGCTCCACGCCGATGCTTACATCCTCGACCGCCGTCACCCCCCCGAAATGTCGGGTCAGTCCCTCGGTGTACAATACCGCCCTGCTCATGCT
>OJBS01000266.1_pt1 | contig 15124 bp, 11 predicted proteins | sample 1590941 | NCBI WGS metagenome assembly OJBS01 (sample SAMN05416785, study PRJEB24817) | seawater metagenome | isolation source: Sea water | place: Canada:Atlantic | collected 2013-11
GCTAAAGCTAGGCGTAAAGGATTTTCATACAAGAATGCTGCCATAGCTGCAAACATATACAACACTAGAAAAAACTCTTACACACTTTTGTGTGCCCACGATAAAAAGTATTTGTATCCAAAAGGTATTATGACCATGGTTACAGATTACATGAACTTTCTTAACGAACACACTGGATGGCAAAAACGTCGTCAAGGAGTTGATAAAATAAACCACAAACGCGCAAGCTATTTAGAGTATATTAATAAACAAGGCGTTGAGAAAGGCTATAAGTCTGAGGTTGAGGCTATTACATTTAAAGATAACCCAGATGCCGCTAGGGGTAAAGATGCTAGTCTAGTTATCTTTGAAGAATGTGGAGCCTTTGATAATTTAAAAGCTTCTTATTTAGCTACACGTCCCTGTGTAGAAGATGGTGGTGTAATTACCGGGCAAATCGTATTGTTTGGAACAGGGGGTGATATGGATGGTGGTACAATAGATTTTGAATCTATGTTTTACAATCCAGAAGCTTATGATCTATATCCATTTGATAATATTTGGGATGAAGGTGCTCAAGGAAGTAACTGTGGGTTTTTCTTTCCCTCTTATCAAAACAAGATAGGATACATGGATAAAGAGGGTAACTCTTTAAGTCAACAAGCAAAACAAGAGGAAGATGCAAAACGGGATCAGTTAAAAAAGGAAGCTAAAGACGCTTCTACTTTAGATCGATACATTACAGAATATCCTTGGATGCCTAAAGAAGCCTTTTTACAACAAAGAGGTAACATGTTTCCAGGAGCTACTCTTGTAGATTGGCGTAATCAGCTAATGAGAACAGGGTTGTACAAACAAATGGCAGTAGCCGGAGTTTTAGTGGAAGCGCCAGAAGGAATAGAGTTTAGACCTGACCCGCGCGTGCGACCTATAGAAAAGTTTCCACTTAATAAAACAGATGACTCAACAGGAGCTGTAGTTATATATCAATCTCCAGCTTATAGGCAAGAAGCAATACCGGATGATTTATATTTTATAGTACATGATCCATATGGTTCAGATGGTTTTGGAGCCTCTTTAGGTTCTGCATATGTTATGAAAAGAATTAACAATATGTCAAAGCCTGATGATATGATTGTAGCTTCTTACGTAGGAAGACCAGAGTCACAAGACGAATATAATTATAATTTGTTTTTACTAGCACAATATTATAATGCACGTATCGGTTTTGAAAATGATCGAGGTGAAGTTATACCATATGCAAAACGTAAAAAGCTATTGCATTACTTATTACCAGAAGCAGAGTTATTTGATAAAACCTCTGGAATAAGAATAAAAAAATTAAATAGAACCTATGGTACATCTATGGGATCAAAGCAAAGAAAGAATCAAGCAGAAATATATTTGCGAGATTGGTTAAAAACACCAAGAGGTCAACAAGAGAATGGAGAAAGAAAATTAAATCTGCATTATATCTATGACATTGCTTTAATAGACGAATTAATTAAATATAACAATAAAGGAAATTTCGATAGAGTTTCGGCACTTTTAGTTGGTATGTTTCATATGAAAGATCTCTATAATAAAGAGTTTGAACAAGAAATGGAGCAAAGTGAAGATTCTTTTTTTAATCGCAAGTTTTTTTCGTAGTTTTGTAAAGATATGAGTAGAATCCCAAAACAAAAAATTCCTCGTAGTCGAAAGACTAAAGAATGGGGAAAAAATACAATTGAAGCTTTTATAGACAGGAGCTCTTTTTCCAGTCAGCACAAAGCTCAATTACATAACTACTACGACGCATATAACGGAAACTTAGTTGAAGCAGACTATAACTATGTTACAAATCCGTATAATTCCGAAAAACATAAAGTAAAAGGCTTTCCAGCTAAACTAAGAAGTTACAACATTATTAAACCTGTTGTAGATTTATTATTAGGGGAAAAATCTAAAAGACCTTTTGCACATACTGTTGTTATCCGTAATTCTGATATGAAGGATAACCAACAAAAACTATTAACAGAAGAACTAAAAAAATACCTAGAACAAAAGTTTATTAATGAACTTAACGGAATGGGTATGGAAACAGGTGAGCTTTCTCAAGAGCAAATGCCATTAGAAGAGTTGAAAGAAGAAATTCTTACAAACTACAAAGATGCAAGAGCTATTATGGGTCAAGAGGCTTTAGATTATATGATAGATAAACTAGAACTACCAGATCATTTACAAATGGGGTTCTTTGACTGGTTAGTTTCTGGTGAAGTCTATTCATATAAAGATATCTGTATGAATGAGGTAGAATATGAAATAGTATCACCATTAGATTTAGATTACGAAAAGTCACCGGACATTCAATTCATTGAAGACGGAGATTGGGCAATCAGAAGAAAGATGATGAGTGTTAATGCTATTGTTGATTCTTTTTACGATGTTTTAAAACCAGACGAAATAGATAGATTAGAAAGCCCTAGTGGTAAAACGATGAACGGTATATTATCTCCGTTTAATCGCGATTCTAGATCTATGGACACTGAACGATTTGCTGAGGTACTACATGTAACATGGAAATCATTTGCTAGAATAGGAATTCTAACTTACTACGATGAAGTAGGTCAAGAACAACAAATGGTAGTAGATGAAAAATATAAATTAGATTCTGAAAAAGAAGAGTCTATAGAATATTACTGGGTTAATCAAGTTTGGGAAGGGTATAGAATTGACGGAGATATCTTCGTTAACGTTCGTCCTCATCAAGTACAAAGAAACGAAATGTCAAACTTATCCGTTTGTAAGCTCCCTTATAACGGTCGAATCTACTCAAATCGACATTCAGATCAAATATCCGTCGTTTCGATGGGGGTACCCTACCAAATTTTATATAACATCTTTCATTATAGACTAGAACTTTCTATTGCTAAGAATAAAGATAAGATCATGTTAATGGAAATGAATACAATTCCTAAGAGACATGGTTGGGACGAAGAAAAGTTTATGTACTACGCAGATGCGATGGGATACGCTTTTATAGATTCTACAGCAGAAGGTAAACGTGGTGAAGCTGTTACGTTTAATCAATTCCAAGTATTGGATATGAGTTTAGGGCAATACATAGCCGCTCAGTTTCAATTACTACAGTCTGTTAAACAAGAATGGGAAGAACTTATTGGTATCTCAAGACAGAGAAAAGGACAAGTGCAAGCATCTGATGGTATTGGAGCCACAGAGAGAGCTGTCTTTCAAAGCTCTGTTATGACAGAAGAATTGTTTAGACGTTTCGATAAATATGTAGAAAGAGAATTTAACGGTCTACTTGATACATCTAAAGTTGCCTGGAAAGACGGTAAGAAAACACAATACATTACTGGAGATTACAGAGAGGCTATTTTAGATATAGACGCTGAACTTTTCCAAGAAGCAGAGTATGGTGTGTTTGTTAAAAACAATTCTATCGAAAATGATAAAATACAGCAATTAAAACAAATGACATTATCATTTGCTCAAAATGGATCACAACCAGGAACTATTGCTGAGATATTAGACTCTAGTAATTTTGCACAAATAAAAGAAAAGCTTAATGAAGTAGATGCTGTTGAAAAGAAATTACAAGCAGTACAACAACAGCAAGCTCAACAAATGCAGCAACAACAACTAGAGGCACAAGCAGCAGCCGCGCAAGCAGCTCAAGCATTTGAAGCAGAGCAAAACCAACTTGATAGAGACAATAAGATACAAGTTAAAGAACTTGAAATAGCAGCTAAAACTATTGATCAAGACATGAACAATAACGGCATAAATGATGCTGTTGATCTTGAGCGAGTTAGAATCGAAAGAGAAAAACTACAGCAAAAAGAAAGAGAGATGCAATCAAAAGAACGCATGGAAAACAAAAAAATGGACCTTCAAAAGAAGGCATTAAGTAAGAAATAAACATAAAAAGGCTCTATATAAACACAAACAAAAGTTTGCATTTTATATATTGAAATTTAGTATAATTTAATTAATTTTGACATGAGTAAAGAAAGCAACCTAGATTTATCAAAGATAAGCGTAAGCGAACTCTTAGATGACCAGCAAATTCCAAGTACAGAAACTACAGAAGAAACATCAGAAGACGTAGATACTGAAACTCCTAATGCAGAAGAGACATCTGAAGAAACTACAGAAGAAACATCTGAAGAAATTCAAGAGGATGACACAGAAGCAGAAGCTCCTAATGATGCTTTGCAAGAAGCTGCAGACTCGTTAGAAGAAGGAGAAGAATCAGAAGCTAGTATTATATCCACTCTTAAAGAAAGATTAGGATATGAAATAGAAGGAGATTTTGAAGATGACTACGATGGTATAGCAGGTTTAACCAAAGCTATGGCAGAAAAGATTGCTGAAGAGCAATTTAGATCTGTGTTTCAATCGTTTCCTGACATTCAGGAGTATTTAAATTACAGAGTATCTGGAGGAGATCCAGACAAATTCTTTAAAGTAGCAGCAAAAGAAATTGATTTTGGAAAGCTGTCTTTAAACAAAGAAGACAAAGGAATGCAACGTAAAGTTGTAGAAAGTTTTATGCAAATGCAAGGTTTTGAAGCAGAAGAAATAACTGAAGCGATACAAGACTACGAAGATGCAGGTATTCTTTTAAAGAACTCTGAGAGAGCAGTTAAAAAATTAGCAGCTCACCAAGTAAAACAAAAAGAGTCTTTAGTACAAGAACAACAACAGCAGGCTCAAGAGACTGCTAAACAAACTCAAGAAACTTGGGGTCAGATAGGATCTATCATAAACAAAGGTAGATTAAGAGACTTTACAATTCCTGAGAGTGATAAAAAAAGATTCTATAATTGGATGGCAACACCAATAGATAATAATGGTAGAAGTCAAAGACTTATAGATAGAGAAAAATTAGATCAAGAGTCTATTCTAGCAATGGAATACCTTATGTATAAGGGACTTGACATATCTAAATTAGTAAGCGCCAAAGTAAATACAAAGCAAGCGGCAAGTTTGAAATCTAAATTGAAATCAGGCAATCCTACAGCTTCTAGAAGAATGAAGGGTAATAAAGGAGGATATAACAAGACTAGCAATGGTCGACCTAATATTCCAACTTTAGATAAGCTATTAGGCTAAACACGAATTTTTAATTTTAATCTTTAATATTTATTAAACATGGCAGCAGACAACGCAAAAAGACTTCGTTTATACGAAGACCATTTCAACGCAGAGGGAATGACAGATGAGAACTCGCTAGCGAGCGCTCTACTTACTCAGCCTGATGTATTATCACCTGTGATCACTCACTTGGCAGGAAAAGAAGACAAGAGGTTTCCTCTTTCTTTTCTTACTGAAGGAACTGGAGCAGTAAAGTACATCAACGACATTGAGTACGATTATCCAGTAATGGGTAGACTAAACAAAGCAGTTAGATCTAGTTCACTAGTTTCTGGATCAGGTGCAAATTACACACGATTTAAAGTAGCCTTTGATAGCAAATGGTTTATCAAACAATACATTATCGAAAGTGAAAACGGAATCCAGGCAAGAGTAATGGATGAACCATATGAAAACGCAAGTGGACAGTGGGTTTATACTTTACAATTAGTTACTGCAGATGAAAACGATCAAATCGGAGCATCTGATGTAGCTGGTAAAAACTGGGTACAATTATTCGCGCCAACAGCGATCTCTGGATCAGTTGGTAATGAGAGCAATTGGGTTGCTCCATCTAAAATGAGAAATCAAATTTCTCTTATCAGAAAGTCTTACCGTTATGAAGGTAATGCTCCTGATAGAGTTGTAAACTTTGAGTTTAACGTAGACGGTAGAAAAACTGCTTTATGGTATGACTTTGAAGAGTATCAACACATGTTACGATGGAAAGAAGAAACTGAATACGCTCTTTGGTATTCTAAATACAACAGATCTTCTGAAGGTGTCATTCACATGAAAGACGACAACGGAAAACCAATCCCACTTGGTTCTGGAGTATTAGAGCAAATTCCTAACGTAGATACTTACTCTACATTAACAGCTACAAAAATCAAGTCAGTAGTAAGAGATGCATTATATGGTGCTTCTGATGCTCAAGACATGAACATAGTATTGTTCACAGGTTTAGGTGGAATGGAAGAATTTGATAACGCAATGAAATCTGAACTAAGTTCTGGTACTTATATCAAGAACACAGATCCTTCTAACTTTGTTACAGGGTCAGGTACATCATTACAGTTAGGTGGATTCTTTACTTCATACAGACATATTGATGGTCACACAGTAACAGTGAGACACTTACCTTTATTTGATCATGGTGCAAGAGCATTGAATAGTCCAAAACACCCAGTGACTGGATTACCAATGGAATCTTACCGAATGATTTTCTTAGACATGTCAACTTACGATGGTGAAACCAACGTACAGATGGTATCTAGAAAAGGTAGAGAACTAGTAAGATGGGCAGTTGCAGGTGCTTCAGTACCTCCAGGATTCAACAGCGGTAACTCTTTAAGAGCTAACGACGTTGATGGTGCATCAGTTCACTTTATGAAAGAATGTGGTATCGCAATTAGACGAGCTACAAACTGTCTACACCTAGAATGTGTAAAATCATAAATTTATAAGCAGTCGGGGGAGTAATAGTACTCCCCTTCACTGTTTTGTTTAACATAGAAAATAAAATCATGAGTTCAAGAAAAGTAGTTTTAAAACGAAAAGCTAACGCAACAAATTTACCGGAACACGTTTACGCAGAAGCGAAACGAAAAATAGGTTCCACTTTTTCTAGTAATGGAGACTCTCAAACAGGTCTATCCTTTGCAGAACAAAAAAAATACATGCCTCAAATAATTGGTGTCGATTCAACTGACATTAATTTTATGAAAGAGGTAAAAAAATATTTCCATAACATGACTGTTACTATTGAATCTACAGGAACAGATTTAGAAGTAGGAACAGATGAAAGTGGAGACCCATTAAATTTAATGGATTACATAAGATGGAAATTCGCATGTGCGCACCCATACGTAGCGCAGGATGAAAAAGAAATGAAATCTAATAGAGGTTACAAGTACTTTATCTATGATACCAAAATTGAAAAAGTTAAACAGCTATCAGGAGTTAGGAAAAGAAAAGAAGCTTACAAAGAATTTATAAAGGTTACCGCTAATGTATCCAAAATGGATCAATTATTACAAGTTTACGGATACGAGCCTAAAAATATGGATGAAGCCCAGAAAGAGATTACTCTTGAAGGAGAAGTAGAAGGAGATCCAACTCAATTTTTACAATACGCTTTAGATAAGAATTTAGAGCACCAGGCTTTCGTAAACGACTGCTTAACAAGAGAAGTCCTACGTAAGGTAGGTAATACTATATTAAACGGAGATGTGTCTTTAGGAGACTCTATGGAAGAAGCAATCTTGTTTATAAAAGACAAGAAAAATTCTGATGTATTAACAACCTTAAAAGCGCGTCTAAAAACTTTTAGTTAATTATGACAGTAGCAGAAATGCATTTTGCTGTAGAACAAGGTCTACAAAAAGTAGGTTCTAATTCCTTTGATACTTTTTTACCAGAGGAATTGGACTTTGCTTTAAATAAAATGCAAGAGCGTTTTATAAAACAACGCTTTTGGAATAAATCAGATCCAAAACAATCAGGATATTACGGTACTCAAAAACGTATTGACGATTTACGTGTATTAACTGTATTAGATTACAGTGATGACGTTTCTGCAATGAGTGTTATTGTAGATCATGAGGATTTTGATTTACCAACAGACTACATGTTTTTAGTAAACTCTAGAGTTAAAGTTTATTATGATGATTGCGGAAGAGCAAAACTAGGAGCAGATGTTTCATCAGGCGAAATAGAAATAGAAGTAGACAAATATAAGAAAGAAGTTGTCTTACGGATTGTTGAGCCCGACGATGCATATAATTTGCTTGCAAGTCCTTTTGCACAATCAACACATAAAAGCCCAATGGGCATAATTTCAGATACGTTTATCAAGGTATTTACAAACAAAAGGTTTCTATTAAAAGGTGTAAGCTTAGATTACATTAGGGAGCCTTCAGAAATTTCCTTATCTTCGAACCTGGATTGCGAGCTAGCAGAACATACACACCAAGAGATAGTAGATTTAACAGTTAAACATTTATTAGAAGCAACAGAGGCTCCGAGATACCAAACCAATTCAATTGAGGGATCTCAATCTGAGTAATTAATTTAATTTTAATCTTTAATATTTATTTATCATGGCAAAAAAAGAAGTCCTAATCATCAACAGCGATACTGCTGCTTCTTCTGCTTTTGAAGCTGCAAAGTTCGGTTACGCAAAAGACGGAGCGACTTTCTCAGCTGCATTAACAAGCGGAGACGACAACGTATCATTATTCTACGGATCTAAAAATGTAGGTCCAATCAGCGAAGGTAACATCAAAAAAGTTACATCTATAGCATATAGCGCTGGAACAGCACAATCCTCTACTGCAACAGTTGCATTAGAATCAGGAAGTGCTTATGTAAAAGTTATCAATACTACCAAAGGTACTATGAACCTTCCAATAAAAACCTTCGAAGGTGCAAGTGCTGCAATTATCGAAGCTCTTATGGATGTTGAGTTTGCTAAGTCAAGCTCTGAGTTCTATGGTTTTGGTGCAAGTATATCTGGTGCTGTTATCACAATTACAGCTCCTATTGACTCACATTTCAGATTAGCTGGAAATGACGCTAGTTCATTTGCTTACGGTACAGCAGCTGTTCCTTCTGTAGGAACTGAAGCTAAAGTAGCTCAAGCAGAATTAGGTGGATTCATTGACGGTGGAGTATTTGGTCTTGGTGGTACAAACATCAAAAAACCAGCATCTGTAGTATCTGGAAATTACGATTTAGTTTTAATTGAAGCTGAAAAAGTAACACCATCTAAAGCAGTTGGAAATGCAAAAAATTATGACACTTTCATTATTGAAGTATATGTAAAAGACGGCAACTCTACTGTAACACCAGCGGCTATTGTAACTGAGGTGGAAAAACTTAAATAGACAAACTTATAATATAATTGTTTGTTAGTTTTATTGTTAGTTCAAAGGAGGGGGCGGTTTTAAAACTGCTCCCTTTTTTATTACAAAATAACAGACAAATTAAAATTTAGTATTTTTGAGAAACCTTAAATCAAACAATTGTGAAATTAGAAGACGTAATAAAACAAAAACTAATAGAAAACCCAGAATCAAGTTTTAGCCAAATAGCAGAAATAGTACAAAAGCACCATACCGGAGAAATGTTTTCTCATCGTACCCTACGACGTAAGGTAGCAAAAGTATCAAGACACGAAGCAATAGATGATGCAAGGGTACCAACAACATATAACTATAAAGGAGAAAAACCTATTACCTCTTTAGCAGAAGCTGTAGATTTCTTTAAAATAGATCTTAAAAAATTTGAAGTAACTGGTTACACATGTAACGCGTGGGATGTTACTTCACAAAAAGGAAAGAAGACTAACTATCAAGTTAAGCTTACTTTAAAACCACGTGAAAAAGAAATAGATTATAAAGAACTAAGAAAAAGCTTAGACTCTGCGATATCTACTATAAATGTAAAAAGAACACCTGGCACTAATCATGGCGTTCTATGTCTGGCAGATTTACATATAGGAGCGGATATACAGAACTTAGCAAAAACCCAGGACTTTAATTACAAAACAGTAATAGAGTATTTAAGAAAAATAGCAGACAAAGTAAATGAAAGAGGGTACAAGAAAGTGTCAGTTATCTTTCTAGGAGACTTTATAGAGTCATTTACGGGACTTAATCACATCAACTCATGGAAAAGTATGGGTAAAGGATTATACGGTCACCACGTCGTTATTTTGGCTTATGAGATAGTAAGAGATTTTTTAGCAGCAGTTAATAATTTAACAGACGTGTATATGGTTGCAGGTAATCATGATAGATCTACCTCTGATGCAAAACACGATAACGAAGGTGATGTTGCTGGACTATTATTTTATATGGTTAAACAAACCTATTTAAAGAAAAAGGTTAATATTGAGTTTTCTTCTATTATTTTAAATAGAATGATAGATGGTATTTTTTACGTAATGACTCACAACCATCATGGAGTATCTAAAGGAGATATAGGAAAAGTATTTTTTGAGTATGGAGATCAAAACTCTTATAACATTTTACTAGGAGGTCACTGGCATTCTAGAAAATCTAAAAAGGTTTTTCATACCTTAAACGAAACTTACCTAGATCAAGCAAATTATCGTGCTGTAGATATTGCCCCATTGTTTACCGGGAATTTTTACAGTGAATCAAATGGTTGGACTAGTAATGCTGGTTTTAGTTTGATTGAAAACAATGGTAGTGGTAAACCTAACATATTTGATTATTCTTTATAATGGCTGCAGGATCACACAATTTTAAAATCGAACAAGGAACAACCTTTAATAACACTCTTACATATAAGCAAGCAGATGATACTGCAGTGGATATAAGTGGTGCGCAAATAACTTTAAAAGCAAAAGATAATAGAAGTGATAGTACACTTGTTCTTGACTTAAGTGTAGGTAATGGAATAACTATTACTAATGCAGTTGCAGGACAATTTACTATTAGTATTCCTTCTTCTACAACTGCTAATTATACTTGGAACAGAGCTGATTTTGATTTAGATCTTACTTTATCATCTACTACTGAGAGATTAATATCCGGACAAATACAAATAATTAAATCTGTAGCATAATGGCTAAATACGTAAAAATATCCACACCAGCAAATAATGAGGTACATGTTAATTCCTCAACTAAAAATAAAATTGTAACTTCGCAAAACCAGGTAGTAGTTACCAGTGTAGGTACTCAGGGACCTGCAGGTACAGCATCTACTTCTGAAGTTTTCACTCAAGCAGTAGCATCTAATGAATGGGTTATTAATCATTCATTAAATAAAAAACCATCAGTAACAATAGTTGATTCAGCAGATACAGTAGTGGTAGGAGCAGTTGTTTATAACACAAACAGCAGACTCACAGTAAGCTTTGAGGCAACGTTCTCGGGAAAAGCATATTTAAACTAAATGTATAATATAATTAAAAATAAATAATCATGGCTGAAATTAAACACCTTGTTGATATTAACCTTAGTGGTAATCAACTACAAAATGCATCTATACACCCTTTAGGGACTGCTCCTAGTGCAAGTCTACAAGCAGGTCGTATATATTTTGACACCTCACCTACTGCAGAAGTAGACTATAGATTAAAAGTTTATAGTGGATCTACAGGGGGATGGCTAGAAGTAGGCGATCCTGTTTATGACGCAACATTAACTGTTACTGCAGGAACTCTTTTAAGTTTTGGATCTGGACAAACCGGAACTCTTACTTTAAATCAATCTGCTAATAAAGCATTTACAATTAATCACGACGCTGTGTCAGCAACAGCAACTGCTGGAACTGCCTCAACATTAGGATTTGGAGAGTCATTTAATAACATATCTACAACTTACACATCAGAAGGTCACGTAGACACAGTTACTACTGTTGCTACTACTTTACCTAGTTTAGGTACAAGTTCTACTACAGCATTAGCCGGTAATACAGATGTTGCAGATGTATCTAACGCTCATTTACTTACACGTTTAGCTGCTTTAGAATCAGCTGGCGGTGCTGCAAATCAAAATATTACTATTGGTACTGATTCAGGAGATACTATTGTTCTTACTGGAAACTTAGTTGTATCTGGTACAACCACAACAGTTAACTCTGAAACAATCAATTTAGCAGATAACATTATTACTTTAAATAGTAATCTTGCAGGTAACGTTGATCCTACTCAAAACGCAGGTCTTGAAGTTGTAAGGGGTACTGAAAGTGATGTACTTATTTACTGGGATGAAAGTGATGACAAATGGAAGGTAAATGATGGTGCTGTTAAAATTATTGCTACAGAAGGTAATATTGCTTTAGGTACTGATACTACTGGAAACTATGTTGCTACTATTACAGGTAGTACAGGTATTGATTCAACAGCTGCAACAAGTGGTGAAGGAACTACTCACTCTTTAACTCTAGATTTAAATGAACTAACTGCCGCTACAGGTATAGTAAGTTTAGCAGGGGTAGGTGCAAGTAGTGCTACTAAGAAATTTACTATAGCTACTGTAGCCGCAGAAATTCTTAGTGACGTAAGTGCAAGCACAACTGTTGGCGATGATACTGCAACTGTTTTTTATATAGATCATGGACTTGCTTCTAATAAAGTAATTGTTCAATTGTTTGATGCTACCGGTAACACTGTTATTGCAGAAGTTAGACGAGGTGTTAGTGATGCAAGTAATACAGTATCTACAGATCATATAAAAGTTAGTTTTAATGCAGCTCCTGCATCAGACGCACAAATTACAGTTTTAATACAAAAAATAGCGTAATAACGTTATTTAAATATTTGGTAGATTATGGCACAAAAGTTCTTAACAGATATAGAGGTTTCTGGTAAATTATTTACTACAGATGAAGTAGGTATTGGAGTATCCGATGCACTAGCTAAATTACACGTAGATTCTTCTACTGCATTTTCACTCACGTCAGCAGCTGGTGATACATTATTTTTATCAGATGACACAAACGAATCTTTATTAAATGCAGTTGGAGCTTCTATAGGATTTAGTGGACCTCAAGCAGTACAAAGACAAGCTGCTATTTCTGCTTTAAGGACTGGCGATGACCACGATCGTATTGGTTTAGCTTTTTACACACATCCAGGTACGAGCAACGACGAAACTATTGAAGAAAAAGTTCGTATTACACATGACGGAAAAGTCGGTATAAATGCTATAGACCCTTTAAGAACCCTTCACGTAGTTGGTAATATGGCTGTAAACGCTGGTACTGGTGAATACTACGGAGTTTTAATGACAGGAGGTGAAGGTGCGAATCCAAAAATAACAATAGGGGATTGGCATAATTCGAGTGGTACTATACATTGGGATTCCTCAGCAAATATTTTAAAAATAGATTCTCAACATTCTACAGCAACTTCTGCAATAGCATTTACAGGTAATGATGGTGCTACTGAATATGCACGTTTTACCAGTACTGGTAAATTAGGAATTGGAGTAGCAGCAAGTATTGATGGTACATTAACTCTTCCTAATAGTGGAGTAATTTCTTTTCACGACGCTAATGGAGCTGCAAGGAATTCATTACAATTTGTAAGTGGTGAGCTAAAACACGGAGCAGCAGGAGCAGGATTAACTTCACAATCTTTTTTTACTAATGCTGTAGAAAGAATAAGAATTAATTCTGATGGTACAGTTGGAATTGGAACCAATGCTTTAGATACAGCAGGTGGTGACAAACTACACGTTGACGGTACATTAAGAGTGGGTCCTTATTTTAGCGTAAGTGATAGAGACTATATAAAGTTAATCCCTCACGGAACTGATACAAAAGTCTATTCACCAAATGAAAGGTTTCATATAGAAAATCCAGATGGGCATATAGTTATTACACCTAGTACCGGTGGAGGAGTTGGTATAGGATTAGATGACCCAGATGCTAAAGTTTCTATTTATCAAAGTGGAGGAACAGTTTTGGACGTACAGGGATCTGACGGACAATTGTTTTCTGTTACAGATAGCTTAAACGGAGATTTATTTTCTGTATCAGATGTATCAGGTATGCCTATACTAAATGTTAACTCTAGCGGGTTAGTTGATATAGACGGCGATCTAAACCTAGGTGATGGCAATAAAATACAACTAGGTGATTCTCAAGATTTACATATATTTCACGATGGTTCAAATAGTTTTATTAGAGACAATGGTACTGGTGGTTTAGTTTTAGAAGGGTCAAACATGCTTGAGTTAAAAGCTAGATCTGGAGAGATTTATTTAAGAGGAAATGAAAATAGCTCGGTTCAACTATATCATAATAATAATATTAGACTAAACACTTCAAATGCAGGTGTTGAGATAACAGGTAATATATCTGCAATAACTGCAAGTGGTCATGACTTTATGCTAGGCAATAGCAATAATACAACTACAGCTGATACCTCTGGATTCCGTATGCATCAATCAGCAACTTATGATGATGGAAGATACGCTCACAGGTTTAGAAAATATGACCATGGAGGTGGAATTCCCCTATACATAGATGGTTCAGGAAGCACAGCAAATATATTTACAGCATTAGCAAGGTTTGGTACTTATACAAATGAAGGTAAAACATTTGAAGTGTTTGGAACAATGGGAGCTACAAATTTCTCAGGTTCATCTGAAGGTACAAATACAGGAGACCAGACGTTACCTACAGATTTTGTATCGGCTGCAAATGGAGGTACTTTTGGTGGGAATGTAACAATAAAACACGCTTCTTCACCTACTTTATTTTTCACAGATGATTCACCAGATCCAGACAATATAGGAAAAATAGATGTAGCAAATAACTACATGACTTATGCGCTTGATGCTGCTGATGGAACTGCTTCATCTAGACATAGATTTCAACTTGATGGAACAACGGTTGTAGAGATTCTTCCTAACACAACTTATTTTAGACAAACAAACCTTCATCTTCAAAATACTGCTGTAAGTAATATAAATTTTAGGAAAAACGCTGCAATAGTAGCAGGAGCCGATATTGGTAAAATAAATTTTGCCGCCACAAATGACGAGGGTTCTAGTTATCCTGTTGGTGGTAACATTATTTACGAGGGAGACGGAACATGGGATTTATCTAGCATAAGCAATGCTCCGACTAGAATGAAAATTCAATTAAGAAACTCTAGTGCTGCTTTGTCAACTGCTATGATGCTTTCTAGTAATCTTAATGCTAACTTTTATGGTGACATAAGTGCTACAGGTGACGTAACAGCTAACGGAGTTACACTAACTGGCGATCAAACATTACCAACAGACTTCGTGTCTGCTGCAAGTGGTGGAACATTCAGTGGAAACTTATCAATTAATATAGCAGATGGTGGTTCTGCTCCTGCAATGACAGCCGTATTTAATCTGAGAGGCTACGAAGGACGTGGAGCAGGAATAAAAATTAAAGATAATGTTAATAGCGCTGCCAGCGCAAGTAGCAGAGAGTGGTTTGTAGGCTGTCTCTTATACACATCTGACGCTGCCGACGAATAGAGAGGT
>OJBS01000267.1_pt1 | contig 15089 bp, 11 predicted proteins | sample 1590941 | NCBI WGS metagenome assembly OJBS01 (sample SAMN05416785, study PRJEB24817) | seawater metagenome | isolation source: Sea water | place: Canada:Atlantic | collected 2013-11
ACGAGATCATGCCTAGTCTCGTGGGCTCGGAGATGTGTATAAGAGACAGCATAAAGCGTTAGAAATTTTGGTAAAATTAGAACATCGAGGAGCCGTTAGTTCAGATGGAGTAACAGGAGATGGTGCAGGTATTTTAATTGATATTCCTCATACGTTTTTTGAAAAATTCTGTGATTTTCAATTGCCTGAAGTTGGTGAGTATGCAGTAAGTAATGTTTTTCTTCCTAAAAAAGATAATCAGCGTGAATACTGTATTAATGTCTTTGTATCGGAGATTGAGAAGCAAGGTTTAGCATTACTTGGTTGGAGAGATGTCCCTGTTAATAGTAATGTCTTAGGAGAAATTGCTAAAACTACAGAGCCATTTGTTAAACAAATATTTATTGGAAAATCTAATGAGTTTCAATCAGATTTTGATTTTAATCTTAAATTATTTGCTGCTCGTAAAATTGCAGAGCATACAATATATGATTCTAAATTATCAGAATCACAATTTTTTTATGTTCCAAGTCTGTCAACTAAAATAATTATTTATAAAGGTTTATTAAAGCCTGAACATATTAATGAATATTACCTGGATTTATTTAATACTTCTTTAGATACAAGATTGGCTTTAGTACATCAGCGATTCTCTACTAATACATTTCCAACTTGGGACTTAGCACAACCATTTAGATACATATGTCATAATGGAGAGATAAATACTTTAAGAGGAAATGTATCTCGAATGTTCTCAAGAGAGGAAATTATGCAGAGTGATGCATTTGGAGACGATATTAAAAAAATAATCCCAACAATTTTAAGAGGAAAATCCGATTCTGCAACATTAGATATGGTTGTTGAATTATTATTGATGACAGGTCGTTCTTTGCCAGAAGTTATGATGATGCTAGTGCCAGAAGCTTGGGAGAAAAACTCAAACATGTCTGATGCTAAAAAAGCATTCTACGAATATAATTCTTGTTTAATGGAGCCTTGGGATGGACCTGCTTCTATTCCTTTTACAGATGGAAATTTTATTGGGGCTGTTTTAGATAGAAATGGTTTACGACCATCTAGATATACAGTTACCAAAAGTGGAAATGTAATTATGTCTTCAGAAACTGGAGTCGTAGATATTAAACCTGAAAATGTTAGATTTCACGGTCGTTTAGAACCTGGAAAAATGTTTTTAGTAAATATGAATGAGGGTAGAATTGTAAATGATGAAGAAATAAAAGAAGAAATTGCGTCTAGATATCCTTATAGAAAATGGCTCGATGAGAATCTAGTGCATTTACGAGATATATCAGCCAAAAAAGGACCCATTAAATACGATGAGATTGCCTTAAAAAAGCGGGAAGTTGTATTTGGCTATACACAAGAAGATTTAAATACTATTATCCTTCCAATGGCGCAACTAGGAAAAGAGCCTATTGGATCTATGGGAAGTGACACTCCTATTGCTATTCTTTCAGAAAGACCACAACTTATTTACAATTATTTTAAGCAGTTATTTGCTCAAGTTACAAATCCGCCATTAGATGGGATTCGCGAAGAATTGATTACAGATATTAGTTTAACCCTTGGTAGCGATGTCAACCTATTTGATATCAATGCAGATCATTGTAAAAAGTTGAAAATTCAAAATCCTGTCATTTCAAAACACGATTTAGATAAAATTAGAGATTACGACACGAATCCAGATTTTAAAGTTGAATCTATTTCCATGTTATATGATGTGAATCGTGGATTGAACGAACTTGAAGTTGCGCTAGAAAATTTAGTTTCTAAAGCCTCAAAAGCCATTGATAATGGTGCAAATATTATTATCCTTTCAGATAGATATGTAGATGAAAATCATGCTCCAATTCCTGCATTATTAGCATGTTCATACGTTAATCATGCATTGCATAAATTAAAGAAAAGATCAAAAATAAGTTTGATTATAGAATCTGCTGAGCCAAGAGAAGTACATCATTTCGCATTATTATTTGGTTTTGGAGCAAGTGCAGTAAATCCGTATATCGTAAACGAAATAGTACAAGAACAAATAAATACAAATGATCTTACAGATTTAGAATATCTGGCTGCCATTAAAAATTACAATAAAGCCATTGGAAAAGGAATTCTGAAAGTGATGAACAAAATCGGAATCTCAACATTGAATTCCTATCGTGGTTCACAATTATTTGAATGCATTGGAATTAATACCAAAACTGTCGAAAAATACTTCCCAAACACACCAACTCGAATTCAAGGTATTGGATTGAGAGAAATTGAGCAAGAAATTGTAAAGCGTCATAGAAAAGCATTTCAGGCTAACGAAACTAATGTAGATATTGAAGTAGGAGGAGAATATAGGTGGAGACGTGGACAGGAAAAACACATGTTCAATCCATTAACCGTTGCAAAATTACAAGAGTCCGTTCGTACTAATAAAGCATCTACTTTTAAGGAGTTTTCTGATTTGGTAAATAACCAATCTAAAAGTTTAATGACCATTCGTGGTTTGTTTGAATTTGACCAATATGACCCTATTCCTTTGGAAGAAGTTGAACCTTGGACAGAGATTGTAAAACGTTTTAAAACTGGAGCCATGTCTTATGGTTCTATTAGTAAGGAAGCACACGAAAATTTGGCAATCGCTATGAATCGAATTGGTGGAAAGTCTAATTCTGGGGAAGGTGGAGAAGATCAAGAGCGATTTTATAAAAGTTCACAAGGTGATTGGAAAAACTCAGCAATTAAGCAAGTCGCTTCAGGAAGATTTGGTGTGACTTCTAATTACTTGACAAGTGCCAGTGAAATTCAAATAAAAATTGCTCAAGGTGCGAAACCAGGAGAAGGAGGTCAATTACCTGGACCGAAAGTGAATCCAGAAATTGCCAAAACAAGGAACTCTACTCCTTATGTAGGATTAATTTCACCACCACCTCATCATGATATTTATTCAATTGAAGATTTATCACAATTAATTTATGATGTGAAATCTGCAAATAGAGCCGCGAGAATCAATGTAAAATTGGTCTCAGAAATTGGTGTAGGAACCGTGGCTGCTGGAGTTGCTAAAGCAAAAGCAGATGTTATTTTAATCGCTGGTTTTGATGGCGGAACAGGAGCAACACCTTTAACTTCACAGAAACATGCAGGTCTTCCTTGGGAATTAGGGGTTGCAGAAGCGCAACAAACACTGGTTATGAACGACCTAAGAAATAGAATTGTTTTAGAATGTGATGGGCAGTTAAAAACAGGACGTGATGTTGCGATTGCGTGTTTACTTGGTGCAGAAGAATTTGGTTTTGCGACTGCTCCTTTAGTTGCTTCAGGCTGTATCATGATGCGCGTGTGTCACTTAAACACCTGTCCTGTGGGAATTGCAACACAGAATCCAGAATTACGTAAAAAATTTAAAGGCAAGCCAGAACATGTCGTTAATTATATGTATTTCGTAGCTCAAGAATTACGAGAGATAATGGCGAAATTAGGTTTTAAAACCATTAATGAAATGGTAGGCCAAGTTCAAAAATTAAATAGAAATAAAGCGATTGATCATTATAAAGCATCTGGAATTGACTTAACACCTATTTTACACAAGATTGATGTCCCAGAAGGCACTAAATTATATAATACCTATTGTCAAGATCACAATTTAAATGCACATTTAGACTTTAAAATAGTTAAGCAAGCGCATCAAGCCTTATTTAGAAGACAAAAAACACATCTAAAAATGCCGATCACTAATGTAGACCGTGCAGTAGGTGCAATTATAAGTAATGAAATTTCTAAAATTTACGGCGCAGATGGATTACCGGAAGACACGATAAATATTGATTTTAATGGATCTGCAGGACAAAGTTTTGGAGCATTTGCGACTAAAGGACTAACGTTTATAGTTCATGGAAACACGAATGACTACTTGGGAAAAGGTTTATCAGGAGCAAAATTAATTATTAAAGTACCAGAAAAATGTACGATTATTCCAGAAGATAACATCATTACTGGAAACGTAACTTTATACGGAGCAACATCTGGAGAAGTGTATATTAATGGAAAAGCGGGAGAACGTTTTTGTGTTCGGAATTCTGGAGCAAAAGCAGTTGTAGAAGGTATTGGAGATCATGGTTGTGAATATATGACTGGAGGGGTTGCGGTTATACTTGGAAAGGTAGGTAGAAATTTTGGTGCTGGAATGAGTGGTGGAATTGCCTATGTATTAGACCCAGAAAACACATTCGAAGATAATTGTAATGGCGAAGATTTAAATATCGATCCAATAGAAAATAAAGAAGATGCTCTTCAATTAAAAAAATTAATTGAAAATCATCTGAAAGAAACTTCAAGTCCATTGGCAAAAAGAATACTCGATAAATGGGAAAGTACCCTTCCAAAATTCAAAAAAGTATTACCTGAAGAATATAGACGAGCTTTAATAAGGTTAGAAAAAGAACAATTACAAATAGCATAGAATATGGGAAAGATAACTGGATTTTTAGAACATGAACGAGAGGTTGAAGGATATCAATCACCTAAAAAACGTATAAAGAATTACAAGGAATTTACGATTCCGCTTGAAGAATCTAAATTACAAGATCAAGGAGCACGTTGTATGGATTGCGGAATCCCGTTCTGTCATAGCGGTTGTCCTCTTGGAAATTTAATTCCAGATTTTAACGATAAAGTTTATAAGGGAAAATGGAAAGAGGCTGCTGAAATTTTACATTCGACAAATAATTTCCCTGAATTTACAGGGCGATTATGTCCAGCACCTTGCGAAGAAGCATGTGTACTGGGTATTAATGAAGATCCTGTGACCATAGAAAATATAGAGAAAAACATAGTCGAACAGGCTTTTTCTGAAGGTTGGATTACAGCAAACCCTCCAAAAATAAGAACTAAAAAATCGGTTGCCGTTATTGGTTCTGGACCAGCAGGATTGGCTGCTGCACAACAATTAAATAGAGCGGGACATCTAGTCACAGTATTTGAGCGAGATAAGAAAGTTGGTGGTTTATTGCGCTATGGAATTCCAGATTTTAAAATGGAAAAAAATGTAATTGATAGACGTGTAAAAGTTCTAGAAGAAGAAGGTATTATTTTTAAAACCAATGCACATGTTGGTGAAAATATTGATGCCAATAAATTGAAAGATGAGTTTGACGCTGTAGTGCTTTGTGGTGGAGCCACAGTTAAAAGATCAATTCCCATTCCCGGTTCTGATTTAAAAGGTGTTCATCAAGCAATGGATTTTTTAAAATTAAACAATCAGCATGTTGATGGATTGAAAGATTTTAAAGAGATCCTTTCTGCAAAAGATAAAAATGTGATTGTTATAGGAGGAGGTGATACAGGTTCGGATTGTATCGGAACGTCTAATCGTCACGGAGCAACATCTGTAACTAATTTTGAAATTTTAAACAAGCCAACTGAAGGTCGTCCAGCACACCAACCTTGGCCATATTGGCCGATGAAATTAAAGACAACTTCATCACATCAAGAAGGTGTTGAACGTTTTTTTAGTATGTCTACCAAAGAATTTTTAGGAGATAAAAATAAAAATTTGAAAGGCTTAAAAACTGTGGAAGTTGAATGGTTTTTTAAACAAGGAGAACGTCCACAATTAAAAGAAGTTCCTGATACCGAGAAAGAATGGGAATGTGAATTGGCTTTATTGGCATTAGGATTTACTGGTGCAGAAAAAACATTGGCAGATCAATTTGGTTTAAAAATGGATTTTAGAACCAATATAGAAGCATCAACCAAAAACTATGCAACCAATGTTCCTGGAGTTTTTGCTGCAGGAGACATGCGTCGTGGACAATCGTTGATTGTATGGGCAATCTCAGAAGGACGTCAAGCAGCGCATTATGTTGATGCATACTTAATGGGAGCTTCTAATTTACCTTTAAAAGACGATAGTGATTTACCAAGAGCCTAAATTCCTGTGCGGTAACTGAGTATTACGACTCACTTCGACTCCGTTCAGTGACCACCGCTCAATATAAAATCTGTCCTAGTGAAAGTAGGAATATCACAATTAAAAAGAATATATATTGCGATGGAATCTGTTGTAACGTGTAATTTATTCAGGATATTTCTCTCTGATTTTTTCTAATGATAAATTATGAATACTTCCAATATGAGTATGCTCTTTTCCTAAATCTGGTTTGTACGTTCCAGTTTGAACTTGACCACCTATTTTTTGATATGCATCTCTAAACGGCATGCCTTCTACTACTAAATTATTGATGCTATCTACCGTAAATAAATATTGATATTTTTCATCAGTCAAATCAATATCTTTAACAATAACTTGCTGAATAGAATAATTTAAAATATCTAAAATGTTTTTCACATCTTCAAAAGCATTGATGATATTTTCTTTTAATAATTGAAAATCTCTATGATAACCAGAAGGTAAATTATTGGTTATTAATATCATTTCTGTATGTAAAGCTTGAATTTTATTACACTTCCCTCTAATTAATTCAAACACATCAGGATTTTTCTTGTGCGGCATAATACTACTTCCTGTAGTTAATTGATCAGGAAAAGAAATAAAATTAAAATTCTGACTCATATATAAGCAAACATCCATTGCAAAACGAGACAACGTATTACACAATCCACCTAAAGCAGATGCAATAGAACGTTCACTTTTCCCTCTGCTTAATTGCGCAGCAACTACATTGTATTTTAAAGTAGCAAAATCTAATTCTTTAGTGGTTAATTCTCTGTCAATAGGGAAAGAAGAGCCGTAACCTGCAGCAGAACCTAAAGGGTTTTGATCTACAACTTTTGAAACTGCATTTAGCATATATACATCGTCAATTAACAATTCAGCATAGGCAGAAAACCACAATCCAAATGAGGATGGCATTGCAACTTGTAAATGTGTATAACCTGGAAGTAAAGTGTTCTTATGAGTTTCCGCAAGATTTAAAAGTGTATCAAACAACGTTTTCACCTTATCATTTACAACTGCTAAATTCTCTTTATAATATAATTGTAGCGCCACTAAAACTTGATCGTTTCTAGAACGTGCAGTATGAATTTTCTTACCTACATCTCCAAATTTTTGCGTTAATTCCCATTCAATTTTAGAATGTACGTCTTCAAATGAGTCTTCAATTACAAATGTTCCTTTTTCAATTGAATCAGCCAGTTCTTGTAGCCCTTTTTTTAGGTCTTGCAATTCATCTGCAGTAATAATGCAAATAGATTCTAACATAATTGCGTGTGCTAAAGAAGCCTGCACATCATATGCAGCAATATGCAGATCAATTTCTCTATCATTTCCAACGGTAAATTGTTCTATTTGTTTGTCTATTGAAAATCCTTTATCCCAAAGTTTCATAGTTTTTCTTTTTTGTCATTCCTGCGAAGGCAGGAATTTTATTATTTTTACTTGTATTTTATGGATTCCTACATAAGTAGGAACGACATAATTTTAAACAATTACACGATTTAATAATTCAATATATATCTTAATTCCTTCCTCAATTTCTGCCAAATAAATAAATTCATCCGCAGAATGAGAACGCGTACTATCTCCAGGACCTAACTTTAAAGATTGGCAACTTAAAGCAGCTTGATCAGATAGTGTAGGAGATCCATAGGTTTTTCTTCCTATTTCAATTCCTGCTTTTACCAACTCATGATTTGTTGAAATTGAAGAAGAATTTAAACGCAGACTTCTTGCTTTAATACTAGTGCAAGGTGATTCTTTTATTAAAATAGCTGCTATTTCCTTATTAGTATATGCATCATTTACACGAACATCAATAACCAATCGTACTTCAGCAGGAACTACATTGTGCTGTTTTCCAGCATTAATCTGAGTAACCGTCATTTTTACATCTCCCAAAGCATCAGAAGTTTTTTTAAACTTATAATCTTTAAACCATTTCAAAACTTCAATTGTGTTATAAATTGAATTGTTATCATTAGGATGTGCAGCATGACTTGGAGTTCCTTCAATAACAGCATCAAAAACTACTAAACCCTTTTCTGCAACTGCTAAATTCATTAAAGTTGGCTCTCCAACTATAGCAACATCAATTTTTGGAATAATAGACAACATACTATTCAATCCATCTTGTCCACTACTCTCTTCTTCTGCTGAAGCCACTATAACCAGATTATATTTCAGGTCTTCTTGTGCATAAAAATGTGTAAATGTTGCTATTAAAGAAACCAGACATCCTCCTGCATCATTACTTCCTAAACCATATAGTTTTCCATCTTCAACGATGGCTTTAAAAGGATCTTTAGTATAGCCATTATTTGGTTTTACAGTGTCGTGATGAGAGTTTAGTAATAAAGTTGGCTTACTGCTGTTAAAATGTTTGTTAGTTGCCCAAACATTATTTTTGGTTCTTTTAAACGGAATGCTATTTTTCACAAACCACTTTTCTATCAATAGAGCTGTTTTGTCTTCTTCGGATGAAAAGGATTGTGTCTCAATTAAATTTTTGAGTAATTCTATAGCGTCTTGTATTAATACTTCTTGTCTCATTATTTTTGAATAGTTGTGTATGTTGAATTTGTATTGAAAATCATTTCTGGTTTGCCAATACAAACTTTAGCTACATGATGATGAATAGCATGAAAGCAATCATTTAGTTTTGGTAACATTCCATCAGCAATAATTCCTTGTTCAATTAAGTTTTTATACATTTTTGGGTTGATATTTTCAATTACAGAATTCTCATCTTCTAAACGTTCTAAAACTCCATTTTTTTCAAAACAATAATAGAGTTCTGTTTTAAATTTTTCAGCAAATCCAATTGCCAATTCTGATGCAATAGTATCTGCATTGGTATTTAGTAATTGTCCTTTTTTATCATGTGTAATTGCGCAAAAAACAGGAGTTATATTGTTGTCTAAAAGCAATTCTAATGTTGAGGTGTTTATATGTATTACATCACCTACAAAACCAAAATCAGTGTCTTTTATAGGCCTTTTTTCTGAAATTATACTATTTCCGTCAGCGCCAGAAAACCCTAAGGAATTACAATTATTCGCTTGTAGTTTAGCTACTATATTTTTATTTACTTTCCCAGCATAAGTCATTGTGATAATGTCTAAAGTTGCTAAATCTGTAATACGTCTTCCGTCAATAATTTTCACTTCAACTCCCATTTTATGAGCTAATTTTGTGGCTAGTTTACCGCCTCCATGAACTAAAATTTTCGGTCCTGAAATTTTTGAAAAACTGACTAGGAATTGATTTAACACTTCTTTATTGTCAATAATGTTTCCACCTATTTTTATGATTTTTAGCGTTTTCATTTTACAAATTTTCTAATATTTTTTTAAGCACTAATTGGGCTGCAAAGGTTCTGTTATTTGCTTGTTCTATAACTAAAGAATTATCACTATCCAATACGGCATCTTCTACAACAACATTTCTTCTTACAGGCAAGCAATGCATGAATTTTGCACTTCCCAATTTTTCTTTTGTTATCATCCAATTGGAATCAGTTTTTAGAACTTTCCCATAATCATCATAACTACTCCAGTTTTTAGCATACACAAAATCTGCCTCTTTTAATGCGACTGACTGATTGTGAAAAATTGGCGTGTTTTTAGTTATTTCAGGATTTAAATCATATCCTTCTGGATTTGTAATTACAAATTCTACATCCATTTTTTGCATTGCTTGTATAAAACTATTTCCAACAGCATGAGGTAAGGCTTTTATATGTGGCGCCCAACTCAAAACTACTTTAGGCCTTGCAGTTATAGTATGTTCAGCAATTGTAATGGCATCTGTTAATCCTTGTAAAGGATGTCCTATTGAACTTTCCATATTAACAATTGGCACAGAGGCATATTTTAGAAATGAATTAATAACGAACTCATTTTCATCCTTTTCTTTATCCTTTAATGAAGGAAATGCTCTTACAGCAATCACATCTGCATATTGAGAAACTACTGCTGCCGCTTCTTTAATATGCTCTGCAGTATTTCCATTCATTATTGTTTCATCAGCAAATTCAATAGCCCAAGAATCTCCTGAAACATTCATTATTATAGGGTTCATCCCTAAATTTAATGCCGCCTTTTGAGTGCTTAAACGTGTTCGTAAACTGGAATTAAAAAACAACATGACTAAGGTTTTGTTTTTACCTAAACCAAGATCTTTTAATGGATCTGACTTAATATTATTCGCCGCTTTAATCCAGGAATAGATGTCATCTATATCATTTATATGAGTATACTTTTTCATGATAATTCACTTTTTAAAGCTTCAAAAAACAAATCGATATGTTCTTTTTTGATGGTTAAAGGAGGAAGAATTCTTAATAAATTAGGATTCTTAGCACTTCCTGTAAATATCTTATGTGTGAAAATTAATTTTTTACGAAGGGCTGTAATTGGGAAATCAAACTCTAAACCAAGCATTAAACCTCTCCCTTTTAAGTTTTTTATTTGTGATAATTTTGCTGATTCATCAATAAAATACTCTGAAATTTCATGTGCGTTTTGCATCAAGTTTTCTTCTTCAATTACTTTTAAAACCGTTAAAGAAGCAGCACATGCTAAATGATTTCCTCCAAAAGTGGTTCCTAATAAACCATAGGATGCTTTTATGGATGGATGGATTAAAATTCCACCTATAGGAAAACCATTTCCCATTCCTTTAGCGATTGAAATAATATCTGGAGTTATATTGTATTTTTTAAATGCAAAAAAATCGCCTGTCCTTCCAAATCCTGATTGAACCTCGTCTGCTATAAAAAGGGTGTTGTATTTTTTACAAAGCAATTCTAATCCTTGATAAAATTCAGCAGTACTTTCGTCTAAACCTCCTACACCTTGAATAATTTCTACAATTACAGCACAAGTTTTGTTTTCTTTTAAAATCGAGTCTGCTTTAAATAAATCTCCAAATTCAATAAAATCTACTTCTTGCTGTGCATTTATAGGTGCAATAATGTTTGGGCTATCTGTAGCTGCTACTGCTGCAGAAGTTCTGCCATGAAATCCGTTCGTAAATGCTAAAACTTTTTTCTTTTGGGTGTGAAAAGATGCTAATTTTAATGCATTTTCATTGGCTTCTGCTCCTGAATTACACAAGAACAATTGATAGTCTTGACAACCTGACAATTCTCCTAATTTAGAAGCTAATTCAACCTGCAAAGGGTTTTGGATTGAGTTGCTGTAAAACCCTAATTTACTAACTTGTTCACTAATATTTTTTACATATTCTGGATGTGAATGACCAATAGAAATTACCGCATGACCTCCATATAAATCGAGATATTCATCACCCTTATCATCATAAATATAGACATCTTTTGCGCTTACAGGCGTGACATCATACAAAGGATATACATTGAATAAACTCATATTTGTTCTTTTTTAATGGTGTTAATTTTATTGAAAGAGGCGATCATTCCTTGAATTAAAGAAGAACTCAATCCTTTATGTTCCATTTCGTTCAAACCTTCAATTGTACAACCTTTTGGAGTTGTAACTCTATCAATTTCTTCTTCTGGATGATTGCCATTTGTGATTAACAAATTGGCTGCTCCTTCACTTGTATACATCGCTAATTCCTGTGCTTCCTTAGCATCAAACCCTAATTGAATTGCTGCTTGGGTAGTCGCTCTAATTAAACGCATCCAGAAGGCAATACCACTTGCACAGATTACAGTTGCTGCTTGCATTTGACTTTCAGGAATACTTAATGAATGCCCCAATCTATTAAATATTGATTCTGCTAGTTTAATTCTGCTTTTTCCATTTTGATTGCTACATAAACAAGTCATAGATTTACCAACTGCGATTGCAGTATTTGGCATTGCTCTTATTAAGTTTTTATCTTCTCCTATAATACTTTCCATTTTTGCTATTGAAAACCCTGTAATGGTAGATATTAACACATGATTTTCATGAAGTAATGGCTTAATATTTATAAGTATATTTTCCATATGTGCTGGTTGTACAGCAAATATTAAAATGTCTGAATTTTTAATGGCTTCAGAGTTACTTGTTGTTAAAAAAACATTTTTATAACCTTCATATTCTTTGATATCATCAAGATTCCGTTTGGTTAAATATAATGTTGTAATGGCATTGGTTGTGATCAATCCTTTTGCGATTGAACACCCTAAGTTTCCTGTTCCTATAATTGCTATTTTCATATTCTTGTTTTTAAAAATAATTTGCTTTCAATTGTAATCCTTCACTTTCCGAGAATCCATACATTAAATTCATGTTCTGTACTGCTTGTCCAGAAGCTCCTTTTGTTAAATTATCAATCGTACTTGTAATTAATAATTTATCTCCATGTTTCACCAAATGAATTAAACATTTGTTGGTGTTTACGACTTGTTTCATATGTATTTCTTCATCAGAAATAAATGTAAATTCAGCATCTTTATAATAGGTTTTATACATTGTCTTTGCCTCCTCGAGAGTACCATAAAATTTTGTGTATGCTGTTGCAAAAATTCCTCTTGAAAAATTCCCGCGATTTGGAACAAAATTAATTTCTGATTTAAAATCAGATTGTAAATGGGTAACGGTCTGATGTATTTCCCCTAGATGTTGATGATTAAAGGCTTTATAATGAGAAAAATTATTATCTCGCCACGTAAAATGTGTGGTTTGGGACAATGATGTTCCTGCTCCTGTTGCGCCTGTAACGGCATTTATATGAACATCATTTGTAATCAATTCAGAAGCTGCTAATGGCAATAATGCCAATTGAATTGCAGTTGCAAAACATCCTGGATTTGCAATGTAATTTGCTTTTTTAATGGCTTCTTTTTGTAATTCAGGTAAGCCGTAAACAAATTCTTTTTTGTCAAAAATCTTATCCGATTCTAACCTAAAATCATTACTTAAATCTATGATTTTTGTTTTTTTAGAAAAGGAGTTTTTTTCTAAAAAAGTAGTAGAATTTCCATGGCCCAAACATAAAAACAAGACATCAACCTCTTGATTGATTTTATTAGTAAATACTTTATCTGTTGAGCCTACTAAATCCTGATGAATAGCACTAACTTTATTTCCAGCATTAGATGTACTGTATATAAAATTAATTTCAACTTTGCTGTGATACATCAATAATCGTATCAGTTCTCCAGCCGTATAACCTGCTCCTCCAATGATTCCTGCTTGTAACATAACTATTTATTTATTTGTTGATAGATTTTGTTTTGATTCCCTAGAATCTTGATAAACCCTTTAGCCTCATCTGCAGTCCAACCTTTATTTTCTTCACCATAACTTCCAAACTTTGCATTCATTAAGTCGTGTTTAGAATCAATTCCGTCTAAAGAAAAATGATATGGCTTCAAGGTTATAAAAACATCACCAGAAACCTGTTCTTGGCTACTTTGTAAAAATGCTTCCATATCTCTCATTACAGGATCTAAATATTGACCTTCATGAAGGTGCATGCCATAGAAACTTGCTAAATATTCTTTGTGCTGTAGTTGCCATTTAGTAAGTGTATGTTTTTCTAACAAATGATGTGCTTTTATAATAATTAATGATGCTGCCGCCTCAAATCCTACACGTCCTTTTATCCCTACAATAGTATCTCCAACATGAATATCTCTACCAATGGCGAAGGCTGAAGCCAATTCATTTAGCAATTCTATATTTTTTTGAGGCAAGTTTATAGCTCCGTTTAAAGCAATAAACTCTCCTTTTTTAAAAGTTAATATCACTTTCTCTTCACCTTCTTTTTCTAATTGTGAAGGATATGCTGACTCAGGTAATGGCTGTTGAGAAGTTAATGTTTCTTCACCTCCGACACTAGTTCCCCAAAGACCTTTGTTGACAGAATATTTGGCTTTTTCCCAAGACATATCGATTCCGTTTTCTTTTAAGTAATCAATCTCTTGCTGTCTCGTTAATTTTCCATCTCTAATTGGCGTTATAATTTTAATATTTGGTGCCAAAGTTTGAAAAATCATATCAAAACGGACTTGATCATTTCCTGCGCCTGTACTTCCGTGAGCAATATATTCCGCATCAATACTTTTGGCGTATTCAACAATTTCTATCGCCTGTATAATACGCTCTGCACTTACCGATAAAGGATACGTGCTGTTTTTTAACACATTCCCAAATGTTAAATATTTAATCACTTTTTGATAATAAGTCGCAATAGCATCAATATTTTTATAGGTAGAAACTCCCATTTTATAAGCGTTACTTTCTATGTTTTTGATTTCGTCGTTCGAAAATCCGCCTGTATTTACACTTACTGCATGTACATCATACTCTTTTGACAAACTTACAGCGCAATATGATGTATCTAAACCTCCACTATATGCAATTACTAATTTTTTCATTTTTATCTTTTTTTAAAAACAAGGCTTGTTTTATGTTTTTCAATCTAGTCCAAACTTTTTTATTATATGGATGCCCTTCATTAGTTGATATTTTAGTTTTTTCTGGATCGAACAGCATTCCTGTACACAGACACATACTTTGATTGGTACGTTGAAGAACATCATAGTTCTTACAGGTTTGACAACCTTTCCAGAAAGATTGATCATCTGTTAATTCAGAAAAAGTAACTGGTTTATAGCCTAAATCACTATTTAGCTTCATTACTGGCAAACCGGTTGTGATGCTAAATATTTTTGCCAAAGGAAATTTAGTTCTAGAGTGCTCAAAAACTACTTTTTTAATTTGTTTGGCTAAAGATTTACCTCGATAATCTGGATGTACAATTAACCCAGAATTAGCAACAAATTTACCATGACTCCAAGCTTCTATATAACAGAACCCTGCAAAAATTTCTCCATCTAATGCTATTACCGCATTTCCGTTTTCCATCTTAGTAATGATGTATTCAGGTTTCCGCTTAGCAATTCCTGTGCCTCTGACCTCTGCTGCCTCTGCAATAGTTTTACAAATAATTTCTGCGTAAATACTATGTGATTTATCTGCAATAACAATTTTCATTGTGATTGATTTTAAGTTAAAAAAATGATGCTTTAATTTTTAAAATCTGAACTGGACTCACCTAAGTTCATAAATAGAAATATACCCTTAAGGGCGACGTGGAAAATTGCGACGTACAATAGCTGTCTCTTATACACATCTGACGCTGCCGACGAATAGAGAGGTGTAGA
>OJBS01000271.1_pt1 | contig 14731 bp, 9 predicted proteins | sample 1590941 | NCBI WGS metagenome assembly OJBS01 (sample SAMN05416785, study PRJEB24817) | seawater metagenome | isolation source: Sea water | place: Canada:Atlantic | collected 2013-11
ACGCAAGTCGGCCGCCCGCGGTACGGAGCGAAGGGCGTTGGAATCACCTATCCGTGTCCCGTCCGGTCACAGTGGGTTGTCACTGGGGGTCGGTTCGAGTACTCGAAGCTACTTGGCGCCGCCGCGAACCCGACGCCGTCGTCCCGGTCAAGCACGCACAGCCATAGCGACATCCGCAATAGTGGCTCCAAGGAGCGCTGTTGGACACAAGGTTGCCGTTGTCATCGACTGACCCAATGCTGTTGTTGTTCGGGGACGTGCGCTTGGATGGTCCAGCCGGGTGCACCGCCATCCCGTGGTCGAAAGGCCGCGCGCTGCTTGCCTATGTCGCATTAGCGGGGCGAGCGGTGCGCCGTGACACGGTGGCTGAGCTGCTGTGGACCGGCCAGGGTCGACGAAACTTGCGGCAGTTGCTGTACAAGCTGCGCTCGCTCCCCGGCGCGACCGAGTGGCTAATGGTCGACGACGAGACGCTAAGCGTGTCACTCCCGAACGACGCGTCAGGGCTGCTTGTGGGTGACCTGCCCGATGCCCTACCGTTGTCACCGCCGATGGCAGACCTGAACGACGTGGGCACACCGGCATTTGCCGACTGGCTAGAGCAAGTGCGAGAGCAGCTCACCGTCGCGGTTGTGGCCGCTCGACTCGCCATCGCCGAGCGCGCACTCGAGACCGACCCACGCCACGCCCTACAGGCCCTCGACCTCTCCACGAACCCGCTCAACCTATCGGCGGTTAAGCTCGCTATCCGGGCGCGAATTGATTTGGGAGAGCGCGCCGAGGCTCGCTCGCTGTGGGAACGCGTGGCCCATCAACTCGACGCATTGCCACCGAGCGAGCGCCGCCAGTGGTCTCTGTTGCGCACTGAGCTGACCTCGACACAGACGCGCCCAACAGCCTCCGTCGTGCACCGCCTGCGCAGGCTGTTGCGGATGGACGACGACGATCTGCCGCCCACCGTCGTCGCTCGGGTGTTGGACCTGGACCTGCTGCAGGTCGCAGCCGCTTATGACGCGCTCGACTTGCCCGAGACCGACATCCCGGACATCGGCGACGCCGCCATTCGTGCGCGCCTGGCCGAAGTCCTGCAGGCCGACGGCGACATCGCCCGGGCTGCCGTGCAGTTCGAGCGCGTCGGAGAGCGTCGCCGCGCCTACGACTTGTACCTGCAAGCAGGCCTGCAGCGCGACGACCCCAGCTCGCTTCGCCGCGCCGCCGAACTGGCTCCAACACCAAGCCAAGCCAATGAGGCGTGGACCCTGCTGGTGTCACAATATCGACTCGCTCGCGACGTCCCGAACGGACAGCAGGCCGCCAACGACTTTCTCCGCTACGCACAGCGGGAGCAACGGCCGAGCTCCCTAAGCCGCGCCCGCCTGCAGGTCTTTGGCATGGCCGTGGTGGCCCGCGACACGACCGCGATGGACGATGTCGTCGCGGATCTAGAGCAACTCGTCGCCACCTCGCCCGATCAGCAGCCCATTCTGACGCTGGTGATGGGCCTTCGATGCGCGCTAAGCCGGGACGCACAGGGCGGACGCTACCACCTGGAGCGGACGCTGGAACACACGACAGGGCTCGAACGCCTTCAAGCGCTCGTGGGATTGGGCGCCTGTCTGGGCATGCTTGGCCACTTCGACGAGGCACGCGAAGCCCACTTGCAAGCTCTGAACCTGGCCCGCGAGCGGGAGGCGCGGCCGATGGCTATTGTTTGTTTAATGGGGTTGGCAGTGAGTGCAGAGCGCGCTGGCGACCACCGAACCGCGCGGCGGCATCTCGAAGAGCTGCGACAACTCGATGTCGGCAGCGCGACGGTCGACGTGGCGATGGCAAACCTGGCCACCCTTCAGATGCGCGAGGGCGCGTATGGACCCGCCCGACGCACCATCGCAGAGGTCCTCGCACGCACCCAAGACCCGTTCACGCGGGCCATTCTGTACCGAGCCCGCGGCGAGCTGGAGCGATACCTCGGGCGCTTCCCCGAAGCGATTGACTGGGGCCGACGCTCCGCCGAGCTGTTCGCTGAGCTGTCGCTCAGCCGCTTGGAGCACGTCGCCCGCTACAACGTCGCGCTGGCCGCGCTGCACGGTGGAGAGGGCTCGCTCGAAGACGTCGAGCAGGCCGCAGAACGGGTGAGTGGCGAGTTCATCCCGATGGTGCGCATCGAGGTTGCCTTGGTCCACCCCGACGCAGCGGTCGTCGAACGCGCATGGCAGGATGTACCCGCGAACATGACCCACCGCGTAGACCTGCTCAAGCTCCGCTTTCAAGCCATGACGGGTCAACCGATAGTGGACGACGACGGCATCGAGCGACTTCGCGAGAGGAGCGGCTCGGACGGCTTGTACAGCCGCATCTTGCTCGCGCACCTGGGGCACCCGGACACCGTTGACGACCGCGACATAGGGGGCGTCACCGACGGCCTCCTCGCCAGCCAGGCCGAGTCGTTCCGCCAGGTCGTGCAGCGCTGGACGCAAGACCCGATTGGGGACGCTGTCGCGCTGTAATGTGATGGGCATCATTCAAAGGGGGCAAGCGCGCGGGTCCCGAATGACGGTGCAATGACGCCGTCCCAATACGGCCCTGAAGACTCGTTCTTCAGGAGCTCCCCCGTGAAGTCCCACACCCCCAAGACACGCCCAGGACCGACGTCTCAGCAAGCGTCCACGTCCACCTCCACCTCCACCTCCTCTGCATCTGCGGAGATGGGCAACTCGGCCCGCGCCGCAAGCATTGCCCCAGGGCCTGCACAGAGCCAAGAAAGCAACATGCTGTCTATGGCGGCGGACTCGTTTGGGGTCGACCTGTCCGGCACCACCTTTGAGCACGGCACTGGCGTAGCCGAGCGCCACGGTGCGGCGGCCGTCACATTTGGGGACACCATCCACCTGTGCGACGAGGCGACCGCTCGCCCCGACGAACTCGATGGGTTGTTGGCACACGAGCTGGCCCACGTCGCTCAGAATCGAAGCGGAGAGCCGGCGGATTCGGAAGGGGACGCCGAGGTCAATGCCGACGAAGCAGCGGCTGCAGCACTGGCCGGACGCCCGTTCCAGGTCTCGGGCGGCATGCCCACGCGCCCGATGCGAAAGACGTTTGGAGAGTGGTGGCGCGAGACGACCAATACCCAGACCGAGGACGAACTGGCCAAGACCGCAGACGGAGCGAATGGCCCAGCGGCCGAAGACGCCGCGCAAGGGCGCGGCTACATGTTCTGGCTGGACAAGCTCGTCGACCTGCCGACCCAGGACGCGGTTGGGCCGGTGGATCAGAGTTGGGAAGCCCGCAAAGCGACGTTCGCAAGCGGAGGCAAGACCGGAAAAGCGTACGACGCACTCAAGAAGCACGGCATTGGTGTGTCGTGGGCGAAGGAAGAGGCCGACCTGAAGATGCCGGACGCGCCCAAGCACTTCACGCCGTCGCCCGGACCCAGCACCGTCGCAACAGGCACCGGCAACGGCACCACACTGGTTCGCACGAACGCCAACGGCGACACCAACACCATGAAACACTCCACCACGTACGCACCCGGCGAGCGTGGCACCGGCAAGCCAATCAACAACACCGTCTCGCGCGAAGACGGGCAGCTCGACCGCAAACGCACCGCACGAAAGGCAGAACAGGCCATCGCCGACAAGCAGATCGAGGCGATGGCGAGCCTACAGGCGTGCGTGCAGGCCAAGGCGAGAGCAAACCGTCTACAGGCGCAGCTCGACTCCGGTGCCAACATTCCGCCGGAGCGAAAAGCGGTAATGGTGCGGCAAATCGAGCAGGCCAAGACGATAGCCGCCGAGCAGGAGCAGGCCAGCAAGCGCGTGGCGCAGCTTCGGGCTCTGCGCGTGCAAGCGAAGGACCCGTCCCAGCTGGAGGCAATGGCCGAGCAGGCGCAGACGCTCGGCGTGACCGTGCAAGCCGTTCACAACACCAAGACGACCACCTCCGAAGACTCAACGACGAAGAAGCACGGGCTGACCACCAACAAGTCGATGACCACCAATGAGTGGGACACCGGCGTATCCAAGTACAAGGGAGAGAAAGGACGCACGACCAAGACGGGGCTCGACTGGAAGAACCAGTCCCTCGGTCGGTCCGTCGTGGACCAGGACAACTCCACACTCACGCTTACCGACGCCGAGTCGGGTTTCGAACGCAAGATCGAGTCCAAGGACGAGACCAAGCGCTCCGGCGGCATGTCGCTCAAGGACGGGGCGCACCTCAAGCAGTCAAACGAGGTGTCATCCTCCGACTCGTTGACCGGCGAGCGCACGTCGAAGAAGTCGAACGTGGGTCTGTCGTCCAAAGAGGGATTGACGGCGGGTATGAGCGAGGAAAAACGGGACAAGGACGGCAACACCTCGTCGTTCAATACCTCCGCCAAGGTAGACACCGACGGTATCACCACAAAGTCCGACACCAGCGCGGGCAAGGAAGGCGACTTCGCGTCTGGCAAGGTCAAAGCCAGCTCCGACGGTGCCTTCACCGTGAAGATGGTGCCCGTAAAGGGCAAAAAGGGCAGCTACAAGCTCATCACCACCGTGCGTGTGGGGCTTGGTCTCGGCGCAGACGCATCTGCCAAGTCCGAGCGCCGTAAAGGCCACGCCGACGAGTGGAAGAACGGAGGTTCCAAGCTCTCCATCGGTGTAGAGGGCGAGGTCAAGGGGAGTGTCCAGCTGCAGCACGTGCGCGTGTTGTCGAAGGCCGAAGCGTCCAAGTACATGACCGACATCGATGCGGCGATGAAGAGCCGCAAGCCCGACGATCTGCCCACCTCCATGCTCCCCGAGCTCAAGCAGCTCAAGAAGGCCCGCGCGTGGGCGAGCGAGGACGGCACGATGACGTCGATGCTCAGCGCAATCGGCAGCAGCAACAGCGCGAAGGACATGAAGGTGGGCGACGAGACGAGCCTGGTGCTCGAGGGCTCCGCGGGAGGGGGCGTGAATCTCGGTATGGGCGGCGGAACACTGGGGGCGTCGGGCAAGAAGACGAAGAAGCGGACCGTCACGGTCTCCAAGATGGAGGGTTCAAAGGTTCGGGTTGCGGTCCAGTTCGACGACGGCTCGGAGCGCACCGGCAAGATGGGCATGACCCAGGGCCATGCCGCAATGACCGCGCAAAACACCGCATCTAGTGGTGCGGGGCAGTCCGTGACATTCGAGTTGGACGCGTCGAGCAACAACTACAACACCCAGTTCAAGGCCATCACCCGCACGCTCACACGCTCGGGGCTCGTTGCTCTGCAGGCGCAGTACGCAGGACTGGTGAGGGACAGCGAAGCAACCACCAAGCGCGGCGACGTGACCAGCGGCACCGCGACGGTGGGTCCCGGAACGATGAAAGTGGGCGACTCCTCGTCGTTTGACGACGCGCTCAAGCGCACCAAGAACGACGACGGCATCGAGGAGATCGACTATACCGCGACGGGCACAAACGAGGCGAACGCCAGCTTTGGGCTAACCAAGATGCTCGAAGTCGGGCAGTCCGACAAAGAATCCGCCAAGGCCAACGTGGACAAAGACGGCAACCTGACCGTCGATGTGACCCAGACGCGGACGGATACGTCGTTCAAGATGCCGTTTGAGAAGCTCAACGTACCGTTGGATGGCGCTGGCATGGGCGCGCTGAAGAAGCGTATGGCGGCCTACGAAACGGAGATGAAGAAGGTCGAGACGCACTTGCGCCAGTTCAAGCTCAGCGGCAGCGATGTCGACACCTTGGCAGCGCGTGCGGGTTCGAGGTCCGAGTGGCAGAGTCACGCCTCCCTGCACGGCCCCAAGCCGTTCCTCGCCTGGGACGCCCTAGGAGCCAGGCTTCGGTCCGCTGCTGTTCCTAAACAGTGGAAGGACGTGCCCCACGCCGCCAAGCTGGGCCGCGCGAAAGCCATTGCCGAGTTCATGGAGAGCGCAGCCGGCAGCGGCCAAGAGATCCTCCACAGCGCCATGCGCAACTGGGGCGTGGGCGCGTTGGGCGGCGGCGAGCGTGAGGCGGGCGGAGGCCGTCTGTGGGAGGGCACCGCGAAGATGCAGACGGAGTTGGAGGCCCTACTGACCGAGTCCAAGGCCCTTCAGCCCAAGGTGGACGGCCTGACCTCCGCCATTCCCGTCGACGCCATCGGTGACCTGCTCGGCATCCAGCTTTCCCAACAGAGTGCGCAAGAGGGGCGAACCCAGCAGCTGCTGACCGAGTGCGAGGCGATGGGCGCCCGAGAGGTCGCGCTCCGGATGTCCGTTCTGGCGCTCAACGTCGAAGACCCCACGGCTCGCGCCGAGATGTTGACCGCACTGGAAAGGGTGGGCGAGAGGCGGCGAGCAGCCCGCAGCGCCTGTTTGGTCGGTGTCCGTCCCCAGGAGACGTTCGCATCGGAGTCAGAGACCCCCCAAGCGGTCACCCTTCGCCAGATAGACCAACACTCGCGATTGCGTGGGGTTTACGGTACTCTGGCCGCGCTCAAGGCCGATGAAGACCGCCTGTTGAAGGAAGCCGAGGCCGAGGTCGACTCGTGGTTGATCGACCACAACAAGGTCCTGCATCTGCTCGGTACCGTCGAGACCTCGTGGGCCATCTGGATTTCCACAATCAAGCGCGCACGCCAGCTCAGTCGAGCGCTGGGCCTGAAGCCGAAGGACTGGCGGGTCAGCGAGGGCCCAGGCGCCACGCGTAAGGCCCTGGAGCCCGGCGGTGAGCGCTTGAAGACGCTGCACAACCGTACATCGGGGTGGGGCGCGGCCGCCGACGAAAAGCGCCGCTCCAAGCGGCTGGAGGGGTACTAGACCCCTCCGCAATCGCGAGCGTTGGTCTATCTGGCCGAGGGACGACCGCTTCGCGTCGCGTCGCCCAATGTATCGCTCGTGTTGGTAACGGACGACGACAGGTTGCTGATGCTCGTGTCGTTACTGCTCCAGTGGGTAAGGCCAGTGCCATTGGTCTTGGCCGCGAGGGTCCAGCCTCCTCCGTCGTTCGTCATGTCGCAGTAGATGCTGATGTCGCCGCTGTCCGCAGCGTTGATGGTGTGCACGCCGTCCGCGGTGGCACCTCCGTCCAACAGGTCCTGGCAGCTCTCGGGCGCACTCGGCTCGGTTGCGGACAGCCAGCCGCCGCTTACGCAGACGTCTAGGGTGCTGGAGCTGGTGGTGAAGCGCAGAGCGCCTTGGTTTGCGGACGTGCAGGCACTCGTTGAGTCGATGGTCACTACGCGCGTAGCAACGTCAGCGCGGTGTGCGTACGCTACGCTCGCAATGGGGGTCCAGGGGACAAGCTCGTCCGCGCTATCATGGATAGGTGATTCAAACGCCCTTTGCCTCCAGTCCGGCCACGCAGCTCTCGACCGCGACGCCCGTCATCGCCTCCCCACGAGCCGTCTCCGAACGCCAAGAATCCGTATTCGGGTGTGGTGCTGGGTCCAGACAGCCGGTTGCCCCTCCACGAGACGCACGGCACCGGACCGGCAGCGCGACGCTGCGGCTCAGGAGGAGACTACGACGTTGTCGGGTGGGCCTCGCGCCCCGTCGTGGACCGGCGGCCAACCGATAGGAGACTACCTGATTGGCGCTCTAGGGAATGGCGCTCAGCTGATGCGGGTCGGTGCCAAACTTGCAGAAGCTGTGGGCAAGCTCGCGCCAGGTGATGAGCTCATTGACGTACTTATCCGCCCCCACCTCCTCGGCCTCACGGGCCAACGTCAGCGGCGAGACCATGCCGTAGTGTAGGTAAGCAGACATGCGAGAGACGCCGTCAATCAGGGGGTCGTTGCGGGTCTTGCTGTATCGCTTGAGCCCCCCATCGCGGTAGGCTCACCACCGCGCGTAGCCGGGTCCGCTGCTGCCACGGGTGTGTGGGACGGGCCCGACCGTGTGATCGATCTCACACGAGCCGACCAGCTCAGCGATGTCCGCGTCGGCCAAGATGACGGGCTCAAACGGTAGATCGATAGACGCCGGCGGCATGACCGGTGCGACATCCGTCCACGGACGCAGGATCCGGTCATCCACGAGCGGCTGAATGGACTTTCGGAACGGGTAGGCGCGGGTAATGAGCCTTGCCGACAAGATTCATGGGCACGACGCAGGCAGTATCTAAACGCCAAACAGGAGTATTGGTGGAGGCTGCCAGCACCGCCGTGCACTGCGTCAGCGGTGCCACGGGCATGTCTTCGGCGATGACCAGACAGGCCCTGTCCGACAGTGTCTTCAGGTGCGGTCCGCGGTGGCCGGGACGCTCCAAGTGAAAGGCCGTCGCAACTCCCCTCGCCCGCAGCCGAGGCTGTAGGTCACGCGCCCCTTCTAGGATGAACGTGTGGTGCCGGTCGGAGGCAAATGGATTGCGCTCGGACAGGGCGTGGTACACAAAGACCGTCTTGCCTAGCCCATTCCCGACGGAAATCGCCACATCCAGGGCTGGGTTTTCATGCGTACGCAGCGCCGTACGCAGCCAGTACACGACAAAGTCGCCGTCGGTTGGCTCACCCTTGCCATCCACGCGTTGTGGCAGGTTCATCGAGTGTCCAACTGACTCCCTCGGCAGAACCATGCTCATTCATATCGCCGCACCCGCGACCGCGGCCACGATTGACATCACCCAACCCGCTACGGGATGCCCTGCACCACGGCGGGTACGTTCTCATCCGTGTAGTCCGTGCCGTTGCCGAGTGAGCCGCCGTCGTTGTAGCCCCAGCACTTCACCGTGCCGTCATCCAGACGCAGACACGAGTGGTTGTCACCGGGGCTGATGTCCACCACGGTGCCGCCTGCTGCGATGGCGTAGGGGGATGGACCGGGGACAATCGTGGTCTGGTTGCTCCCCCCCCAGCAGTACTCGGTGCCGCTCACCAAGGCGCACACATGGTAGGTACCCGCGCCGATCTCCGTGGCCGGTCCCGGCAGTCCCTCCACCAAGTCCCCAGGGCCGTTTCCGCCGCCGGTCTGACCGAGCTGACCCGCCGTGTTGTTGCCCCAACAGTCGACACTGCCGTTGTCGAACAACGCACAGGTGTTGCGGTGACCGACAGCCGCCTTGGCGACGTTCGCAACCCCTGGAACCTTTGTGGGCGTGGGCTCGCAGGGCGTACTGTGGCAGGTCTGCGACGCGGCAAAGCCTAGCTCCCCATACTCTCCCTGTCCCCAGCAGCTGAGCTCGCCGGTCGCGTGGATGACGCAGGCTCCGGCGCTGCCAACACCGCGAGCTACTCCCGTGACGTCCGTCAGACCGATTGCTGCGACCGGGGTCGTGGTGAAGTCGCTGGCCAAGGTGGCAATGCCGTTGCCGAGCTGTCCGAACCGATTGTTCCCCCAACACTGCACCGTGCCACCGCCGTTGCGCACACAGAAGAAGGTGTGGCCCGAGCCTCCTCCGAACAGCTCGACCGGATCGGTCAAGCCAGAGATTGGCACAGTGGGCGCGTTGGTGCCGAACTTGGATCCCCAACAGTACACCGACCCATCGGTCAGCAGGGCGCATGCGCCATCCATGTCGCCGGCAATGGACTGTGCGCCCGCGAGGGTGTCCCCAATTCCGAGCACAGAGACGCCAGTGTTGGAGCTGGAATCTAATCCGTGCCCCAGGTTGCCGCCGCCCCACCCGTCACCCCAACACTGTACGCTCTCATCTGCGTTGATCGCACACGAATACTGCCATCCAGCGAACAGGCCGAACCCCTGAGGCACACCCGGCCCTTCGACCACCTCGTTGCGACCCACCCGGGCCTCATCCGGGACCGTGGCTCCGGGCTCGATGATGGCACCCGGTCCAATAATCGAAGAGCTTCCGATCTCGGCGCCCTCCCCTACGACCGCATTGCGGCCGATGCGCGTGCCGTTGCCGATGGTGACGTTGGCGGCGATGGACGCGTACTTGCGGATACGGACCCCGCTGCCAACGGTCGCCCCAGTGGCTACCGTGGTGCCAGGTCCCACAATGGAATTGGCCCCGACGCTCTGTGCCAGCACCGAGGCGCTGCGTGCGATGATGACATCGGTGTTCAGTACCACATCGGGTCCGACCATCGCCAGACTGCCCACAACGGTGCGGGCGCCGAGCTGCGCACCAGCGCCGACCACTGCCGCGTAGCCCAGGTCCGACCCAGTGCCGATGGTCACGTCACTGCCCACAGCGCTGGCCCGCCCGATCATCACGTCCGACCCGACGGTCACGTCATCTCCGACTTGGGCGCGTCGCGCGATGACCGTGAGCGGCCCGGTCGTACTGCGCTCCCCGAGCGCCGAGCGCGCGGCCATATACATCCCGCCGTTTGTGGCCGTGAGCGCCACGACGGCAAGCGGATGCGCGCACGCGTCTCCGGCACCATCTGGCCCCAACGGGGACGTGTCTTCTTGGAGCGGGTCCCAGATGCTGGGACAGCCGTCATCCACATCCATAACGCCGTCATCGTCAGCGTCATTGGCATACGCTGTCCCTCCAGCGAACGCGGTGAACGCCAGCAGGCTCCACGCGATGAAGGGTTGGCCGCGACGTTGAAATGGTGGCATCGTATCTCTCCAAAGTGCGCCAGTTCGCGCATGCTGCGCCTAGGCTACCGGATGCACCCCGTTACAAAAGTAACAATGCACCATCACCGCCAACCACGGTTCGACAGCGTGGACCGCGTGCACGAAGCGGGGTCAACACGACCTACTCTTGACAACACACGCCACAACAGCTCCGCCCAGGTCAGGGTTCAGGCATTCCGACCGGGCGGCGCCTTCTTCGACAGCGCTGGCCGCTGCGATGCGGACGCAGGCGGAGCTGGAACAACCTCCCGCCGCCATGCAGAGCGCCCTGCGAGCACGCCGTGGGTTTGGACGAGGTGAGCACGCGGCGGCGGGACCGGGGCTGCAAGCCGCTCGACGAACTCAAGCGGGGTGACGTCACTCCGGCGGTGCCGTCCGCCCACGGCCGCTTGACCGTCACTCGGATGAGTCCGGCCGGGGTCTCCACCAGCCGGGTGCGAGCGAGCGAGGGTCGGGCCAGGTACCGACACCCGCACTCCCGTCCTCCTCGTTCCCGAAGCCTTGTTTTGAGAGCCAGCGCTCGGCACGGGTCGCCAGCTCCACCACCAGCGCGGCGGCACGCCGGGCCAGGAAGCGGGTGAGGGTCCGAATGGCCACCGCGAGCACCCCGCGGCGTGGTCAGGGAACGGTGCCCCCCCCACTGCCAAAGCCCCCCTCCGAGCAGGACCCAGTCCATGGGGTGAGCGGCCAGGCTTGCCATTCGGCGGCCTCCACACGACAGGCAGAAGCCACGGCCGCCGCATGAGAACGGGGCCCGTCGATGGTGTGCGCACGGGCCACACGTCAGCCATGCGAAGCCGGTTCTCGGGTCCCCGCACGCATTGAATTCTCCAGCTCGCGCCAGACGAACGACGGGAGGCGTCGGTCTGCAGACGTGACCGCCTCTCTCAGCTGCGGCACCGCCTGCCGCAACACTCGGTGCACCAACTCTGTCGAACCCTGCCCTCGTCGCTCCACTGGGACCACGGTGCAGCGCAGTGCACGAACCAGACCCACCGAGTCGCCCTGGTCAGCTGCGCGGAGAAGACCGTGGACAACGCCATCCCATGTCCGGAGTTCGGCAAGTGACGCGCCGCACTGACGGAGATCGTCTGACAACGGTCAGTCGTCACTGCCAGTGGTCCGCTTTGTTCGACCCGCGACCTGAAGTCCATGCGACATCGGCGCGACGGCAGAACACGAACCCACATCACACGCAGCCTGCATCGAGCACATCAACCGCTCATCCGCGCCAGCTTCGTCCAACGCAACTCCCTCAGCCAACCCCCGCAGAACGTAGCCGGGGCCCGCGCCGCTCCTGCATTCAGCGGCGCTATCGCTGCCCTTTGACCCGCTCCGAAATCACCAATGGTATCCTCTAAAAATCTGGAGAAACTATGACAAACCAGCAGATTATTCGGGCAGGCATTCTAGCAGTGGCGGGCCTACTGACCAGTGCTACGGCAGTCGCCACGCCGCAGACCATGGCGTTCTCGGGTCGTATTCTCGATGTCAGCGGTAGCGCGTTAAATGCACAGCAAGCCGTACGCATTTCTCTGCATACCGACGCCGTCACAGGTAGCGAAGTGTGGTTTGAGACTCACACGGTCACTGCAATTGACGGCTACTTCAGCGTGACCTTAGGCGGGAGTACGGCCCTGATGCCAGCGTTGCGCGACAACGGCGCCCTGTAAATACAGACGGACGTTGGCGGAGTTTCCATCGGTCCCCGTCAAGCCCTACATGCCGCAGCGTACGCTATTCACAATCCCCTAGACGCCCTCCAGTGCAGCGACGGCGACACGATTCGGTATGACGCGTCGACCCAGAGCTGGCAGTGTCAAGCGGTGCCCGGTGGCCTAGTCTCTATCGAGACCTTTACCGCCAGCGGAACCTGGACCCGTCCTCCGGGCGTGCCCCGTATCGAGGTCATTGTGACCGGCGGTGGCGGCGGCGGCGGTTCGCACAACACCGATGATGCCCAAGGCGGTGGCGGGGCCGGAGGCACGGCCATCGAAGTCTTGGATGTCTCCAGCACCACAAGCGTGTCGGTCACCATTGGTGCAGGCGGGTCTGGCTCGTGCGGCAACACCCCCGTGGGCGGCAGTTCCGGGGGTTCTTCGACCTTCGGGAACTTCTTGTCCGCGACCGGCGGCTCCTCGGTACCCACCTGGGGAGTCGGCGGCGTAGGCGGGCAAGGCAGTGGCGGCGACATCAACCTACGCGGCAATGATGGCGGCACCGGAAACATCGACGGCGCGGGTAACTCCGAGGCCGGCGGAGCGGGTGGCGCTTCGTACTGGGGTGGCAGCGGGCGCGGTGGCAGCTGGTGGGGTGAGAAGCGGGACGGCGTTCACGGCAGCGGCGGCGGCGGAACGCAGGTCAACTCCTCCAACTGCGGCGGCGCCGGTGGTTCGGGCTTGGTGGTTGTTCGTGAGTACGGCGGGTAGCCCTTAGGTAGGCCCTACAACCCGCACAATACCTGCACCCTAGCCACAGCCTGCGCCTCTTGTGCCATCGCGGCGAGCACAACTAGCGCCGCTTGTTCTGCAACGAGGGCGGCGTCCAATGCGTCTTCGCGCAGCTCGGGGAATCATGAAGGCTGTGCATTTGGGCTTGAACTCGCGGACTTCTGTGGCCATCTGGACCTCCGCGCGACGGCCCAATCCGGTCGCGCGGTCGGGGCCTAAAAGGCAGCCGCGGGGCTACCGATCCCAGCTCACGTGGTCGTGGCAACCTATGGGGCGCGGGTGGTCGATGACCGAGCTTCGGCGGAACTCACCGCGCACGAGTGGGGTGTCGCTCTGCATCAAGATCTCGGCGACATGCGCTCCCGCCTTGGCGAGCTCGGTAAACAGCACGGGATTGGTGTTGTCAAAGGTATCGCAGGCCAGATGGTAGCAAGGGTCGTGGGGTAGCCCCGCCTCGCCGCCAAAGTCGGCTACCTCGCCCTCCGACTTGATCTCAAAGGCCCCGCTAAACACACCTCCGCTGGGGATTCCGAACAGCACTGGCCACCGGCTATCGGTAGGCGCCAAGAGCATTTCTGGGCGTGTGGCTAGCCCCAAGTCGGCAAAGTACGACTCGAAGTGCTCCTCAATGACGGCGGACCCATCCGTCTGCACGCCGTCGTCGAAGGTCGAACCATCCCCGTCGGAGATTTTGCGAATGCCGTTGCCGCTCGCGAGCATGTCGAAGTTCAGGTACGCCTCAACGTCCTCAACTTCGGGGGCGAGGTCGCCATTGTCGTCGTGGAAGTAAGTTCCCGAGCCGTGTAGGCCCAGTTCTTCGGCCCCCCACCATGCGAACTGCACGCGATTGGCAGGCTCGATGCCCAGTTCAGCCATCTGCAGCGCGAGCTCGAGCACGAAGGCCGAGCCACTTCCATTGTCGTTGACGCCGGGACCCGCCTCGACCGAGTCGAGGTGCGCACCGACGAGTAGTGTTCGGGTCGCGTCTCCGCCTGGGGTCTCGGCGATGAGGTTGTGGTCGACAGGGTTGGCGGTTTCGGCCACTACCTCCACAGACAAGATGGCGTCCGGAGTGCCGACGAGCGCAGTTCCCTCGGCATAAGACAGTCCCACTACCGGCACGCTCACCCCCGTCGGCTCAATGAATCCGTCAAGGGTTTCGCGACGTTCCTCCTGACCTTCGTTGAAGATAAGAACAGCGCTGGCACCCGCATCCGCTGCGTTCACTGCTTTCAAATGGAAGGGGCAGGTGCCTCGCTGAATGAGCGCGATGTTCCCAACTGGAAAACCGTCAAAATCACTGGCTTCACAGCCGCTTGTCGAGGTGTTCGGGTCGCTCGCGGCCGGAATCATTACGTCGACAGCGGTGAACCCGGTCTCGACCGCGCCGCTGCCGGAGAATCGCATGGCGAGGATGTCGAGCGTCGTCAGGTCTGCAGGACCATCAGAGACGACAGAAACCTCTGCGGACTCGAGGTCAAACGTAACGAATGTGAATTCATTGACGGTCACCGTATAGCCGGCGTCTTCCAGTTGGGTCTGGATGTAGTCGGCGCTGTCGACGTAGCCCTGCGACATGCCCATGCGGGTCCCACCGTTGGCTTCGGCGATGCTCGCGAGAGTCGTCAGGTGTCCCATCAACGCCTCTTGAGTAATGGCCTCGGAGAGGGTCGGGGCCGGGACATCGTCGATCTCGGGTTCGGGGCAACCGGTCAGCGCTAGCATGACTGTTGGTGCGGTCATGTGCGACTTGGGATGGGCCGGTGGCCCATTCGGAGGGCC
>OJBS01000272.1_pt1 | contig 14702 bp, 28 predicted proteins | sample 1590941 | NCBI WGS metagenome assembly OJBS01 (sample SAMN05416785, study PRJEB24817) | seawater metagenome | isolation source: Sea water | place: Canada:Atlantic | collected 2013-11
GGCAGCGTCAGATGTGTATAAGAGACAGTATTAGTACTGTAATTAAAAACAAACAAACACATGAAAACAATTAAAACATTTATTAAAAAGATCGACAGCGTAGATGTCGTATTACTTACAGCGATCTCGCTATATGTTACTCTTTTAACCTTTAACCTTTTAAAATTAATAAACTAATGCCTAGATATACAGTAACCTACGAGGTCTATATAGAAGCAACCTCAGACGCACATGCATTTTCTAAAGCACAGTTAATTGCTAAGAATCAAAATGCAATACACGGCCACCAAGATTGGTCAGCCGCAAAATTACACAGTACTCCATTTGCATCTATGGACACTAAAGAAATTGACATGCTGCCTTTAAAATATGCAGCACTAGATAGAGAATTTCCGCCAACAGAATCAGACGATTTACCATTTTAATTTTAATATACTAAAAAACCCACATGAATACAGAATTAACAGCAACTGCAACAACAACGAAAATGAATAAAGATCTAACAACAACAGAACAGAATTTATTAAATGAGTTAAACTACAAAGCAAAACTAATTCTTAATTTAGAACGAGTGTTCAAAGATAAGAAAGTTCCAGTTAATACAAAATCATTATATACATTCTCAACTGCTGAACTAGAAACAGTACAAGAAATTTGGACTGGTGAAAAATCATCATAGTTTCAATAAACTTACTCAAAATATGTCATATAAATAATATATGGCAAAGAGCAAGAAAATAGGTATTGAGTTAGATGACTTTTATTACCATGAAGCACTTGATAGACTCCATGTAATAATGGACACTATAGATAATCACCTAATTCAACACCCGGTTTTAAAAGCAGAAACAAAGGTAAAAGATTTAGTAGACGAAGCAAACACAAAACTCTGGGAAGCATATCAGCTAATCGGGTCCATAACAACAGAAGAATGATTTATTGGTTTAAAAGAAAATACAGACAGATTAAGAGGGTACTAGATTACCTACCAATGATTTGGAATGGATTTGATTGGGACTATAAATATGCAGCTGATTTATTTGCACACCAATTAGGAAGAATGGCTGATCATTTCGAATCAGATAGGGCATACGCCGTGAGTGCTAAGGATAGCGCAAAGAGAATTAGAACTACATTAAAGTTGATGAAACTTGTAGGCGATGAGGAATATGCAATGGAATATTTTGATTATGAAGTTGTTGAAAGTTATTTTGTCCCTATTGTAATTAAAGAAGCTGGTGATTGCGAAGACTGTTCCACTATTGAAACGGATTACATATCAGAAACGTATGATGAGTTCTTTAAAAAATATCCACTAATTCATAAAAGAGTATTGGCCGGCGAGGGTGTTTTCGGCAAACGATATAATAAAGATAATGCAACTGAGTTTGAACTTAAGAGAAATGTTGCTATGAATGTTGCACATCTTAATCAAGAAAGAGCAAGAAAGACTTTGCATAAACTAATCGAAAGAAACATCCAAAGTTGGTGGGATTAAACAAAACCTAATTAACGCATATAAAGTATAAATTAATAAATTATGTCAAAAGACCAAAACGAATTCCTAGGCATCAGCGAAAATGGAAAAGATAATTGCATTAGTTGTGAAGTGGAAACACCTTATAGCCATGATACATCTATCGATTACAGAGAGCATTATGTTGAAGGAGCAGGACAACTATGTGAAACATGCCACAACTTAATTATGAATAAGCTACAGGACGTAGCATCTAATCATGATTTTGATGAAACGAACTAGGCGAGATTACACGAAAATTATTAGTTGGGCAATCATGATTGCAATCACGTGTATGATATGGAAGACTATCTTTAACTGGATATTTTAGCGAGGTATGAGAATGGCTGGTAGAAAATGTAACAAGTGTGGCAGGAAGCTACGCCCTAACAAATTTAAAACAGATCAAAAGAAAACCTGCAAATCCTGCGAGAAGAGATGGTGGATGTATTTCTTAAGAACATTAGTACAGCAGAAAAAACTAACTCCAGCAGAAAGAATGGCAAGTAGGATAGGTTACATGGGAGCCGGCTTCTTGATAGCCGCACAGTGGACCGTAGAGCCAAACCTCTTCATTATTGGATTTATATGTGTACTTATTCAAACTGGATATCGAAAGCAATGGAACCTAGTAGCGTTACAACTGAACGGTCTAGTAGCATGGATAACTCATATTTTAAGAGGGCTATATTGAAACTAATAGAACTACGACACTATAATTACTATAATTTAAAAAACAAACATGGCTTACACACTTAGAAAAGTAGAACGGTACACCAACTGGGAAGCAACTCCGGCAGTAGACCTTAATTCAGAAGATTTCAAAAATCTTTCAATTCCATTTACAGGAGAAGGAGAAGTGGAATTTACTAAATACATCCAAGATATCTATAATGAAGATTGGTATGAATTATGTGATGAATTAGAAGAAGCAGGAAAGGAAAAAGCCTCAGACGCTCTATCAATATTATTCGAAGGTGAGATGGAAGTTTATTCATCAACTACTAATAATGAGGAAGATGCTTGGATGGAAGTAGGTCGTGTAGACGAAGAATATTCAAAATATGGAGGATTTAACTCCAGTTTCACTACAATGGATTGAAACAAACATTAATAATTCACTATAATAAACAAATAATAACAAAAAAGCAAAATTATGCAAAATTTAATTGATTCGATTACTGAAGTAATCACAAACGTACAAGAAGATGTTACTAAATTCGACGAAAAAGGTAACAAAGCAGCTGGAACAAGAGTTCGTAAAGCAATGCAACAAATTAAAACTTTAGCACAAGACGTTAGAGTAGCAGTAAGCGCAGCTAACAACGCGTAAGTAAACAAATAAGTAGGTATTCAATAATACCAAACTGTTCTTTGACATATTTAAGAGAGGCATTCTAACGGTTGATCCCCGAAAGAATGAGTGTATAGCCTAATAAATTCTTTGGAAGAGGGATTAAGGCACATCAGACATCGGCACGTTCCGACCTAGTACGCAAAAGTGAGTGGCTAGGACTTGACAGGGTAGATGATGGTAGATCGGGAAAACAGCTATAAGCTAATCAATTTTCCAAGAGCATTGTAAGTACCCGAGAGGAAGACTTACCAAGTGACCGAATAATCCTGACACGTAGGGGATAAGGTACAGCTAGAGCTATTGTGGCGCATCAACGAAATTAACAATTTTGAGATGAACTTCGAATAAAGTAGAAGCTAGTTGGTATGCAGTATATATAACAACGAGACGATCTTCTGGAGCTGATATACTCCAGTACACGTACCTCTTTTTTTAAAAACATAATAGATAAAATGACAACAGTAAATGATTTAATATTTGAAGTACATCCTGATGGGAATGGCTTCGAATCACAAAAAGCCTTTGACAATAATCATGTAATTTCAGTAGTATGTGGACCGCCATGTTACAACCTTCGTTTCACTGGAGATGTAGAACCTAAAGAAAATGCTTTAGATTATACGACTTTTGAATATTATATTTGGATTCCAGGTCATACCGGACCAGAACCACAAGATTGGAAACAGGCAATAAGTATTGAAGCTCTAAATCTAGTTCTTTTAAATACAGCGGCTAGAGAATTTATAGCATCACCAGAAGGAGGAACAGGAACCACTACATCAGGTGCAGGAGAATAACAATTGATGGGGGATTAGCTCAGCTGGCTAGAGCGCTTGCCTTGCACGCAAGAGGTCATCGGTTCGACTCCGATATTCTCCACAATATGAAATAGGTCCTCGCTAGGATATAGATTTAAGACTGGACTAGACGTAGAAACCGTTAAATCTTTTACCAAAACATCCCTAGATAAGGGATTGCCTATAATACTAACAAGCCCACAACTTAATTGCTGTGGGTTTTTTAGTGCCATAAAGTTTTTTTATGTCAATTATATTTCGTATATTAGTATTGAAACCTTTAAAAAAGGAGCTGTATAAATAATCAATGCTTCCATAGCTCAGTTGGCTTAGAGCAGCTGATTTGTAATCAGCAGGTCGTGGGTTCGAGTCCCTCTGGAAGCTCTGATAAATAAGAAACATTAGATATACTCATTGTATAACTAGTGTAACACGTTCATTGAAATTACAATTACCGCGAAAGTAGCTCAGTTGGTAGAGCGAAAGCCTTCCAAGCTTTAGGTCGCCGGTTCGAACCCGGTCTTTCGCTCTCTTATTTTAAAAAGTGTCTCGGTACGCTCTGATTTTTTCGGAAGTTCAACGACGAGGTCCCGGTAGGCAAAAGGCCTTTGATCCTACCCAAATAATCAAGTGGCGGAATGGTAGACGCAACACCATTATGGTAAAAGCAAAGTGTGAAGTATAAACACACCATCAAAGTACTTTGATGAATTACAGGTTCGATTCCTGTCTTGATTACAAACAATTAAGTACTTCGGTATTTAATTGGAAACTAAATGGCGTTGCGCTGGCACCACTCGAGAGGTTACACGTAAGAATCGGCCTTTGTATGTTGTGATTGCAAGTTCGCTGAACCCAGTCGCCCCATAACACATTTAGTTTTAAATGGCCCGTTCGTCTACCGGTTAGGACGCCAGGTTTTCATCCTGGAAATAGCAGTTCGATTCTGCTACGGGCTACAAAACAAATTAAAACAAATTAAAACAAATTATGAAAAAGTTATTATTAATACTATTAGTTGCAATGTCATTTATGAGTTGCGAAAAAGATACACCAATACCAACTGCTAACATGGAAGGTAAATGGGTAATCGAAGGAGATAACCCAAATACAATGTACATCTTCGAAGATGGAATTCGATACACATATTATTGCGTGTATGATGATTGTAATACATGGTTTAGACAGAGTTGTGAAGCAGGTGATTCAAACGCAATACCAGAAACGAACAGTTATACATTCGATAACGACATATTAACTATTGATTTGAATTTTGGAAACTTCTTAATTACTCCAATTACATTTGATTGTGATGGGGAAATAGCAACACTTGAAACACCCGGATATAATTTATACTCATTAGGAACAGACTGTCAATAACAAAATAATGTGCCTTGGTGTAACTGGCAACACGTCGGTTTTTGGTACCGAAGAGTCGGGGTTCGAGCCCCTGAGGCACAACAACCAAAACAGATATATAACTTAGATGAATTACGGACTGACTTCATTGCAGAGGGCACAATGGACTACCAAAAAATGGTGGAGACAATTATTAAGGAAACTTAAAAGATCGCCGATAGTCAAATGGGATAGTTATATAGACGATACTTACATACTACATTTAGATGCACGTTTAGATCGCTACGAAGTCCTTAATAAAGAACTTAGCAGAATTAAAACAGAAACAGGTTCACTAGAAGATTCAGTAACCTGGTTTTCTGCATATAAAGATATAGTTAGCTTCCCAAAATCTTGGCATATTGATAAGTATTCTTTTGATTACCACTGGGTAATAGATCCGGATCCTTGGTTTATGCAACATATAGATTCTTTAGCAGGTGAAATGATTAATTGTTCTCCAGCAGAAACTGCAATCTCAATAGGCCACTTACAAATGTGGAAAGAGTTCTTAGCATCAGATGCAGAAACAGCAATGTTTTTAGAAGACGATATTTACTTTGATTATCAATTTGAAGAAAGAATCAACTCAATCTTTCAAGATGAATTACCTAAAAATTGGGATATGCTTTACTTAGGAGCTCTACCATGTCACCATGGATTTACTTGGGATCCACATTCTGAAAATCTAATTAGACTCTATAATGGAGTTTGGTGGATGTCATCTTATGTATTAACTAGGAAAGCAGCACAGACACTAGTAGACAATTTACCGGTCGTAGGACCAGTAGATGTCTGGATTAATTATCAATTTGAAGATATGAATGTATTTATGACAATCGGTAATTTAATAGAACAAACAGGAGTAGAAGATTCAGACAATACATATTCCTTTGTACAAGAATTTTATTAATGAAAGTATACGTCGCGCCTCCAAGAGGTAAATTAGAAAAGATTGCATATCAGCAATGGCTAGAACATTATGGCCATACGCCTGTTTGGTTAGATCTTAGACGTAAAGTAAACGGACCGCTTATTCTATGTGGCGGTGCAGATATAGGTAAAGATCCAGAAAGAGATGCTAAAGAATATGTTTGGATTCAACAAGCACTAGATGCTGGTCATAAAATATTAGGTGTTTGTAGAGGTATGCAAATCTTAAATGAATTCTTTGGCGGAACAGTTATCGATGTATTAGAATCTATTGTAGAAGATCACAAGGCAGGTGATTTTGCAGAAGACGTAGATCATAGTGGTAAGCCTTCACAATATCATATTGTACAAGATCTTGAAGGTAGCCTAACTAATGTTAATTCAAGACACCATCAATATTGTGACAAAATAGCAGCCAATTTTAAAGCTACACATATATCATATCCAGTACATTCTATCACAGAAGGTTTTCAAGACGAAGAGCAGAAGATCTGGGCTGTGCAATGGCATCCAGAAAGAATGGAGTCAGATGACAATGAATATCCCCTTAGTAAACTATAACCAAAGGTTTTTTAATTAACTTCTGGATATAACCAAAAGTTTTTGCAAAATAAGTGCCATAAAGTTTTTTTATGTCAATTATATTTCGTATATTAGTACTGTAATTAAAACAACAAACTATATGAAAAAATTAAAAGCAAAACTATTAACCTATTTATTTACCGACTGGGTAAAGACAGAAAAAGACGTTGAAACATTATTGCTCACAAGAGATATGATAACTAAGCGTAAAGACGAAATCGTCGGCCATACGCCTATACTAGGCTTCAGGATGCACACTAATACCGATATTAAATAATGAAAATTCAAACTAAAAACACAAAGTGGAACTTTAACTTTTCACTCCCAACAGTCTTATTTGCAGTTCCTACAGCATTAATAGGACATCATATCCATGGTAGTATTTTTTGGGCAATTATAGATCTTTTATTCTGGCCAATCGTTTGGATCAAATGGTTTATCTACCAAGAGGTAACAGTTACAATAATCAAAGAAGCATTTAGTTGGTTCTTAAAATAACATATATGATACTAGATTACTCAAAATTAAACGGAGAATACATTACATGGTCTATTGAACATAGCGATGGTAGAAATGAACAAGATTTGAGATTTGGTCAATACTTGTGGTCTAAATACGACAACATGAAAGACTTCACTGATGTGTTTCATAAAGAATCATGCGAAGAAGCATATTCTATATTATTAACAGACTTACATAAATTAGAAAAATAATAATGGAAAGAAATCAATACTTAGAGTCTGATGGTTTATATTGGCAATCAGAATCACACGAATGGTTTAATGATAATATAAGTACTCAGTATGCTCACAAGAAAAGTGTGTTATGGGGTTCTGGAGTTCAAAATGATGCCTTAAAAGAGATTAAATGTTTTGTTACTAGATGTAAAGAAACAGGAGAATATGATAGAGTAATGGTGAATGAAAGTGGTAATGTTTTATTTGATACAAAATCATTAGAGGATATGGGATTCCAAATTGATAAAATGAAAGTAGCAAAACGATTTAAAATAAAATAACATGAATAAAATTAGCACACTTAAATGTTTCGAGGTAACTTCTCAAACACAAGCAAACAATGGAACTCAATGTTTCCACGATCCTATTACTAACACAGATTATCTTTCTTATGAGAATGGATATGTTCGTAGAGACTATACTAGGTCTTATACTACAAGCTACGGCGCTGTATATAAGAACAGATCAATTTACCAGTTAAATCCAACAAGATCAGATACTCGTACATCCACAATATCCGGATATACATGGAAAGGTAAAACAAGACTCATGGTAATGGATCCAGCAGAGAGGTTGGAAATTATAGCTAGGTCTATTGTAAACTTCCGTAAATATCGAGTAAAAGAGCTTGCTGCGGCGAAACAAAGGCAAAAAGCTACATATAATGACTAATTAATTAACAATAATTGATATGACTGTAACGTTTTGGATAGGTAAGGAATACCTAGAACAACTTAATAAAAACATTGATAATCCCCTAGCAGCAGAAGATCTATGGGAGCATACTGTAGAATATACAGATGTCGTAGTAATGGAAGGACAAATCCAAGTAACTATTAGCTATGATAAATATATTCAATTAACTGATAATGAATTATTAGTACCATGGTCTGGACTAGACCCAAATAACTAAAACAAATTATGACAATTCCAAAAGAAGGCAGAGTACTCGTAGATTTTTTCGCAACATGGTGTGGACCATGTAAAATGATTTCGAAACAATTAGAAAAATACGAAGAAGAAGTATCAGACGTGACAGTCTTAAAAATTGATGTAGATCTAGAACCTGAATTAGCTTCAGAAAACAATATTAGATCCATCCCTACACTAATCTATTTTGAAGACGGTGAAGTAGTTGAAAGAAAAACTGGTAATTCAACACTAGCTGAAATTAAAACACTAACAAAAATATAATATGAATTGGCTTTTAAACACATTTAGCTACTGGCAAGAACTTTATCAAGAAATTAGAATATGGTGGATCTTTAGATCAACCTCTAGGAAGCCAGTTAACGTAAAAAAACTTAACGATAATGAACTAAGAGTTGATTGGTTAGGTAGAATCTATGGCGTAATAAATATGCCAGAAGAAGTAGTTACGGCTGCACCTCAAGTACAACAAGCTTATGTATTACAGCAAATTAGTAAATGGGGACCTCTCACCACAGAAATGGGACTTTCAGATATTATCTTTCCAGAAATTGATAGACTACCAGGGACTAACGGATATTTAGTTATCATGTGGCCTCAGTATGATGCATTAGGTGTATGGTATATCCTAGGTAACTTAATCAAAACATCTGCAGTTAGTTTTGTACTATTCTTATTAGGTAAATTAATTTGGACTAATAGAAATAACATCGCAGATCTATTTCATAAACTTATAGAAATGGCAGGACTATAATGGCTGAAATAAAAAGAGTATCAGAAGACGGACTTAGATTTTATCAAGTAACTGAAGACGGCAAGCTTATAGCAAAGCTACCATCGGTTACTACTGTTTTAGGACAAACCAAAGATATGTCTGGTTTAGCCAAATGGCGTAAAAAGGTTGGTGATGCAGAAGCAGATAGAATTTCAAATCTTAGCATGTCTCGAGGTACGATTATGCACAGGCTGATTGAACTTTACAAGACTAAAACTTCAGGCGAATCCATGGAAAGACTTGAACAACTAAAAGTAGTTGCCCTGGATGATGATGAGGTAAATGAATTTAAAGATGATGAGAATGGAGCTCTTTACTTAGAAGAAGCATGGAAGTTCTTTTACAAATTCTGGTCTAACTCTTCAGATTATTTCGATCAAATTAAAGAAGTTATTGAAGCAGAAACTTTCTTGTGGACTACTAAAGCAGGTGGTTGGGCTGGAACCGTAGATAATATATCAACTATGATTGATGATACGGTAAAAATCATTGATTACAAAAACAGTAGACGACCAAAGAGAGAAGTATGGGTAATAGATTATTACTTACAAGCATCTGCATACTATATCGCATGGTGGTCTATGACAGGTAGAAAGGCAAACGGAGCAGAGATCTGGATAGCAAATGAAGATGATAATTTACCACAAAAATTTACACTCACACAAGCCGATTTAGAATTTTATGCAAAGCAGTTTATTAAACGTCGAAAAATGTTTAAAGAAAAGCATAATATATAATATATGGCATTTGAGAAAAAGACACAGAATTATTCATTAAACGATAAGTTCTCATTTAAGGGAACTATAGGAAATGAACCAAGACCGGAAAAGAAACCACCAAGTGTGGTTAGTCAAATATTAACTGGTTGGGGTAACCGAATAAAATCACATTTTGTAGAACTAGCTCCTGAGCTTATGGCATTAAGCACTAATCGATTATTAGCATGTAATGCATGCGATATGAGAAACGGTGGAACATGTAATCCAAATAAAACAGGAATACATGTTAAAACTGGTGTAGAAGTAAGAGGATGTGGTTGTAACTTAGCAGCGAAAGCACTATCACCGGGATCATCATGCCCTTTAGGCAAATGGTAAAATAATAAAAACTAAATTATGTTTAAAACATTAAAAAAGAACTTCCTCCCATTCATAATAGCATTTTCTGCTTTATCAGTGTCTGCATCAGCAGCCTTTTATTCAGTTAGTGGTTTAAGTAAACTATTTGCTGGAGCTTCATTTGAAGTAATGGTAATGGCAGGTTCATTAGAGGTAGCGAAGTTAGTAGTAGCATCTTTATTATATCAATATTGGGACACTATTAATAAAGGCCTAAGAGCTTATCTTTCGATAGCAACAATAATCCTAGTACTAATTACATCAATGGGTATCTATGGATTCTTATCAGCAGCCTACCAAGAAACATATTCAAAACTAATAGTTCAAGAAAACGAAATAGAGTTTATTGAAAACAAGGCACAGTTCTATGAAGCAGATCTTGTAAGATATGATACTGAGCTTGCAAGGATTTCTGAGAACATTAATATATTATCTAATGCAAAGGCAACAGGTATACAAGTTAGAGACACATCATCTACTACTGGATTCAGACAAACTATTTCTACGACAGAATTAAGAATGGCCCAGAAACGTATTGATGTAGAAGAAACTAATCGTGGCGCAGTTCAAGTAAAAAGACAAATAGCAGCAGATAGCGTACAAACATATAAGTTACAAATATTACAATTACAAAACTCATCAGATACAGCCGGAGAGTTAGGACCATTACAATACTTATCAGGTCTAACAGGAACTCCAATGGATCAGATTATTAACTGGTTGTTATTAGTAATTATATTTGTGTTTGACCCGTTAGCAATATCCCTAGTGGTTGCAGCTAACTTTGCATTCGATCAAGCTAATAGAGAAGATGAAGAAGATACCGAATATACTCCTAGAGATTCTGTATTTGATGACCTTCATGATTTAGATGAAACTCTTAATGATGGCCTAGATGATTTAGACGATGACGATGATGATTGGCCAGAGCCAACTGAGGATTTAAAAGCAGCTGCAGAAAGATATAAAGGATTCTATGAAGAAGATATGGCAGATGACGTATTATATGAAACTCCAATTGACCTTCCTGGAAAATTACCAATACATGACATCGCAGGTAATGTCACTATGGATAAACAAAATGCAGAAGCATGGGCTGAATTAGCTAATGAACTTGCTAAAGGTATTGTAGATAGTCCAGACGAAGAAATTAATAAATGGGCAGAAGATGATGATGTTAAAGACTTTTTAGAACAAGCAGATGAACCAGGGCCATACTCAGAAGAAGATGATAAACTTCATACAGTTGGTGGTTTAACTAATGATAAAGAGGGTAGTTTCATGAAATTCCAAGATCAATTGGCAGAAAAGGACCAACCAGAATATGATGCTTATGTAGATCGTCAAGAGCCTGGAAGCTGGTTAAAAACACCACCAGAAGAAAAACCTTTTGATGCTATTATTGATGACGCAGAGTTTGATGAAGATCATGCACTAGACGAAGTACTTAACGATATGGTAGCTGATATGTCACCAGAAGAGATTGATGAACTTACAAACATAGAGGTAATTGAACCACAAGAAGTGACGCCGCCGGAACCAGTTGAAACCACTACTGTAAAACCAGCTAGCTTTACTCCTAACGAGTCTACATCTGTTGGTGTAGTAGTTAATGATATTGTAGATAATATACATGACATACCTTCAATTGTTGAACAGATACCAACACCGCATTTACCAAGTGAGGATGAGTTGTTTAATCAAGCTATGAGGGAACAAGCAGAACAGGATAAGCAGGACTTCTTAAAAAAGAGAGATGGTAAATAATATAAAAATACACTTAGAAAAGAAATTCATTACGAAACCGCTTGATAGAGAGACTCTAATCAAAGTGGTTTCTTCGGAACACCCTAGTGTGTTACATAGACTGTATATGATAGCAAATGATGTTAAAGAGATACAGTACTTTATGGAATTAGATCATGACGTTTATGACATGGTCGCAAAGATACACACAACGTTTGCCTACCAAGGCAAGGCTAGGTCCCAAGCGGCTATAGCATCTTATATGAAAGATAAGTTAAATGCAACTCCTTCATATAAAATAATATTTCGTATTTATGAGAAAGTAAATCAGAAAGTAGTGTTTGAGTTTACTCACAAAACCACAAATACTCTCGATTTAATAAATACGATAAATAAATTAGAATTAAAAGCAATAGAAATATGTCAAAACAAAGTAAATACGTATTAAAACAAGGTCATTCAGGTGAACTTGTAGAAGCTGTACAAGATAGACTTGGACTAAGAGTAGACGGAGTTTTTGGACCTAAAACCAGAGATGCGATAATGTCTTATCAAATCATGAAAGGCTTAAAAGGCGATGGTATCATAGGACCTATGACATGGAAGAGACTAGGGCTTAATCCTCAAGAATTAGAAGCAGATACAGATATTACCACCGGAGCTACATGGATAGAACAACATCCATTACCAGAAGGTGAATATGTAAAACAAGATACTGCAAAGAAGTGGATTTTTATACACCATACTGCAGGAAGACATAATCCATATAAAGTAATTGACCACTGGGCCAAAGATCAACGCGGAAGGATAGGAACTCATTATGTAATTGGAGGACTAGAAGCTGGTGGAGGAGATGAAACTAAATATGATGGTAGGATTTTACAAGCTTTCAAAGACGAATATTGGGCGTATCATTTAGGTAAAACTAAATCAGGTACAATGCACAGAGGTTCTATTTCGATAGAAATTTGCTCAGCTGGTAGATTAACTGAAAAAGATGGTAAGTTTTATACTTGGTATAAATCAGAGGTTCATCCAGATCAAGTATGTACATTAGATGATCCATATAAAGGTCAGCTATTCTTTCATAAGTATTCTTCCAAACAAATTGAATCTTTAAAGGCTTTGCTCATATTACTATCAGAGAAACATGGAATTGATTTACAAGTTGGAATCATCGCAGATATAAAAAGAAGAGTAAATGTAGGTAATCCAACACCTAATTTAAAACAAGTTGGATTTAATCAAGCGTTTGAGTTTAACGAATCAGCATGTCAGGGAAAAGTAATAGGTCTATTAACACATGGGCAGGTTAGAGCTGATAAGGATGATGTACAACCTCAACGAGAATTAGTACAAATGTTATTAACACTTTAAAATAAAAATAAATGAAAATAGAAGTATCAAACGGAGAGATCATTGACAAGTTAACTATCTTAAAGATTAAACTTGATCAGATTAAAGATGCAGATAAATTAGTAAATATACAGAAAGAATATGATTATCTTAGTGCTGTAGTCGGAATTATATATGCTGAATTTAAAGATGACCATGCAATAACAAAAGAATTACAATTCTTACATGCTGATCTACTTAATGTAAACAAAACTCTTTGGAATATTGAAGACTATATTAGAGCGTTTGAAAAAACAGAAGTATTCAATGAAGACTTTATTGAATTAGCGAGATCAGTCTATTTTACAAATGACGATAGATCAGACGTTAAAAAGAAAATCAACACATTAACAGGATCTCAATTCGTAGAAGAGAAGTCCTATGAAGAATATAAGTAAGTGGCGGCTTTACTCGGTAATACAAGTAAGATATTAATCAAAATTAGTTGCCCAGCTTTGGGCGATACACTTTGTGCAACTCCGACCGTTCGTAAAGTTGCCCTATCTTATGGGCATAAAATAGATGTAATGTGCAAGCGTACTGATTTATTTGAAAGATCACCGTACGTTGATAAGCTATTAAAACACACAGAAGAAGATCCAGAAGGTTACACTGAGATTTATGAAACCTATAATCATTGGCTCATGACTAATAAGAACATGAACGTTAATGAAGTTAGGGATAATAAAGTACAGATTAAATTAAGTAACTTCGAGGCTCGACAATTCCATGCATTAGGAGTGGGTATTACACTATATCCTGACGAAATGGAATATGATTACTTTCCACAAGAACAAACAGAAGACTCTCTAAAAATAGATGAGAATTGTATTGTTATCCACCCTACAGAAAACTGGCCAAATAGAACATGGCCTTTAGAACATTGGCAAAGACTGGTAGATCTAATCAAAACACATACTGATATGAAAGTTGTGATGATTGGAAAGGCACATAGAGAACATGCTAGTAATGCAGCAGGGCATATTGTAAAGGGCTTAGTAAAATTGAATGGTATAGATTACAATTATGGTGATGATACTCCAGGTGGACAAGAGGATGCCTCAGTATTTAGACCGATATCCGAACTCTACCATGTATTAAATAATTCATTTGGTTTAGTTAGTTTTGATGCAGGTCCAATCCACCTAGCAGGTTGTACTGATACTAATATCTTTCAGATTGGTGCATCAATTAGATGGGAAAAGACTGCACCTTATAGGCACGGCACGCAAACCCATAAGTTTCATTTTGTAGGCGGAGACTGTAAAGCATTTTGTGCAACAGATCCAAAGTATTCAGTAAAACACTGGAAGACTATTAATGCAATGCCATATTATCCATCATGTTTAGAAGGTTACACAGAATTTAAGCTGTCTCTTATACACATCTCCGAGCCCACGAGACTAGGCATGATCTCG
>OJBS01000274.1_pt1 | contig 14631 bp, 12 predicted proteins | sample 1590941 | NCBI WGS metagenome assembly OJBS01 (sample SAMN05416785, study PRJEB24817) | seawater metagenome | isolation source: Sea water | place: Canada:Atlantic | collected 2013-11
TTGAAGACGACCTCGGTGCCGTCGGGCCACGCCACAACCAGCTCGGCGCCGTTGTCGAAGCCGTCCAGTCCTAGCTGTACGGTCTGGGTGTCCTCAGAGTTGTACATTCCGCGGCTCGACCGGACCTCACGTACGCGCTGAGTCTCGTCCTGGCGCAGGGTCACGCGGGCACCGATAGCGTCGCTGTTGACCACGTCTCCGTCACCTGCCAGATCCACTTGTAGCCAGCGGTTTTGATGCCCGATGTCGTTGCGGAAGAGGAAGTTGGGCCGTCCGCCGCCTTGGTCACGTCCGCCGACGAGTAGGTCTAGGTCGCCGTCGCCGTCCACGTCTGACCAGGCGTGGTTCTGGGCACCTTTCATCATGCGAAGCGGGTCGTCTTCGGCACCGTTGACGCCAGAAGTGTGGCCGAGACTCGCGAAGTCGCCGGAGTCCTGTTGGAGTAGAAGACCGAACCAAGACTTCTGTTCGACGTCGTCGTAGTTGCCTTCGTACTTGCGGTCGCGGGAGACCGAGAGGTCTAGGCGGCCATCGTTGTCAATGTCGACGGTGGCCCCATCAACGTCCCCTTCGTTGAACGGCAGCCCGCGCTCTTGCCACTCGTTGACGAAGGTCCAGTCGGCGTCGGGGCCCTGGTTGATGAGTAGCTGGGAGGGGTCGGACCACTTGCGGTTGTAGTCGCTGCTGACGGGGTGCGAGATGGCGGTGAGGAAGATGTCCATCCAGCCGTCGCCGTTGACGTCTGCACAGTCAATGCCGAAGCCGTTGCTGCCGATGTACGTTCCCGGCTCGGCATTCGGTTCGGGGTCTTCGCCATTTCCGGTGGAACCGAGGTAGTAGTTCCCGCCCGGTAGGCTTGCGAAGCCGGCTTGTACGGCGACATTGGTGAAGTTGCCAGAGCCGTCGTTCTGCCACAGGTGGTTGAGCCCGCCCGATGAGCTCACCGAGTAGGTGGAGACGACGATGTCTACGTCGCCGTCGTTGTCATAGTCGCAGGTCACGCTGCCGTTGCTGGGCTGGCGCTGTTGGTCGGCGAGGCGGTCGCTCTCGTCGCGAAAGGTGCCGTCGCCAACGCCCATGTACAGGCGGTCGGTGTCTAGATAGGTGGTGCCGCCGTGACCGACGAACAGGTCTAGAATGCCGTCGTTGTCTACGTCTACGAACACTGCATTGGCGGCTGTGTCGCGTGCGGACTCCACTCCCGCGTCAGGTTTCACGTGGAACACTCCGTCGCCGTCGTTCAGGTAGATGGCGTGGGTGTCGATGCCGGCTAGGTCTACGCCGGCGAAGAGGTCTTGGTCACCGTCGTTGTCTACGTCTGCGAAGGCGAAAAAGCCGGCGTGGACGTCTCGTAGACCGGAGGCATCGCTGTGGTCGCGGAAGGTGCCGTCGCCGTTGTTGACGAACACCAAGTGCTCGAAGGGCACGCCGTTGTCCGGGTTGGGGAACAGGCTGTGCATGACGATGTCGTCGAAACCATCACCGGTAATGTCGGCGAAGGCCAGGCGGCTGTGGTCGTTGATGATGGTTCCGGGGAGCGGGTCTTCGGCAAAGTTGCCGACCTGGATGCCGCTGAACTCGGAGATGTCCGTGAAGAAGTCAGCGGTGGGGACTTCGAGGGGGCGCGGCTCTAGGTCGTAGGTGGCGCAGCCAGCGAGTAGGGTGACAAGCAGGGGAATGCGCATGGGACCTCCGGGAGTGGGGGAGGTGTAGCAGCGAATCGATTGATTGGCTATCCGCATGACGGGTCATTGCAGGCCGAGCCGCGCAGCTCTAGCGCGGAGTTGGCCGGTGACCTGGCCCGGTAGATCGGCGGGAAGGGCACGCCGTTCGCTTATGAACGCCATGGCTGCAATGGGAGAGGCGCCACCTCCATCAATGCTACCGCCAAATAGGGCTTGCTGCGCGTCGTCTGTCTCACCGGGCGCGGACAAGTTCCGCAGGTGTTCTGCGACTTGAGCGGCAGTGAATTGGAAGTCTGCTGAAGCGAGGTTGGTTGCGAGAGTCTCACCGTCACCGCCGGCGAAGCTCTGGGTCAGCTCGGCCCTGCCGTTCTGGACCACTACGGTGAACCCATGGTCCGACCCGCCGAATTGAAGGCGGAAGATCCCAGCTGCTCCGTCTGCCCCTATGGCAGCAGCGACGGTTCCAACCCGCTGTGCAACGGAACGGTCGTCATCTGGCAACGCGGCCGTGTCACCGGAGCCAATAAGCGCCATGAGACGGTGAGAGGTCGGAATGCACGATGCGTTGTCGAGACCTGCCAAGAAGTGTAGGGGACCGACGCCGGTACCCTGGGCGTTTGCGACTGCCTGTGTGATATCAGCGGGCTCGAAATCGGAGATTGCCTCCCATTCTGGCTCCGTGAGCGCTCGGCCTAGCTCCTCCTCAATGGTGTCTCTGGCGGCGGCGTACGCGTCTCGGACGGGCGCCTGCGGGGGCGCGGCTTCTTCGTCAACGTCCATGTCGGCTGCGGCGGGTGGTGCTGCGGCCACCGGAGGCCATGCTTGCCCGACGGCCAAGTCTGCGCCTACAAGGTTGTGGTCGGCCAGTCGGATGAAGGTCCAATCTGCGTTCTGGCGACGGGCTCGGCTGTTGTGTCCGGACGCCGCATCAATCTCGGCAAGGCGCCCCTCCGCAATGCGCACCCAGGGATTGAGTCGTGCAGACACCGCGTAACGGTTCCCACTGGTTTCGATCTTCGTGTCTCGGACACCCATCTGTTCGGCGCGCTCTGCGATTCCATCTGCCCCTGTAGCGGCGGGAGCGGGTGGGAGTGCGATCGAGCGCTGTCCCACGGTTGCTTCGCCCTGTTGAAGGGCGTCTTGAACGGGGCGCTTGCTTGGGGCGCTGATTCTCTCCAGTCCTGCTTGCAGTCCGGGCAACTCATCGGGACGGAGAGGGACGTTTGAGGATGGGCCTACGTCCACCTCATGGGCGCTGAGGCTATCGGTCATCGCCCGGTCTCGCAGGGCGTCTGTCAGGGGATCTTTGGGAGTGGAACGCGCGGACTGGGTGGGTTCAGCAGAGGTCGTTGTCGGCGTAGCGTGTTCGATCGGCATGATACCACCTGTTGTTGCTTATCTGGCATAACGGGTGTGTTCGTTGCGGTAGGAGAATCCGAGCATTTGTGGAGGCTGGCATCAAGATTGGCGCGGGTTGGGCACGCTGGAGTTGGGGTTGGCGGCAACCTGGACGACCTGCTGGACACGTTCAAGTAGGCGGTGGAGCTGCGGGCCGACGCAACGGTCGCCAACCGCCAATCGAACAAGTAGAGTCAGCCCATGATGCTCTTCTTGTGGCTCTTTGCCTGCCAGACCCTCACCGAGAGTGAGCCGTTCGACTCGGACACCTCTGCTGTAGACTCTACGGATACCGCGGTCTCCCAGTTTGATACAGACGAACCCTCCACCGGAGACTGTCACTACAGCTCCCGACTAGGCGTGTGTTGGCAGCCTCTTCAGAGTGAGGTTCCATCGTGGACGGAGACCGTGACGCCTCTGCTTGACACCGGCTACTGCACGCCGTTCTTGGAGTGTGAGAGTGCGTCCGCCGCCCGGTTTGCGCTGGTCGACCACCACGGCGAGTACGCAGACTTCCAGTATTGGGGGCCTGACGGAGTCTTCGTCGCCGCCGTCTACAACACGGACACGGTCGAGAGCGATGACCCCTGCGACTGTCTGAGAGCTGGAATCTCGTCGTGGCATGGCTACCCAGTCAGCGACTGCGGCAACTTCAACCATGCGGCCGTTCTCTTGCCAGGGTGCCCGCTTGAGCGGACCCTACAGCCTGCGGGTGGCCTGCCTGAGAGTGGCCTATTGACGGGGTTGTCTACATGGGAGCAGACCGCGAGCTTTCGAAACAGCACCTGTGCGGCGGTGGGGAGCTGCGACGATGGGCACACGGCGGTATTGCGCCAGACGACGGACTCCGACTGGGGCTACAGCGTGAACGGCGGCGGCGTAGACGTGTTCGATGCGGACGGGGAGCTTGTAGGCACTGCAGAGTTCGCCACGGGTGCGTCGTATGGCGTGGTCTCGCAGAGCTGTCTGGCAGTGGCAAATGCCACGCAAGGGTGCGGTCTTGTGCTCGACGAGTGACGCGACCGTCCTGCGTGACCGGGTCTACGCGGCGAGTCGTTGTCGAAGGGTCTGAGCCATAGCAACTGCTGCCTGTGCCGGTGGTGCGCCTAGCTGCTCGCGTACTGCATCTGCACGGTGTGTTCCCAGCTGCGTATTGAGCTCATCGTGTGCGACGGCAGCAGCGATAGCAATGCGTGCCGATTCGTCCGCCGATAGGCGTGTGTCTGCCCATGCCGCGATGTCCCAGGACAGCTCGGCATGGCGTGTCTCGTCTTGTGCAATGCGCGCGAAGAGTGCTCGGACCTCGGGAGCTTGTGCTTGTTGGCTTCGATACAGAGCATCGACCACACCGTAGGTCTCGCGGACACAGCCCTCGACGGCGTTCTCCAGCGCGACGTCGTACAGAGAGCGTTCGGTATGGGGGGTGACCTGAACCGCTGGAACCGTGCCGCCAAAGCGCATGGCCAAGGCTCCAACACGGGTGGCGTGGTCGATCTCGTCGACAATGGCCTGCCTGGCTCGGGCGATGAGGTCGGCGGGGGCGTTGTGTTGTTCTAGATCCATGACCAAGCGTTCGAAGGCGTGAACCGCGGCGCCTTCGAGCCAGGCCATGTGCGCGAGGTGCTGTCCAACTGCGTCGTCGCACTGGGTGTCCGCGAGGTGGAGGCCGTCTGGGCGTCGTCCAACACAGATTCCGGTGTCCTCGCTGCCCATCTCTCGGAGCACGGTGGTCGTGCCGTCTTCTGCCACTTCAATCTCGAAGAAGTGATGGATGACGGGACAGTCTCCGCGGCCCTGGATGGCTGCCATTCTCCACGCACCGCTGTTGTGGCGCACCACGGTCTCACACTCGCCGCCGTAGCCGGCGGCGCTTGCGGCATAGAGTGCGTCGCCTGCGGACTCTACAGGAAGGATGAGGTCTACGGACTCGCCTACCGGCTGGTACAGGCGGACGTCATCACCGATGGTCGTGACAACGCCGAAGGACCAGCAGCCGTCCAAGTTGTATTCGCAGGTGGGGTCGTTTGCCGGAGTGGGCCACGCCTCCGTCAATGTTGCTAGGCAGGTTTCGACGTCCGTTGCTGTCGCACACGGCTCACCCGTTGCGTACTGGGTGTCTTGGCTGGCGACCTCGCCTTCGTACGATTCGACGTAGCGCTGGGCGTAGAAGTCCAGCGGCGTGTTGAACACCAAGTCGGCACGCCAGTCACCGCCGCACACCTCTTCAAGGTTGTCGGGTGCTTTGCCGGTGACCTTTGAACAGCCTGTGGCGCCAAGTCCGGCGGCTAACGCAAAGGACAAGGCGGTATGCAGATGGCGTTCGGAGCGATTCATGGGACATCCTGCTGGATCGGGTTGGGCATCAACTAGACCCAGCATACGGTCGGGTCGGGTCGTCCGCTACCGGTCAATCCACCAGGGCCATGCCGTCCATCAACCGCTCATCACTGGGCCACACCAAGCTCAGCTCATCGGCTAGACCCTGGGCAATCGTACGACCCGTCGCACCGGGCCCACGGTCGGTCAGCACGGCCTCGAAGTGGTCGACGTAGCGCACGACAATCTGACCGTCTGACGCGACCAAAGCGGCACCAACGGTAGCGCTCACTCGGTAGGGCTCGACGTGGTGGTCGACGACGACGGGGCCGGCTTCGGTGACCACAATGTCGCCGGCAAAGGTCTCGGCGGACAGCGGGCTGGCGTTGACCTGTTCCACCCAGATGAACAAGGTACTCGCGTCATCTCCGCGGGTTGCGGCGTCTGTCAGAGCGGGGACCATGGACAGTGCGCCCACGTGGTGTGCGAGCTTGCGACGGGCGCCCATGCGGTAGCGGCCCACAGAGAACTCACCCCCCCAAGAAGCGCCTACACGGCCGTTGATAGCGCCAGGCAGAGCGGCAGCGATGGATGCGGGCACGTCTGTTGCCATGCTCTCGCGCTCGCGACGCAGGTCCTGGCGAAGCTCGGAGAGACCGGCACCCACCCAGGTGTCGTTGCCGAGCTGGACGTCTGTTGGAGCAATGACGGGCATGACGCGGACAGCACCTGGAACGGCACGACCGTTGAAGTCCCAGTGAAGTGGCGCAGGTGCGGTCTGTGCGTGTGCCACGGACGTCACGAGAGCTGCGGTGCACGCCAACCAGAACTGAATCGCCATCGTTCCTCCACAGACAAGGTAGGTGGCAAACGCCGGAAGCGGTGAAAACTTTCAATGACGAGCGTCTCCTCCGTGTCAATTCGCGAAGTACCGGTACCTGAAGGCGGCGACGGAATGCGGCTAGACCGCTTTCTAGCTGCACGATTCCCCGATTGGAGTCGGAGTAAGCTCGCACGCGGCATCAAGAATGGTGAGGTGTGCAATGCGTCAGGAAAGCGTCTGCGGGCGTCGCTGACGGTGCGCGAGGGGATGGTGCTGGCGGTCAGCATTCCGGGTTTGGCACCGACAACGCCTCAGCCACCTCTCCCTCCCGTCTTGTTTGAGGACGATGATGTAGTCGTGCTCAACAAGCCCGCGGGTCTGTCCTGTCACCCCGCTGGCGGGAACTTCGAGTGGGCGGTGATTGGTTTGGCCCGCGAGCGCTGGCCGGGCATTGACCTTGTGCATCGCCTAGACCGCGACACGTCCGGTGTTCTGGTCTTGGCCAAGCACATTGAAGCGAATCGTCTGCTCAAACATCAGTTCAAGCATGCGCACCCGGACAAGTCGTACGTGGCGTTAGTGCGCGGAGACTACGCAGTTAGCGGGCTTATTGATGCCCCGATTGACTACGGCACCAGTGTCATTCGCATCAAGATGGCCGTTGTCCCCGGAGGCCCCGAAGCGCAGACCACCGTCACGCCCCGAGAGGTTCGGACTGCTGGGGGTGTCACGCTGACATGGGTGGATTGTGAACTACACACCGGCCGAACCCATCAGATTCGCGTGCACCTGGCACACACCGGTCTAGGCATCGTTGGCGACCGCATGTACGGCGTGCCCCCAGAGGTGTTTCTGACGGCTTGGGAGCATGGGGTGGACGCGAATGTTGTGCGGACGGCTGGCGCTCCGAGGCAGGCCCTCCACGCGCACCGACTCGCCTTCGACCTGCCGTCCGGAGGGCGGACTGAGGTCGTCGCCCCGATTCCCCAGGACATGGCGCGGTGGTGGGCGGACCCGAGCGTGTTGCCGATGGATGGGTGGAGCCCGGACGCACAGACGTAGGAACTCTGCGATTCTTCCGCTAGGATGCCGGTATGAAACACATCCTTCTTTCCGCTCTCCTACTACTCACTGCCTGCCCAGAGGACTCCGGAGAAGACACCGACCCGGGGACGGACCCCGGGACCGATCCTGCAGCCGAGTATTTTGCGACCTGCGACGCGCTGACGGTCGACCTTGGGGACCAGACACCCACGGGAGACTGTGTCCTGAGTCAGTCGATTCGCGGTGGCACTCAGTTGGCCATTCGTGCGGACTGCACAGACGAAAACATTACCGGAAACCTGGATAAACGGCACTATGTCATGGTGCCGGACGCCGTGACTCGTGATGCGCTGTGGCTTCACTTGGGTGGAACCGGCGGACAGCCCAGTAATACCGAGAACATTGGTGAGGCGGCGATGATGGCCGGCTACCGGTACATCAGCTTGGCATACACGAACAATCCTAGCGTTGCGGAGCGGTGTCAGTGCCCCGACGGCCCACGGGTTGCCGAGTGTGAGGGGCTTGTTCGCTACGAGCTGCTGTACGGGGATGACGTGACCGACCTGTTCGTCATGGAGCCCGATGAGGCGATTGTCCCGCGCTTGGTCGCGTTGTTGACGGCGCTTCACGACCGTGCACCGGGCGTCGGCTGGGACGCCTATTTGGACGCCGATGGTGAGCCCGTCTGGGGTGACATCGCGGTGTCTGGATTCTCTCAGGGCGGCGGAATGGCCGGGCTCATTGCGAGGGACCACGTTGTCGATCGCGCCATGTACCTGTCGAAAGGGGCGGGTGCGACGCTTGAAGCTGTGATTGATCCCTCAACGGCACAAGAATGCACAGACGACTCGGAGTGCGCGAGTGAGATGTGCTGTCCGGCGACCGATATTCAGTGTGACGAGCCTGGTGACTCGGCCATCTGTCTGAACCTCGTCCCGGCTCTGTACGCGTCCGAGGGAGCCGACCTCGACGGCGACGGTGTCGGTGATGGCGACGCCTCGGACCGCGCAACCCCCGGGGAGCGCCAGTTCGCCATTATTCATCGCGACGAGAGCGCGTATCAGAACGGTCCAGGCATCTTTGCCTCATGGGGCATGAATAGCGCTGAGGTAGACGTCGACAGTGTTGTGGCACCGTATGCGGCGGCAGCTCAGATCTTTACGACCGCCGCACCTGCGCGAAACGACTGCTCGGAGCACCAGTCGATGGGGGCAGATGCGTGCCAGGCGCGGGACGAGAATGGTGACCCGGTGGTTCGGCCGGCTTGGCTGCACGCAATGACCGCACCGCTGTAGAGGCCAAGATGGGCGCGTCGCGAACGGCACCGCTGCACGGGTCTGGAACGCCGCAGCCGGCTCGAGCTCCAGACCCACTCGGTAGTCGAAGGTCAGCAGGCGACCCGCTCCGACACAGCAGAGGGCGTCGCGCACCGCCGAGTACAGCAAGTGGTCTGCTTCACTCACAACCGGGCGCTGTCCCACCCGTTGTCGGTCATGATCTGACCAGGCCAGTACAGGTTTTCGTCGGTGTGCTCTGCGAGCGCCCACTGAGGAGGCTAGGCAGTCGTGGTCAGACTGGGCCAAGGAGAACACAGGCCTATGAGTCGCATGGCCCTTTGCATACCGGTTGTCGGGCTCGTTGCGGTGGGCTTGGCCTGCGGAGGCGCAAGCGATGAGCTGCTTGATGGCCCCGTTCCAACCCTCGTCGCACCCGATGAACCCCTGTTGCTGGTCAGCTCGGGAGAGGGCGACGGCTACATCGACACCAATGGCGCCTGGGTCGTACTCCCACCCGTCTCAGGGCCCCAGGTCCTCGTCGACCCGCAGTTCGCGCTCGTGCGCAACGGCGAGTGTGTGGTGTTTGACCGGTCCACAGGGACCCTGACAGAACGGGTCGTAGGGCCAGCGACCTCATGTCGGGTTGGTGAGATCGGAACGCTGACCGTCGATGGTGCAACGCTCACGCTGCTCGACGTGACCGGTCGCGTCCGCAATCGCGTGGAGCTCGTCGGCGATGTGGACCTATACGGAGCCCCAATGGCGGCGTGTAGCGGGTCGAATGCATGCGGCTATTTGGACGAGAATCTAGACTGGGTAGGCCCCGGTCCGGTGTGGCGTCTAGCGATGCCCTTCGGCGAGGGGCCCGGTGTGGTGGGCATGGTCGAGACGGCCACCTACGCATTCGTAGACGCACAGGGACAGGTCATCGGACATCCCGCCGAGCCGCCCGACTCGATGTCTCCCTTTGGGCAGGAGCGAGCCCTGGCCCTCGTCGACGTCGAGCGCGACAACAGCGACCCATCGTGCTCCTACTCATTCGTCCCGGTCCTGCTGGGCGTCACTGGAGAGGTCGTCGCACAGCTTCCTCGCACCTACGCGTTCGCGGCCGGAGTACCGAATCGGGTCTTCTCCGAGGACTATCTGCGAATTCCAAGCGATGAGGGCGATGTCTTGGTGGACCGGTCGGGCGTCATCGTGCGCGCCGTCACACAACCCGGCTGGCACTTCAGCGAGGGACTCGCGGCAGTGCAGGGACCGGATGGGTGGTCCTACGTTGACCGGCTTGCAGCTGCGCAACTCATTGGCCCGTATTCGTTGGGTGGCGACTTTCAGATGGGCTTTGCCCGCGTGGACTCGGATCGGTGGCTGCAAAAGAACGGCCACATCATCGTTGCGGCGCCCTTGGCGCCCTAGCCGACCCTCGCGGCTCCCTGGACCCAGCGCCGCGCCCGAATGCGGGTTCTTGGCGCTCGGAGACGGCTCGTGGGGAGGTGATGGCGGGCGTCGCGGTCGAGAGCTGCGTGGCCGGGCTGGAGGCAAAGGGGGTTGGAATCACCTATCCGTAGAAAGGGCCCTTGTTTGTCTTTCGCGTTGACGCAATGTGTCCGGTTTTTGCCGCCGAACGCCCTCGCGGCCGCCCGCCCACAGAGGCATCCTGCAGACAGCAATTACGCTGCGCTTGCAAAAAACGAGCGGAAGGAGGTCGCATGACAATCGGAATACGTACAGCTTGGACGCTCGCCGGGATTATGGCCGTCACTCAGACCGCATCTGCGGGAAAGCTCGACATGACCAACTGCGGATCGCGAGCGAGATTCTGCGTCTACGACGGGAACGACAACATGGTGGGTTCGGGTGCGGCTGTAGCGGTGCAGAGCAGGATTCTTGAATCCGGCGAACGCAGGACGCTCACCTGCGAACACAATGAGTGCTTCGTGACAGTGGTAGAGCCTGGCGAGGACTGCGCCGGCAGCGATGCAAACGGGGGAGGCAATGAAGGCGATTCCTACGACGTATCCAACCGTTTCGTCCGGTACCGAACGTACACCGGTGGCTACAACACTGAGAAGTCGTCGCAGAGCCGAAATGGAGGTGACCACATGTGCAAACGGGAAATCACCCTCGCGTTCGACCGGAACGAAGGTGTGCGGTGGACACCCCCTCCCTACGCCGAGCTCTCCAGCGACGATTGGGTCGTGCTGGACACGAGTAGAGATTCTCGCGTCACGAACGGAGGCGGTCAGGGGGAGCACCTCTGGGCTGAACGTCCGGCCGACGACCTGCTCGACCCCGTGTCCGACGACCCCGCCCATGCTCTCCGACTTCATCGGGCTGATGGCGCGGCTACCGACTGCTTTCGGGACGGTGACATCGTCAACGTGGAGACCGAAAGCGGACGTTTCGTGTACGGATGGAGTGACGGGTCGGTCGGCACTTCCCAGTTCGCAATCTACGGGCTGCAGCCAGGCGTTGGTGGCGCCAACCTGGGCCCCGCCCATCAGTGGGAGCTGCGCACGGGTTCCACCCAGTGTGTGAGGTACTTCGATGACCTCGAGCTGGTCAATGAACTCTTCGGAACAGAGCTCATCGGCGGCTACACCAGCGTCGCCTTGACAGAACCGAGCAGCGTGGGTGACTACGGCAAATTCCAGCTCCAGTTCTACATGGGTGAGGGGGGCATCCCCTTCGGTGACATGAAGTAGGGGGCGCGCGACGGAATGCCGGCGCCCCATCGATTGCGGGTACACGGCCCGGGGAGAGAACTCCCCGGGTCGTTACCGCTTGAGCCATCGCACCAGCGGCATCAATTCCGGAACCTCGGAACTTGCCTGCTTCAAGTCCGTTGTCGAACAGAAGGGATGGGATTGATCCACCAACACATCCAGAACCGGGGTTGCTAGATCAGCATTGAGTGCGACCTTTCCGGCGAAATGCACGGCGAGCTGGACCGCACGGGTGCCGCAGGCTGCCAGCGTCCATTGGTAGGTTCCCCAGCCGACGAACCCCGGCGCTCCATTGCGGAGCGTTAGCGCCACGACCCAGTCACTCGTCACGAGTCCGGCGCTCTCTCGAACGGTTTCCGACGGGACCACAGTCACGATGTTCTCACACTGTCGGCCCATTTCCCGGAAGAGCGTGGTGACGGCCTCGAGGCCCACGGTGGGTTCAGACCCACTGACCGGTGACTCCACCGCGTGCGTTGCGATGAAGATCGCGTCATCGGTGAACACGCGGGCGAACAAATGAGGGACCTGGGCATCTTTGGCCCGCAGGTAGTCTCGGAGGATGCGGAAGGACTCCTGGCGAGCGGGCGGCGAAGAATCGTGGACTGGCATAGGCTGAGCTCCTTGGTAAAACAGACACGGCAACGTGGTCCCTTGACCCTCTCCCCAACAGGACGATGAGCGACGACTTTCGGACCGATCACGCCAAGCTTGTCAGCGTGGGAATGCGCTCTGGCCTCGTGGCGTCTGTGATGCTCTTCGGCACGGCCAAAGGGGTACCGCTGGCTCGCATGGAGCAGGCGATGGGCTTGACCCTGGCGGACCTGGTCGACCCCGATGCACGCGTGCCAGATGCCAGCCTCGGGGCCGCTTGGCAGGCGATCGGAAGCGCCAATCCGAACCAGGCGCCAGGACTCGAAATGGCTGCCAGCGCGCCTATGTCTGTGTTCGGTCCGCTTGCGCAGGTGGCCCGATACGCCGACACCCGCCGCGCAGCACTCGCCAGTTTCTGCCGCTATCAGAAGCTGCTCTCCGGTGGTCTAACGATGACCCTCCACGACGAAGGGGAAACGACGGTGTTGCAGCTGGCACACAGCCTCGACGCATCGGATGGCGGCCATGGAGCAGAGGCGGCCTTGGCGTTGGTTGCTCGCATCGGCCGCGAAGTCCTGCGACAGCACGACGCGGTCATCCGGGTGGAGTTCGCCCACGCGGCCAACGCGCCGTTGGGGCACTACCGCGAATACTTTGATCGGCCCGTGGTGTTCGAGACCCGCCGAAACGCCCTGGTGTTCGAGCGCTCGGCGCTCGAACTGGCGCCCCCTCAGACCGACCCCACGATGTACGCGTACATCGAAGCTCATCTGCAGCTCGGACACCAACGTCTCCTCGCGCAAGTTGCAGACGGCCCACTGGACAAGATTCGGGCGGCCATCGCGGAGCTGGGCCAGCGTTCGGTCTACGGGGCGGCTCCCTTGGCCAAGACCATGGGCATGAGTGTACGCAGCCTTCAGCGCTACGCGAAGACCAACGGCGGCAGCGTTCGGGAACTCATCGAGCACGCTCGCGAAGCCAACGCCAGCACATTGCTGGCAGATGAAACGCTGAGCGTCGATGAGGTGGCCTTCCTCGTTGGCTACTCCGATGACCGGGCCTTTCGGCGTGCCTTTCAGCGTTGGACCGGCTTGTCTCCGAGAGCGTTTCGAGCCCGCAAGGCCTGACCCGGCGCGAACTGTCCGGTCTATGGCGCGGACGGTCCTGCCAGCGGACGGATCGAAATCCTAGGTTGCAGATACCTCTCCTGGCGGATGTCCCGTCGCGAGGTCTGGAGCCCATGATGTTCAACCTCTCCCCATCCGATCTCGTCGTAAACGCTAGCAACGGCGAGAAAACGGCAAGCGATATGGTCATGATTTTTCGCAACAAACAGCTGGGAAGCCACTTCTCCATCATGCAGGGGGAGGTCCGACCTCGAGAACTCCTGGCCTTCCACACCCATGCCAACGAGGATCAGCACATGTTCATCATCGAGGGTGAGCTGCACTTCGAGGTCGGTGGCAAAGATGGCATTCGATTCACCGCCGGTGCTGGTGATCACGTTCTCAAGCCACGTGGAAGCTCGCACGGCTTCTGGAATCTAGGTGATTCGACTGCGCGCTATGTGGAAACCTCGACGGAAGGTGGATTCGAGCACTTCGTTGACAGCCGGGAAGACGGCCTCGGTGCCATGGTCGGGGGGGCCACAGCGGAGCTTGGAATGAGCTTTGAGATCGGCCGCGCCATCGAGGTCATGAAGGAGTTCGGATTGACCGGACTTGCGGGGGCCAATCTCGATCTGAAAGAGCTGGTCCACGACCCCAAGTTCCATCAGTTGATGAGGGATAATGCCGAGGCTCGCGAGTTCTTCCTGTACATGGGTGGCGCCAAACTCAAAGAGGTAGTGTCTTCTTGGACGCAGCGATGACCCGGTGGTTCATGCTCTTGACGTGGTCTGTGTGCGTGGGCTGTCCAGGGCCAGGTGAAACAGCTGACACCGAGGCCAACGCCCAAACGACCCCTGCCGCAGACTCCGACTCAGACTCAGACGGAGAATGCGACACAGATGCCGGTACGGACACAGACACAGACACGGATTCTGACGAAGACACCGACAACGATGGCGCGCTCTGCGGCACGGATCTCGGGAGTGAGACGGGCTGGGTCGTGCGAGCAGGGCAGGAAGCGTTTGCCCAGAATGGTGGCTCCTGCACGCCGCATCCGACTTCACTCGACGAGGCCGTGTATCGCTGGACGGCACCAGCGAGCGGCGTGTGGTTCTTCTCCACCAACAGCTTCTGTGACATCAATCCGGAGATCTTGCTCTACAGCAGCTGTGGCGGGGGCGTGGCGGACGACAACCAGAACTACCCCGGGCTCTTTGGCGACGGCCGCGTTGTGCGGACACTGGCCGCCGGGGAGAGCGTGGTCTTGGGTTTGCGTCCAGAGTTACCCCGGCCGTTGACACCAATCGGCCTGCACATCACGCTCGGTTCTGAACAGAGCTGCGATGACGGAACGGACAACGACTTGGACCATGCAACCGACTGTGACGACACCGACTGCGCCAACACGCTGCCCTGCGTGGGAGACACGGGCTTCTGATAGCGCCGCTCACTTCCACCAAAGGCCGCGGACACGTCTCGAAGAGACCCCCGCCGGGCTCCTCCGGGTGACGGTCAAGCCCCCGTGGGCGGACGGCACTGCAGGCGTCACGTTCACACCGCTCGAGTTGGTGGAGCGTCTGGCGGCGCTGGTTCCTCCACCGCGTGCGCACCTCGTCCAAACCCACGGCGTGCTCGCAGGCCGCTCTGCATGGCGGCGGG
>OJBS01000275.1_pt1 | contig 14616 bp, 14 predicted proteins | sample 1590941 | NCBI WGS metagenome assembly OJBS01 (sample SAMN05416785, study PRJEB24817) | seawater metagenome | isolation source: Sea water | place: Canada:Atlantic | collected 2013-11
ACGAGATCATGCCTAGTCTCGTGGGCTCGGAGATGTGTATAAGAGACAGAATTTTATTTTATTAGGATGAGAATAATCTCCGGAAAACACAAAGGAAGAAGAATTACTGCTCCTAAAAATTTACCCGTAAGACCTACTACAGATCTTGCCAAAGAATCATTATTTAATATCTTAAACAATCATTATTACTTTGATACTATATCTGTAATTGATTTATTTAATTTCATTGTTGGTAATTCTTTGACCTCTCTTGATAGTTGTAAATCTATCTGCTCATTATGGTTATTGTAAATATGAGCGTCACCAAATGTATGAATAAATTCACCACACTCTAAATCACATACTTGAGCAATCATCATTACGAATAAAGCATAAGATGCAATATTAAACGGAACTCCTAAAAAGATGTCCGCACTTCGCTGATATAATTGGCATGATAATTTTCCATTAGCCACATAAAATTGAAAAAAAGCATGACATGGAGGTAAAGCGGCTTTATTATTTGATACATTTTCTGAAAATGAAACAGAAGTGTCAGGTAAGACACTTGGATTCCATGCAGAAACAATCATTCTTCTACTGTCAGGATTATTTTTTATGGCGTCTATAACATCAACAATTTGATCTATGCCATCGCTATTCCAATTTCTCCATTGATGTCCATAAACTGGACCTAAATCTCCATTTTCATCTGCCCAAGCATCCCAAATCTTAACACCATTTTCTTGTAAATATTTAATATTTGTATCTCCTTTTAAAAACCAAAGAAGTTCGTGAATTATAGATTTTAGGTGCAACTTTTTAGTTGTTACCATTGGAAATCCTTCAGCGAGATCAAATCGCATTTGGTGTCCAAAAACACTTTTCGTTCCTGTTCCTGTTCTATCTGTCTTTTCTATTCCGTTTGCACGAACGTGTTTTATTAAATCTAAATATTGTTTCATTCTCTGGTTAAAGTATTTTGGTAAATGGTTAAAGTTTAGATTTATTATATTTTATTAATGACGAAATTCTTTTTTGTAAAATTTGAATTTTCTCAATCAAACTAGTTGTTATAGAACTGTTCAAAAACTCTAGATCTTCACATAAAATTATGTGAGTTTCCAATTCAAAAGCTGATCCTAAACTAATTTGTAAGAATCGAACAAAATCTTTTTGAGAGTCTTTTGCAGAACCCTCGGCAATATTTGCTGGAATAGAAATCACACATCTATTAATTTGTGAAATCAATCCGTATTTTTCAGTATCGGGTAATAATTTAGTTATTGAATATGTCTCTTTAACTAATTTTCTTGAATCGTTCCAAACATCAAGTTTTCTAAAATTTCTCATTCTACACCTTTCTACTTTAGCCTTTAACCCAATTCATTACCCAATAATCATTCCTGCAATAGTTGCTGAAATTAATGATGCTATTGTACCACCAATTAAAGCTTTCATTCCAAATTTTGATAATGTCTTTCTTTGTCCAGGAGCCAAAGATCCAATACCACCAATTTGTATACCTATAGATGCGAAATTTGCAAATCCACATAACATGTATGTTGCCATTATTATAGATTTGTTATACGTAAGATGTGTTGCGTTTGATACATCTTTTAAATCTGCTAATTGGATGTAACCAACAAATTCACTGGCAGCTAATTTAATACCAAGCAACTGTCCCATCATCATCATATCTTGTTTTGCAATTCCAATTAGCCACATTAAGGGCGCGAAAATTGTTCCTAAAATTGCTTCAAGAGAAAACTGAGGATAAGAAGTATTTGCAGCCATCCAATCATTTAGAGATGTGATATCTCCAACCCATCCTAAAACTCCATTAATCATTGCAATAAATGCAATAAATACTAATAACATAGCTCCAACATTAACTGCTAGTTTTAAACCTTCTGTAGTTCCATTAGAAATGGCGTCAAGAATATTCGTTCCAATTTTTTCTGAAGATACTTTTACATCTGTATTTACAGCTTCTGTTTGTGGATATAGTATTTTAGAAATTACAATTGCGCCAGGAGCCGCCATAACTGATGCTGCAAGTAGATGCTTTGCATACATTAATTTCAATACTGGATCATCGCCTCCAAGAAAACCGATATATGCTGCTAAAACTGCTCCAGCAACTGTAGCCATTCCGCCAATCATCACTAAAAGCATTTCAGACTTATTCATCTTTTCTAAATATGCTTTGATTAATAATGGTGCTTCGGTTTGACCAAGAAAAATATTTCCGGCAACACTTAAACTTTCTGCTCCAGATATTTTAAGAACCTTAGCTAACGACCAAGCCATCGTTTTAACAATCCATTGTATAATTCCTAAATAAAAGAGTACTGATGTTAAAGCTGAAAAGAATAAAATAGTTGGAAGTACTTGAAAAGCAAAGATAAATCCAAAAGAATCAATATTCATCATGCCTCCAAATAAAAACTCACTTCCTTTTTTTGTGAACTCTAATAGTTCAATAAACAAACTACCAATAAACTCAAAGATTGATTGGATAAAGGGAATTTTTAATACACCAATTGCAATGGTTAATTGAAATGCTAAACCTAAACCTGCCGTTTTCCAATCGATTGCTTTTTTGTTATTGCTAAATAAAAAGGCAATAAAAACTAAAGAAACCATTCCCAAAACACCTCTCCATAATGAATTAAATGAAAACCCTTGACTTGGTATTATTTCAGTTGGTACTGGCTGTTGAGCATTGATCAGTAAAAAACTGAAAATAAGTCCTAAAGTTAATATGAGTTTTTTATTCATCTTATTTTTTATTTCGTTTGTTTATTTCGTCTCTTATTTGAGCAGCCAATTCATAATCTTCATTTGCTACTGCTTCATTCATTTGCTTGTTTAATTCTTTTAATGTTACTGATGAATATGAAGTTTCTTTCACAGTTTCTGCAATTAAATCATCCAAAACTATATTCCCTTCATCAATTTTCGATTCGTCTTTTAACTTCAAGTAAACTCCTGCTTTGTCTAAAATATTTTCATACGTAAAAATTGGAGCATAGAATCTAGTAGCTAATGCAATTGCATCAGAAGTTCGAGTGTCTATTATTTCTTCAATACCATCACGTTCGCAAATTAGACTTGAATAAAAAACGCCATCAACCAACTTATGAATAATTACCTGTTTGATGATTATATTAAATCGATCGGCAAAACTTTTGAATAAATCGTGCGTTAAAGGTCGTGGAGGTTTAATCTCTTTTTCTAGTGCTATTGCAATAGATTGAGCTTCGAAAGCGCCAATAACAATTGGTAAAGTTCGAGTTCCATCAACTTCGCTAAGTACCAGTGCGTATGCGCCACTTTGCGTTTGGCTATATGAGATGCCCTTTATATCTAATCTTACTAAACTCAATGTTTAATTCCTTTTTAGAATTGAAAAATAATAATTTAACATAAAAAAACTGTCTAACTTCAGACTTAAATAAATCTAAAATTAGACAGCCTTTCGGTGCACAATTTAATAAAAATTATGCGTTTTGAGCTTTAAATTTTTTCAACTTTTCAATTAAGTTAGGAACAACCTCAAATGCATCACCAACTACACCGTAGTCCGCAGCCTTAAAGAAAGGCGCTTCAGCATCTGTATTGATTACTACTTTTACTTTTGACGCGTTTATTCCAGCAAGATGTTGGATGGCTCCAGAGATACCAATTGCAATATAAAGATTTGATGAAACAGGCTTTCCAGTCTGTCCTACATGCTCACCATGAGGTCTCCAGTCCATATCAGAAACTGGCTTTGAGCAAGCAGTTGCTGCCCCTAAGATTTCTGCAAGTTCTTCAATCATTCCCCAGTTTTCAGGACCTTTAAGACCCCTTCCAGCCGAAACTACGATGTCTGCATCTGCAATACTTACTTTACCTGTAGTTCTGTCAATCGATGTTGATGTTAAACCACTTTCTATTAATGTTGGATTGAATTCTTCTATTGAACCGCTTACAGAATTTTCAACCAACCCAAAAGAGTTTTTTGCGATACCAATTACCTTATTTGCAGTTTTAACTTCTGTGAAGTTAAAACCTTTATTTGAAAATGCTTTTCTTTTTACTATAAATGGACTTGTACTGTTTGGTAAGGCAACTGCATTTGATGCGTAACCTGCATTTAAGTTAACAGCAACCATTGGTGCAACATTCAAACCATTGGCGCTAGAATCAACAATAACAATTGAAGAACTTTCTTTTTCAGCAGCTTGCTTGATAACGTTTGCAACAACTTTTGCACTCAAACTTTTTAATGAATCATTACTTACATTCAATACTTTTTCAGCACCATACATATTTAATTCTGATGAATCAGATGCGTTTATTGTCAATACAACAAGGTTAGTACCTAATTGCTCAGCAACTTTTTTTCCATATGAAGTTGCTTCAAATGCAACTTTTTTAAACTTTCCTTCCGAAGATTCGGCATATACTAATACTGACATTCTGTTTTGTTTTTAGATAATTAAATAACCTTAGCTTCGTTGTGTAATAATGAAATTAATTCATCAAGATTATCAGCATCAACTAATTTACAAGCCCCTTTTGGTACTGGCTTTTCAAAGCTTGTAGAAACAGAAGTTTCTTCAGTTTCTAAAGCATCAACAACAGCTAACGGTTTTTTACGAGCCATCATAATTCCTCTCATATTAGGAATCCTTAAATCTTTTTCTTCAACCAATCCTTTTTGACCGCCAATTACTAATGGTAAACTTGAAGAAAAAGTTTCTTTTCCACCATCAATTTCACAATTAATTGTAGCGTTTGTACCGTCAATTTCTAAACCAGTACATGTATTTGCAAAATTGTAATCTAATATAGAGGCTAACATTGCTGGAACCATTCCACCATTGTAATCACTAGACTCTTTACCAGCTAGAACCAAATCAAAGTTTCCGTTTTTCACTACTTCAGCTAATTGCTTTGCAACGTAAAAACCATCTGTTGCTTCTGTATTAACTCTTATGGCATCATCAGCACCAATAGCCAAAGCTTTTCTTAATGTTGGTTCTGTTGTTGCATTTCCAACATTAACTACGGTTACAGTTGCTCCTTGTTTCTCTTTAAACCACATTGCGCGAGTTAAAGAAAATTCATCATAAGGATTAATTACAAATTGAACTCCATTTGTGTCAAATTTTGAGTTACCATCTGTAAAATTTATTTTTGAAGTCGTGTCAGGAACATGACTTATACAAACTAAAATTTTCATTTAAATTATATTTTTTTGAAGTTTTTTATAGAATAATAGTGATGTTTCAAACATCGGTACGAAGATAGTACTTTTTTTTAAATTTACTATGCGTGCATAGTAAAAATATTTATACATTAACAACCATATCAATAAGTAATTATTTATTTTTGCCTATTCAAATTATTACTAAATGAAGACGATACAATTTAGAGAAGCAATTTGCGAAGCAATGAGCGAAGAAATGCGAAGAGATGAAACAATCTTTTTGATTGGTGAGGAGGTTGCTGAGTATAATGGTGCTTATAAAGCTTCGAAAGGAATGTTAGATGAGTTTGGTGCAAAAAGAGTGATTGATGCGCCAATTGCAGAACTTGGTTTTGCAGGAATTGCTGTAGGATCAACAATGGGAGGAAACAGACCAATTGTTGAATACATGACTTTTAACTTTTCTCTTGTAGGAATTGATCAAATTATAAATAATGCGGCTAAAATTCGTCAAATGAGTGGAGGTCAGTTTCCTTGTCCAATTGTATTTAGAGGACCTACTGGTTCTGCAGGACAATTAGGAGCAACACATTCTCAAGCATTCGAAAATTGGTTTGCAAACACTCCAGGATTAAAAGTGATAGTACCTTCTACACCTTATGATGCAAAAGGATTATTAAAAGCTGCGATTCGAGATGATGATCCAGTTATTTTTATGGAGTCAGAACAAATGTATGGTGATAAAGGTGAAGTTCCTGAAGGTGAATATATACTACCAATTGGAGTTGCTGATGTGAAAAGAAAAGGAACAGATGTAACAGTAGTATCTTTTGGAAAAATAATTAAGGAAGCATTTAAAGCTGCTGACGAATTAGAGAAAGAGGGTATTTCTGTTGAGATTATTGATTTAAGAACCGTGCGTCCAATGGATCATGCAACAATATTAGAATCGGTAAAGAAAACAAACCGACTTGTAATTTTAGAAGAAGCGTGGCCATTTGCTAGTGTTGCTTCAGAAATTACATATCAAGTTCAAGAAAATGCATTTGATTATTTAGATGCACCAATAAAGAGAATAACTACTGCAGATACTCCTGCTCCTTATTCACCTGTACTTTTAGCTGAGTGGTTGCCAAATGCTAGCGATGTTGTGAAAGCGGTTAAAGAAGTGATGTACGTAAAATAATAAAAATTTATAAACGTTTTAAACCTTTCAGACATATTGTTTGAAAGGTTTTTTTAATTATGAAATATAGATTAACCCTAATATTCTTATTTGTTCAAATAGCAATTTTTTCTCAAGTAAAAATTAGCGGAACTGTAGTTGATGAACAAAAAAAGAGCATTCCTTTTGCAAATATTGTGTTTGCAAATTCTATTGTTGGAACTGTATCTGACGAAAATGGAAAATTTTATTTAGAATCAGATGAGAATTTTGAAGAAATCAAAGTGTCTTTTATTGGATATAAAACGAGGGTAATATCAGTAAAAAGTAGAGATTTCAATCTTCAAATAGTTTTAAATGAAGCCGATAATCAACTTGATGAAGTTGTTGTTTATTCAGGAAAAGTTGAGAAAAAAGGAAATCCGGCGATTGATATCTTAAAAAAGATTTGGGCTAAGAAACGACAAAACGGAATTTATTTGTTTGATCAATATCAACATGAAAAATATGAGAAGGTAGAGTTCGACATGAACAATATTGATAGTGCCATGATGAAAAAGAAAATTTTCAAAGGCGTGGAATTTATCTTTAAAAGTATTGATACATCTAGAATTACTGGAAAATCATATTTACCTATTTTTATAAATGAGTCAATTCATCAATCTTATGGAAATAATAAAACTAATAAGAAGAGAGAGGACTTAATAGCAAACAAAAATTCTGGTTTTGATTCGAATCAATATATCATATCTTTCATTAAAGACTTGTATGTAGAATATGACATTTACAATAATTACATTAAAATTTTTGATAAGAGTTTTGTGAGTCCGCTTTCAAAAACAGGGACTTTAAATTATAATTATGTTCTAACTGATAGCGCCTTTATAGATCGTAAATGGTGTTATAATATTTTATACTATCCTAGAAGAAAGAGTGAACTAACTTTTAAAGGAGATTTTTGGGTAAATGACTCTACGTTTGCTGTGAAAGAAATAAACATGCAAGTCAATAAAAGTTCAAATATAAATTGGGTAAAAGACATTTATATTGAGCAAGATTTTGAGGTGTTAAACGATTCTGTTTTTCTTTTAAAACGAGACTATATAATGTCTGATTTCAGTATCGGAAAGAAAGAAAAAGCCAAAGGAGTTTATGGGAAACGTACAACAATGTATAAGAACTATAAATTCGATATAGATAAAGGAGACGATTTTTATAAAGGAGAATCAGATATTTATGCAGAAGAAATTTATGCCAAATCGAATGATTATTGGAGTGAAAACAGGCAAGAAAAATTAAATAAAGATGAAAAAGGTGTCTATAAAATGTTAGATACTTTAAGTACAGTTCCGAAATTCAAAAAAATGTATAACCTGATTTCAATATTAGGTTCTGGTTATATAGAATTTCCAAATTTTGATTTCGGTCCAATTTTTTCGACAGTAGGAACAAATGATGTTGAAGGTTTGCGTTTAAGAGTTGGTGGAAGAACGTATTTTGGAAGGAATGATTTATGGCGTCTACAAGGGTATACAGCATATGGTTTTAAAGATGATCAATTTAAGTATGGTATCTCAGGTAAATTTATGTTTGATAAAAAGAAGCGATTGATTTTTGGTTTGGGAAATCGAAGAGACATCGAACAAGTTGGTGTTAGTTTAACTACAACAAACGATATATTAGGTAGAAGTTTTGCCTCATCTTCATTTTTTGCAAGTGGTGACGCTAGTAAATTGACATCGATTAACCTGTCAAACGCTTTCGTTTCACTAGAACCTAAAAAGAATCTAATTTTTAGATTAGGAGCTTCTTATAGAACTTTAAAATCGGCTTCTCCAACATTTAAGTTAGATTATTTTGATGAAAATGGAGTACAGCAATCATCAATTTCTCAAACTGAATTAGACTTTTCAATTCGCTATACACCTAAACGTAAAACGATAGGTTATGGAGTTGAAAGAGGGCAAGTTAATAGCGACTATTCCACCTTATTTTTGAACTATTCAAGAGGATTAAAAGGGGTTTTTGATAGTGATTTTGATTACCAAAAAATACAATTTTATTATCGTCAACCAATTCTTGTAGGTGGTTTTGGCAGAACGTTTACAACTTTAGAACTTGGGAAAACAGTTGGAGAAGTTCCGTTAGGTTTATTGAATGTAGTTCCTGGAAATCAATCTTATTTCAATATAGACAATACCTATGCGTTATTAGATTATTATGAGTTTGTAACAGATACTTACGCGTCATTACATTTAGAGCATAATTTTAATGGGCGTTTTTTCTCAAGGATTCCTTTCTTGCGAAAAATGAATTTAAGAGAAATTGTTGGCCTTAAAGCAGTTTGGGGAAGTATTTCAGATCAGAATATCGTGATGAACACACCCTCTCTTTCAAATTTGCCTTTTTCTTCCTTAGAATCTAATATTATTGCACCAGAAGATGTATATTATGAATATAGTGCTGGAGTTGGAAATATTTTTAAAGTATTTAGAATAGATTTTATTTGGAGAGGGAGTTATAGAGATTTACCTAACGCAAATAATTTTGGAATTAAAGGTTCCTTCGGATTTTACTTTTAGAAAAAAAACAGACTTACTTTGGCTTAAACGTATGTAATCACTAATTTTGCCCTCCCAAAAAAAAACGATGACAGCAAAAGAAAAAAAGACATTTGATGTACTTATAGAAATTCCTAAAGGAAGTAGAAATAAATATGAGTATGATTTTGAATTAAAAAAGATACGTTTTGATAGAATGTTATTTTCATCAATGATGTATCCAGCCGATTATGGATTTATTCCAGAAACATTAGCGCTTGATGGAGATCCGTTAGATGTTTTGGTTTTAGGTGGCGAACCAACATTTCCAATGTGTGTTGTAGAGGTAAAGCCTATTGGAGTTTTCCATATGGCAGATGAAAAAGGACCAGATGAAAAAGTAATATGTGTTCCCGTTTCAGATCCAATTTGGAATACTTTAAATGATTTATCAGACATGAACCCTCACCAAATTAAAGAAATCGAACACTTTTTTCAAGTATATAAAGATCTTGAAAAAAAACGTGTAGATGTTGGAGGCTGGGGAAATGCTGACGAAGCTTTTGATATTGTTGATAAATGCATTGATAGATATGAAGATAGTGATCATAAAAAGAATGGAAACTTTACAATTTAAAAAATAATTGATTTAAGAAACCTCTTAAAAATAAGACTTTTAAGAGGTTTTTTATTTTCAATGTTTTCACTACATTTGCCGAGCAAAAATTATAAACTAACAAAAAAAAGAATATATGGAATCAATGATGATTTATATGCCAATGGTGGCAGCAGCAATTGGATTAATTTATATGCTAATCAAGAGGTCTTGGGTAATGAAGCAAGATGCTGGCGATGGCAAGATGAAAGAAATTGCAGATCACATTTATGAAGGCGCTTTGGCTTTTTTAAATGCTGAATACAGACTATTGACATTTTTCGTTATTGGTGTGAGTATTGCATTATATGTTGTTTCAATGTTTGTAGCATCAACACATTGGTTAATAGTAATTGCCTTTATTCTTGGAGCAATATTTTCTGCTTTTGCAGGAAATGTAGGAATGAAAATTGCCACTAAAACGAACGTAAGAACAACGCAAGCAGCAAAAACAAGCTTGCCAAATGCATTAAAAGTTTCTTTTGGAGGTGGTACCGTTATGGGATTAGGAGTTGCAGGTTTAGCCGTTTTAGGATTAACTTTATTCTTTATTATATTCTTCCATTATTTTATGGGAGGTGAATGGACAAATGTTAATGACATGACTAAAGTATTAGAAACATTAGCAGGATTTTCTTTAGGTGCTGAGTCTATTGCATTATTTGCGCGTGTTGGTGGAGGAATCTACACAAAAGCAGCAGATGTTGGAGCAGATTTAGTAGGTAAAGTAGAAGCAGGAATTCCAGAAGATGATCCAAGAAATCCAGCAACAATTGCTGATAATGTTGGTGATAACGTTGGTGATGTTGCAGGAATGGGAGCGGATTTATTTGGTTCTTATGTTGCAACAGTATTAGCAGCAATGGTTTTAGGAAACTATATTATTGAAGTAAACGATATTAACATTTTTAAAGGTTTTGGACATATTGGACCAATTTTATTACCAATGTCTATTGCAGGAATTGGAATTATCATTTCTATGATAGGTACAATGTTTGTAAGTATCAAAAACAACGATGCTAAAGAATCTCAAGTAATGGGAGCCTTAAATAAAGGAAACTGGTTATCAATAAGTTTAGTAGCAATATCATGTTATTTCTTAATAAAATGGATGTTGCCAGAAACGATGAAAATGAATTTCTTTGAAACAGGAGGGAATGTACTAAAAGAAATTTCATCAATGCGCGTATTCTATGCTGCACTTGTGGGATTAGTTGTTGGAGCAGTTATTTCTTCAGTAACAGAATATTATACAGGATTGGGTAAAAAACCAATCTTGAAAATTGTACAACAGTCAAGTACAGGAGCAGGAACAAATATTATTGCAGGATTAGCAACAGGAATGATTTCTACATTCCCAACAGTATTATTATTTGCTGCTGCAATTTGGTCTTCTTATGCTTTTGCAGGATTTTACGGTGTTGCACTTGCAGCATCTGCAATGATGGCAACAACTGCAATGCAACTTGCAATTGACGCATTTGGTCCTATTGCTGATAATGCAGGAGGAATTGCAGAAATGAGTGAGCAAGACCCTATTGTAAGAGAACGTACAGATATATTAGATTCAGTTGGTAATACAACTGCTGCAACAGGAAAAGGTTTTGCAATCGCTTCTGCTGCATTAACGTCATTAGCATTATTTGCTGCATATGTAACGTTTACTGGAATTGACGGAATTAATATTTTTAAAGCACCAGTTTTAGCAATGTTATTTGTTGGTGGAATGGTACCTGTAGTATTCTCTGCTTTGGCAATGAATGCTGTTGGTAAAGCGGCTATGGAAATGGTAGAGGAAGTAAGACGTCAGTTTAGAGAGATTCCAGGGATTATGGAAGGAACTGGAAAGCCAGAATATGATAAATGTGTTGCTATTTCTACAAAAGCATCATTAAAAGAAATGATGTTACCAGGAGTTTTAACGATAGGTTTCCCATTAATCATAACATTTTTACCAATGTTATTTGGAATGGATAATATGATGATTGCTGAAATGCTTGGAGGTTATATGGCTGGAGTTACAGTAAGTGGAGTTCTTTGGGCAATCTTCCAGAACAATGCAGGAGGTGCTTGGGACAACGCTAAGAAATCATTTGAAGCAGGAGTTGAGATTAATGGTGAAATGACTTTTAAAGGTTCTGAAGCGCATAAAGCAGCAGTTACTGGAGATACAGTTGGTGATCCATTTAAAGATACATCTGGGCCGTCTATGAATATCTTAATTAAGTTAACTTGTTTGATTGGTTTAGTTGTTGCTCCAATATTAGGAGGACATGCTTTAGATACTGATTCTCATGATATTGAATCGACACATAAAGTTGAGGTTATTGTGAAGATGAATGCAGATGATACTGACAATGCTAAAGCAATTATTACAACTACTACAACAGTAAATGGAGAAACTATTACTGAAGAAAAAGTAATTGAAGGAACTACTGAAGATGTTAAGGGAAAAGTTGAGGCTTTAAAAGAAGAGGTTACAAAACACTAATTCAGTACTCTAATTTATACAAAATAAAAAAGCCAGCATATTTGCTGGCTTTTTTAATTTTATTAGTAATTTTCTTCTTCACAAGGATTAAAATAAACCATTTATTTGAGCATCAATACGTTCAATAACAGATGCTAAATCTTCAGGATTGTCAACAAAATTAAGATTGTCAACATCAATAATTAAAATTTTTCCTTTGCTGTATTTTGTAACCCATGCTTCGTAACGCTCATTTAAACGACTCAAATAATCAATAGAAATAGAGTTTTCATAAGCTCTACCGCGTTTGTGAATCTGTCCTACAAGTGTTTCTATATTGGCACGTAAATAAATTAATAAATCCGGAGGAGTCACTAGGTTTTCCATCAATTCAAATAATGAAGAATAGTTGCTGAAATCACGATTTGTCATTAAGCCCATAGCGTGTAAGTTAGGAGCGAAAATATTAGCGTCTTCATAGATGGTTCTATCTTGAATGATATTTTTCCCAGTCTCTCTTAGTTCTAATATTTGACGAAATCTGCTATTTAAGAAATATACTTGTAAGTTAAAACTCCAACGCTCCATTTCACCATAAAAATCATCTAAATAAGGGTTCTCATCTACAGATTCATAGTGAGGATCCCATTTATAATGTTTTGCTAGTAATTTTGTTAGTGTGGTTTTTCCGGCGCCAATATTTCCAGCAATAGCTACATGCATAATTAAAAATTTAGAATGCTAATTTAGTGATTTTTTTGTTGAATTTTACTTTCCGTGAGATTTAAATATTGATCAAAAACAAGTATTTTGTTTTTCCCTTTTAACCTTACATAGTTAAAACCGCTTTCCATTTCTAGAGGTTCAAAATCAGTAATTACCTGTGAAGAGAATGTTATTTTCTTTGATTTGTAATCATATAATTCGAGTTTATTCTTATCAGTATTAAAAACCCAAAGTGTATTCGTGATTCCTTTTTTTGCAAAGGAAATAGTTTCTTGAAACGCAACGGATTGAATTAAATTCAATTGATTATCTAATATTACAACAGTATTAAAATCATGATAAAACAATACAATCTCTTGAGAATTTATAATATCTACAGAAGCAACTTCTCCTAAAGATATATTTTCGTATGAAAAGGTTTTGTTATTACTTTTCTTAATTAAGACATTATTAAACACTGTATATGAAGCATCTAAAACATCAACACCAATAGAGTCTATCTTTTGTCCATTAATTTGAGCAAAAGAATAGGAAAATGTAATTAAAAGTAAAAATTTTATAAGGGACTGCATGCTTCAAATATAGTAATTTTTGAAACTAATAAACCATTTTATAACCAAAACCACGAACGTTAATAATTTGAATAGTATCGTCTTGTTTTAATTTTTTTCGAAGTTTAGAAATAAAAACATCCATACTTCTTGCATTAAAGAAATCGTCATCTCCCCAAAGTTTTTTCAAAATTAATGAACGGTCAAGGACTTTATTTCTGTTTTTTATTAAATGAAAAAGTAAATGTGCTTCACGATGTGTAAGTTGTATAACTTCACCGCTTTTATATTGAAGTGTTTGTTTCGTTAAGCTAAAAGTATAATTGTTTATAAGAAGTGTTTCAGAATTTTTTTGAATTTTTACTCTATTTAATAAATTGTTAATTCGAACAATCAATTCTTCAATACTAAAAGGTTTTTTTAAATAATCATTTCCGCCAATATTAAAACCCTCTATAACATCTTGAGTCTGTGATTTTGCAGTTAAAAATAGTATAGGAATTTCTTCATTTTCAAGTCTAATTTCTTTTGCCAAAGTAAAACCATCTTTTTTAGGCATCATAACATCAAGAACAAGTAATTCAGGTTTTTTTTCTTTATAAACTTGCAAAGCTTCTTCACCGTTTTCGCAGTATAAAACATTAAAATCGCGTGTTTCAAGACTCTCTTTAATGATCATTCCTAATGCAGCCTCATCCTCAGCTAGAAGTATCGTCGTTTTATTCATTAGGAAGTGTTATTTTAAATACTGTTAATTTATTTTTCAATTCAAGTTGAATGGTTCCTTTATGCTCTTCAATGATTTTCTTACAGTAATATAAACCAATGCCAAAACCTTTTACATCATGTGTATTCCCTTTAGGAACTCGATAAAATTTCTCAAAAATTTGTATAGATTGTTCTTTTGATAAAGAATTACCATTGTCAGAAATGTCGAGTGTAAAGGTGTTTTTTTGTTGTTGAAGGTCAACAGAAATCCTATTTCCTCCATATTTTAGCGCATTGTCTATTAAGTTATTGATTGCATTTTCAAAATGAAAAACATCCACATTAGCCAAAACTGTAGCTTCTGGTTTTATATAAGTAATAGTTTTATCATCTGATTGTAATTGAAACTTGTCAACCAACGTTTGAACTAAATCAGAAATAATTACTTGATCTTTATTTAATTCTAAATTATCACTATCCAAAGTAGCAGTTTCCAATAGTTTTTCAACCATAAAATTAAGTTTTGATAGTTGATTGCTAGAAATATCAAGATATTTATTGGTCTTTTCTTTATCATCAATCACCTTAAAGTTTTTAATACTTTCTATAGCTGTCTCTT
>OJBS01000276.1_pt1 | contig 14478 bp, 28 predicted proteins | sample 1590941 | NCBI WGS metagenome assembly OJBS01 (sample SAMN05416785, study PRJEB24817) | seawater metagenome | isolation source: Sea water | place: Canada:Atlantic | collected 2013-11
ATCTACACCTCTCTATTCGTCGGCAGCGTCAGATGTGTATAAGAGACAGATTACGTTGTGTGTACTTCATTATGATATGTAAAAATTAAGGTAAATAAATCAAGTAATTAACTTGTTTCATCAAGCATAAAATTAAGGATTTTAACAAGATCTTTTTCTTTTTTATAAGATAATTTTTCTTCTTTGACAAACTTTGAAAGTTTGTCTTCATTTCCTTCAAAAAAATTAATAACACTTTTCTTATTTAATTCAATATCCTTATATCCTTCTTCTAACTTAACTAGATATTTGAATTTCAATAATTTTGCAGATCTTACAATTATTCCTCCCGTTCTATTAGAAGAACTCTGTTGTTGTAATGCATCAAATTTCTTTAAAAACATTTTATCATTCTTGTCTAGTAACACTTCGTAAAAAGTTCTACCTAATCTTTTAAAATTTTGATTATTAATAGATATTGAATCTATAGAAGCAGTTTGATAGACAAAATATTTTCCGTTTCTCATTTTACTATCTATCTGATTTGTTGATACGTTAAAATTGATATTTGAAATCCTATACACATTTCCATCTATATGTAGTACTCCATTATTTTTCCAATCTTTAAACATATGTAAGTCTTTTGTTTTATTAATCAACTTACCGTCAAATTTAACTCCTTCGTGTGTTAGCAATTTACTCTCAACTTTTCTAATTGTAACATTCTGTGCAATCGCAATATTACCAATTAAGCAAAAAAGCAATGATATTTTAATAATTTTATTCATAGTATATTTTAATTGTTATAAGATTCGTTAATCAACATCTATTAAACAGTATGTGATGACAAAACCCTAATTTATTTACAACAAAAAGGATAAACTAAAATTAGTTTATCCTTTTTATATTTTAAATCAATAGCTTGACTTCATTTTTATTCAGCAGCTTCTGATTCTGAAGTTGATGTTGTTTCAGCAACAGTTTCAACTTTTTTACTTTTACCTCTACGAGTAGTTTTCTTCTTTTTATTTCCTTTTGGATTGTAAATTTCGTTGTAATCAACTAATTCTACCATTGCCATAGATGCATTATCACCTTGACGATGACCCATCTTGATAATTCTTACATATCCTCCTGGACGATCTGCAACTTTAACAGATACTTCTTTAAAAAGTTCTGTAACTGCATATTTATTTCTCAAATAACTAAATACAATTCTACGATTATGTGTAGTGTCATTTTTAGACTTTGTGATTAATGGTTCAACATATTGACGTAAAGCTTTTGCCTTAGCAACTGTTGTGTTAATACGTTTATGCTCAATTAATGAACAAGCCATATTAGATAACATCGCCTTTCTATGCGCTGTTTTTCTTCCTAAATGATTAAATTTCTTTCCGTGTCTCATCGTATCCTATATATAACCTAATGGCTTAAATTATTCTTTATCCAATTTATATTTACTTAAATCCATTCCGAAATTCAAACCTTTATTGTGAACTAGTTCATCTAATTCAGTTAAAGATTTTTTACCGAAGTTACGGAACTTCATTAAATCGTTTTTATTAAATGACACTAAGTCACCTAATGTATCAACTTCTGCAGCTTTTAAACAGTTTAATGCTCTTACTGATAAATCCATATCGACTAACTTAGTTTTAAGTAATTGTCTCATATGTAATGATTCCTCATCATAAGTTTCTGTTTGTGCTATTTCATCAGCCTCTAAAGTAATTCTCTCATCAGAGAACAACATGAAGTGGTGGATTAATATTTTAGCAGCTTCTGTTAAAGCATCTTGAGGAGTAATTGAACCATCTGTAATGATATCAAATACTAATTTCTCGTAATCTGTTTTTTGCTCTACACGGAAATTTTCTACAGCATATTTTACATTCTTTATTGGAGTGTAAATTGAATCTGTGAAAATAGTTCCTAATGCTACTCCTGCTCTTTTATTTTCTTCTGCAGGAACAAAACCTCTACCTTTTTCAACTGAAATTTCCATTTGTAAGTTTACAGATTTTTCCATATTACAGATAACTAAATCTGGATTTAATACTTGAAAACCTGAAATATACTTTTGTAAATCTCCTGCTGTTAATTGGTTTTGGTTTGATAACGAAACTTTGATAGTCTCTTTATCAGAATCTTCAATTTGTTTCTTAAAACGAACTTGCTTTAAGTTCAAAATGATTTCTGTTACGTCTTCTACAATCCCTTTGATAGTTGAAAATTCATGTTCAACACCCTCAATTCGAATTGATGTGATTGCGTATCCTTCTAAAGATGATAACAATACTCTTCTCAAAGCATTACCTACCGTTAGACCAAATCCTGGTTCTAAAGGTCTGAATTCAAATCTACCTTCAAATTCGGTAGAATCAATCATTATTACTTTATCTGGTTTTTGAAAGTTTAAAATTGCCATAGTTTATATTGGTATTTTAAAATTATTTAGAGTATAGCTCTACAATTAATTGTTCTTTAATATTTTCTGGAATTTGTAATCTCTCAGGTACACTAACAAATGTTCCTTGTAAAGTATCATTATTCCAAGTTAGCCATTCAAATGAATTGCTAGAATTAGCTAAAGAGTTTTCAATAGCTTCAAGTGATTTAGATTTCTCTCTAACCGCTACAACATCTCCTGTTTTTAAAGAATAAGATGCAACATTTACAATCCCTCCATTTACAGTAATATGTCTGTGCGAAACTAACTGTCTTGCACCGTTACGTGTTGGAGCAATTCCCATACGAAAAACAACGTTATCTAAACGAGATTCACATAATTGTAATAACACCTCTCCTGTAATTCCTCTACTTGCAGATGCTTTTTTAAACAATCCACTAAATTGACGTTCTAAAATACCGTATGTGTATTTAGCTTTTTGTTTTTCTTGTAATTGAACTGCGTATTCAGATTTTTTTCCTCTACGTCTGTTATTACCATGTTGTCCTGGAGGAAAGTTTCTTTTTTCAAAAGACTTATCCGCTCCATAAATTGCTTCTCCGAATTTACGGGCAATTTTAGTTGTTGGTCCTGTATATCTTGCCATTTCTTTGTTGTTTTTAAATAGGGATTATGAATTAAGGCTTAATCTCCTTCGATAATCGAATTCCTATTTTATGAAAAATTATTAATTATACTCTTCTTCTCTTTGGAGGTCTACATCCATTATGTGGCATTGGTGTAACATCAATAATCTCTGTTACTTCAATTCCATTATTATGTAATGTTCTCATCGCATTTTCTCTACCATTACCTGGTCCTTTTACATACGCTTTTACTTTTCTTAAACCAGCTTCATGTGCTACTTTTGCACAATCTTCAGCGGCTGTTTGAGCAGCATAAGGAGTATTCTTTTTAGAACCCCTAAAGCCCATTTTACCTGCTGATGACCAAGAAATTACATCACCTCTTTTATTAGTTAAAGAAATAATAATATTATTAAATGATGCTGTTATGTGTGCTTCACCAACTGCCTCAACAATAACTTTACGTTTTTTAGTTGTTTTTGCCATAATATTAATTATTATTTAGTTGCTTTCTTTTTGTTAGCTACCGTTTTTCTTTTACCTTTTCTAGTTCTAGAGTTGTTTTTAGTTCTCTGACCCCTTAATGGTAATCCAGTTCTGTGACGAATACCTCTGTAACATCCTATATCCATAAGACGTTTAATATTCAATTGAGTTTCAGAACGTAATTCACCTTCAATAGTAAATGTACCCACTTGCTCTCTAATTGATCCGATTTCTTCATCGTTCCAATCTTGAACTTTTTTACTTTCGTCAACTTTTGCAGCTGCTAAAATTTCTTTAGACCTGCTTCTACCTACACCAAAAATGTAAGTTAATGCTATAACTCCTCTTTTGTTTTTCGGAATGTCAATACCTGCTATTCTTGCCATAATTATCCTTGTCTTTGTTTAAATCTAGGATTCTTTTTGTTGATTACATATAATCTGCCTTTTCTACGCACTATTTTGCACTCGGCACTTCTCTTTTTTATTGATGCTCTAACTTTCATCGTATCTATTTTAATATCTGTAAGTAATTCTTGCCTTTGTTAAATCGTATGGACTCATTTCTAACTTCACTTTATCTCCTGGTAATAATTTTATATAATGCATTCGCATTTTCCCTGAGATGTGTGCTGTAACAACATGTCCATTTTCAAGTTCTACACGAAACATTGCATTTGACAATGCTTCGGTGATGCTTCCATCTTGTTCTATTGCTGATTGTTTTGCCATTACGCTACTGATTTTCTTTTATTTCCAGTTTTCATTAAACCATCATAATGACGATTTAGTAAATGAGCGTTGATTTGTTGAATTGTATCAATTGCAACACCAACCATAATTAATAATGATGTTCCTCCATAAAACATAGACCAAGATTGTTGTACACCGAACTTAACTACAAAAGCAGGTAATACTGCTAATAATGCTAAGAATAATGAACCTGGAAAAGTTATTAAAGAAAGAATTCTATCTAACATATCTCCTGTTTCTTTTCCTGGTCTAACGCCTGGAATAAAACCATTGCTTCTTTTTAAAGAATCTGCCATTTCATTAGTATTTACAGTAATTGCTGTATAGAAATAACTGAAAATAATAATCAAAGTTGCAAATAAAACGTTATATCCTACTCCAAATGGATCAGCAAACATAGCGGCAATATTTTTAACTCCATCTGAAGAGAAATTTGCTCCTTGTATTGCTGAAGGGACAAACATAATTGCTTGTGCAAAAATGATTGGCATAACTCCTGCTGAATTTAATTTTAATGGTAAGTATTGTCTAGCTCCTGCAACATCACGTACGGTACCTGCAACAGTTTTTCTAGCATATTGGACTGCTACTTTACGTATTGCAGTAACTAAATATACACATGCTAATATTACAAGCAACCAAACTATTATTTCTATCAAGATAATCATAAATCCTCCTGAACTACCAGTAGTAACTTTAGACACAAACTCTTGAGCAAATGAACTTGGGAAACCGGCAATAATTCCAATCATAATTAATAATGAAATACCATTACCAATACCCTTATCTGTTATTTTCTCTCCAAGCCACATTGCAAATATTGAACCTGTAGTTAATAAGATCATTGATGTAATCCAGAACATTCCTCCAGTACCAATTAAAAATGCATCTGCTGGAATACCTAAAGATGGTAAACTAGCAAGATATGCTGGACCTTGAACTAAAGTAATCGCAATTGTCAACCAACGTGTTATTTGAGTTGTTTTCTTTTGACCACTTTCTCCATCTTTCTTTAATTTCTGTAAATAAGGAATTGCAATTCCCATTAACTGAACTACAATAGATGCAGAGATATAAGGCATTACTCCTAACGCCATTACTGATGCTCTTGAAAAACCACCTCCAGTAAACATATTGATCATTCCTAATATACCTTTCGCTCCTCCAGATGCATTCATAGCATCGTTAATTACTTCCCCATCTAATCCAGGTAAAGTAACTTGTGCAGCTAAACGGTATATAACCATAAAACTAAGAGTGATAAGGATTTTATTCCTCAACTCTTCTATTGACCAAATATTCTTAACTGTTTGTATAAATTTATTCATTTAAAAAAATATTATAAAGTTATTGCTTCACCACCAGCAGCTTCGATTGCAGCTTTTGCAGTTGCAGTAAATTTATGAACTGTAATATTTAATTTAGTTTTTAACTCTCCTCTACCTAATATTTTCACTAAGTCCTTTTGACGAGCCAAACGGTTCTCAACCAATACTGTCATATCAACAGTACCTTTAATTCTACCGCTTTCAACATATTCCTGTATCTTATCTAAATTTACACCAACATATTCCTTACGGTTTATGTTTGTAAATCCAAATTTAGGAACACGTCTTTGCAAAGGCATTTGACCTCCTTCAAATCCTATCTTTCTAGAATACCCTGAACGAGATTTTTGACCATTGTGACCTCTTGTTGCAGTTCCTCCTTTACCAGAACCTTGTCCTCTACCGATTCTTTTTGCTGCTCCTTTTACAGAACCTGCTGCCGGTTTTAAGTTATTTAATGCCATAACTAATTATATTATTATTTAATTTCTTCTACAGAAACTAAGTGTTTAACTGTGTTTACCATTCCAAGGATTGTAGGTGTAGCTTCATGTTCTACTACCTGATCAATCTTACGTAAGCCTAATGCTTCTAACGTTCTCTTTTGATTCTGAGGGCGTCTTATCTTACTTTTAACTTGTGTTACTTTAATTTTTGCCATCGTAAATATTGATTTTATCCTTTAAATACTTTATCTAAAGAAATTCCTCTTTGTTTTGCAATCGTACTTGCGCTTCTTAATCTAAGTAAAGCATCAAAAGTTGCTTTAACTACATTATGAGGGTTAGAAGATCCTTGTGATTTTGATAATACATCATGTACTCCAACTGAATCTAATACCGCACGTACTGCACCACCTGCAATAACTCCTGTACCATTAGATGCTGGTTTCAAGAATACTTTTGCTCCACCAAACTTACCTTTTTGTTCATGTGGTAAAGTTTGTTTGATAATAGGAATTCTAACTAAGTTTTTCTTCGCATCTTCAATAGCTTTTGCAATTGCTGATGCTACATCTTTAGATTTCCCTAAACCGTGACCAACTACTCCATTACCATCTCCAACAACAACAATTGCTGAAAATCCAAATGCTCTACCTCCTTTTGTTACTTTTGTAACACGTTGAACACCTACTAAGTGATCTTGTAGTTCTAAACCACTTGGTTTAACTCTCTCTATATTTTTGTATGATTGATACATAATACTTAATTAAAATTTTAATCCTGCTTCCCTTGCAGCTTCTGCTAGAGTCTTAACTCTACCGTGATACAAATAACCGTTTCTATCAAATGCGCAAGTATCAATACCTGCTTTTGATGCTGCTTCAGCAATAGCTTTTCCTACTGCAGTTGCAACTTCTACTTTTGATCCTGAAGTAATTGCTTTATCTCTTGATGATACAGATGCTAATGTAGCTCCTGATTCATCATTTATTAATTGAGCGTAAATTTCTTTATTACTTCTAAATACTGATAATCTCGGTTGAGTTGCAGTCCCTGAAACAATCTTTCTGATTCTTCGCTTAATTCTTTGTCTTCTTTGTAGCTTTGATAATGCCATAATTTCTTATAAATTATGCAGTTTTACCTGCTTTTCTTCTTAATACTTCACCTACAAACTTAACTCCTTTTCCTTTATATGGTTCTGGCGCACGGAAAGAACGAATCTTTGCTGCAACCTGACCTACAAGTTGTTTATCATGAGAAGTTAATTTGATTATTGGATTTTTTCCTTTTTCAGATATTGTTTCTAATTTCACTTCTGGAGCAACTTTAAGAACAATATTATGAGAAAAACCTAAAGCTAATTCAAGTTTTTGTCCTTGATTACTTGCTCTATATCCTACACCTACTAATTCTAATTCCTTAGACCAACCTTTTGAAACACCTTCAACCATGTTAGACATAAGTGATCTATAAAGACCATGCTTAGATTTATCTTCTTTACTATCAGATGGACGAGTAACCATTATGTTTCCGTCTTCAACCTTAATAGTAACGTTAGAAAACTCTTGAGTTAAATCACCTAATTTTCCTTTTACTGAAACAATATTGTCATTAACCTCTACTGTTACACCTTCTGGAATTGCTACTGGATTATTTCCTATTCTTGACATCTTTCCTATTTTTTAATAAACGTAACATAAGACTTCACCTCCAATATGCTCCTCTGCTGCACGCTTATTAGTCATTACTCCTTTCGAAGTAGAAACTATTGCGATTCCAAGACCATTTAATACTCTTGGTAATTCAGAAGTACCTACATACTTACGTAAACCTGGTTTACTGACTCTTTCAATATTCTTAATTATAGACTCTTTTGTTTGTCTATCATACTTTAAAGCTATCTTGATAGATCCTTGTACTTCAGAATATTCAAATTTGTAACTTAAAATATAACCTTGATCAAACAAAATTTTCGTGATTTCTTTCTTCAAATTTGAAGATGGAATTTCAACTACTCTATGCCCTGCACTAACTGCGTTTCTAACTCTTGTTAGATAATCCGCGATTGGATCTGTATACATATATATTAATTTGCGGTAGCGGTTTTCAGCAATATGCTAAACCTGAAACCAATTTATAATCTTTTTTTACCAACTAGCTTTTCTAACTCCAGGTATTAACCCTTCGTTTGCCATTTTTCGGAATGTCACACGTGATACTCCAAACTGACGCATATAACCTTTTGGTCTTCCAGTTAACTTACAACGATTGTGCATACGAATTGGTGATGCATTTTTCGGTAATTTTTGCAGTCCTTCGTAATCTCCAGCCTCTTTTAAAGCTTTCCTTTTCTCTGCATATTTAGCAACTGTCTTAGCTCTTTTTACTTCACGAGCTTTCATTGATTCTTTAGCCATCTCTTAGTTCTTTTTAAAAGGTAAACCTAATTCAGTTAATAATGATTTTGCTTCCTTATCAGTTGGAGCAGATGTTACAAAAGTAATATCCATACCTCCAATTTTATTTACTTTATCAATATTAATCTCAGGATAGATAATTTGTTCAGTAATTCCTAAATTGTAATTACCTCTTCCATCAAAACCTGTAGCTTTAATACCATTAAAATCTCTAACACGTGGTAAAGATGCTGTAACCAATCTATCTAAAAACTCATACATTTTAACTCCTCTTAACGTAACTTTCACGCCAATTGGCATTCCCTTACGTAATTTAAAAGTTGCAACATCCTTTTTAGACATAGTCGCTACTGCTTTTTGACCAGTAATTTTTGCTAATTCCTCAAGTGCATGATCAATTAACTTTTTATCGGCTACTGCTGCACCAACTCCTTTACTAATTACAATTTTTTGTAATTTAGGAACTTGCATCACATTTTTATATCCGAATTCTTCAGTAAGTGCAGAAATTACTCTACCCTTATATTCTTCTTTAAGTCTTGGTGTATATGCCATAACTAAATTGCTTTATTCGTTTTTTTAGAAACCCTAACCTTCTTATCACCTTCCATTTGGTATCCTACTCTTACAGTAGCACCATTTTCAATCAAACCTAAATTTGAAATATTAATTGAAGCTTCTTTTTTGATAATTCCACCTTGTGGATTATCTGCGCTAGGTTTTGCATGTTTAGATACCATATTGACACCTTCTACAATTGCTCTATTTTTAGCTATGATAACTTTCACAACTTTTCCTTCTTCTCCTTTGTGATCTCCAGCAAGTACTCTTACTGTATCTCCTGATTTTATCTTTAATTTTGCCATCGTTTCTTATAGTTTATTAAAGCACTTCAGGTGCTAATGATACAATTTTCATGAATTGCTTATCACGAAGTTCTCTTGCTACTGGTCCAAAAACGCGTGTTCCCTTCATTTCTCCTGAATTGCTATCTAACAATACACAAGCATTATCATCAAAGCGGATATAAGATCCATCTTTTCTTCTAATTTCTTTTTTAGTTCGAACAACAACTGCTTTTGCAACTGTACCTTTTTTAACTGTTCCGTTAGGCGTAGCTTGTTTTATTGAAACAACAATTTTGTCTCCAATAGAAGCATAACGCTTTTTAGTACCACCTAAAACACGAATTACTAAAACTTCTTTTGCTCCAGTATTATCAGCTACTTTTAATCTTGATTCTGTCTGTAACATAATTTATTTAGCTCTTTCTAGGATTTCTACTAATCTCCAACGTTTAGATTTACTCATCGGACGCGTTTCCATAATTTTAACAGTGTCTCCAATGTTACAATCATTTGTTTCGTCGTGTGCAACGTACTTTTTCGTCTTTAAAACGAATTTTCCGTACATAGGGTGTTTTGTTTTCTTAACTTCAGCAACTACAATAGACTTATCCATTTTATTGCTTGAAACAACACCTATTCTCTCTTTTCTAAGATTTCTTTTTTCCATCTTTAATACTATTGTACTTCTCTATTAGTTAACTCTGTTGCTAATCTAGCTACAGTTCTTCTAAGGGCTTTCAATTGCATTGGTGTTTCCAATGGTGAAATTGCATGTGCCATTTTAAGATCAGTATAATTTTTTTTCAATTGTACAAGTTTCTCTTGTAAATCTTCAATTGATAATTCTTTAATTTCTGATTGTTTCATTACTTATATCGATTAAGCGTTATCAAAATCTCTAGCAATAATAAACTTTGTTTTAACTGGCAATTTTTGTGCCGCTAAACGCAATGCTTCTTTTGCTACATCCATAGGTACACCACCTACTTCAAACATTATTCTTCCTGGTTTCACAACTGCTACGAAATATTCTGGAGCACCTTTACCTTTACCCATACGTACTTCTAATGGTTTCTTAGTAATAGGCTTGTCTGGGAAAATTTTAATCCACAATTGACCTTCTCTTTTCATATGACGAGTCGCTGCAATACGAGCTGCTTCGATTTGACGAGATGTAAGCAAATTTTGGTCTAATGATTTAATACCAAAGGTTCCATTTGAAAGTTGTGTTCCTCTTCCAGAATTACCTTTCATATTACCCTTTGCTTTCTGTACTTTACGATATTTTACTCTTTTTGGCTGTAACATCTTTTCTAGTTCTAAATTCTAAAAATTTATTTTCTCTTACGTGGTTGTCTCTTTCCTCCTCCTGATTTACCTCCACTTTGCTTTTTTGATAAACCTACAAGTGGTGATAACTCTCTTTTTCCATAAACCTCGCCTTTCATAATCCATACTTTAATTCCTAATTTTCCATAGGTAGTATTAGACTCTACAAATGCATAATCAATATCAGCTCTAAAAGTAGAAAGTGGAATTCTTCCTTCTTTATAGTGTTCAGAACGTGCCATTTCAGCACCATTCAAACGTCCACTAATTTGAACTTTTATTCCTTCTGCATTCATTCTAGTTGCAGCAGTTATTGCCATTTTAATTGCACGTCTGTATGAAATTCTGCTTTCAATTTGACGGGCAATACTTGCTCCTACTAATGTTGCATCAAGTTCTGGGCGTTTGATTTCAAATATGTTAATCTGAACCTCTTTCCCAGTAATTTTCTTTAACTCTTCTTTTAACTTGTCTACCTCTTGGCCACCTTTTCCGATAATAATACCAGGTCTAGCAGTAGTGATAGTAACGGTTACAAGTTTAAGTGTGCGTTCAATAATTACTCTTGATACACTCGCTTTAAATAATCTAGCACGTATGTACTTTCTTATTTTATCATCTTCTGCAAGTTTATCTCCGTAGTCATTTCCACCATACCAGTTAGATTCCCATCCTCTGATAATTCCTAAACGATTTCCTATTGGATTTGTTTTTTGTCCCATTCTACTTGATTATTTGCTTTCAACAATTTTATTACCCAACACTAAAGTAACGTGATTAGAACGTTTTCTAATTCTATGTGCACGACCTTGCGGTGCTGGTCTTAATCTTTTTAACATTCCTGCGCTATCTACAAAAATTTCTTTTACAAATAGTTCAGCATCTTCTATACTCGATCCTTCATTTTTTGCTTGCCAATTTGCAATAGCAGACAACAATAATTTCTCAAGATTTATAGACGCTTCTTTAGCATTAAATTTTAAGATTTGAAGTGCTCTTTCAACTCCAACTCCTCTAATCAAATCTGCAACTAAACGCATTTTTCTCGGTGATGTAGGACAACCTGTAAGCTTAGCAACTACAAGTTGCTTCTTCTCTTCTTTTAACTGTTGTGCTCTTAATTTTTTACGAACTCCCATGATTACCTACTATTTTTTACCTTTATTTTTTCTATCTGCACCATGTCCTCTGTAAGAACGTGTTGGTGAAAATTCTCCTAACTTATGACCAACCATATTCTCAGTAACATATACTGGAATAAATTGACGACCGTTATGAACTGCTATCGTTTGACCTACAAACTCAGGTGTAATCATTGAGGCTCTTGACCAAGTTTTGATTACTGATTTTTTTCCTGTTTCAATATTACCTTGAACTTTTTTTTCTAATTTATGAAAAACGTAAGGTCCTTTTTTTAATGAACGTGCCATATCTTAATTATTTTTTTCTACGTTCTAAAATATACTTATTACTCGCTTTGGTCTTAGATCTTGTCTTGAATCCTTTTGCAGGAATTCCGTTTCTAGATCTTGGATGACCTCCAGAAGACTTACCTTCTCCACCACCCATTGGGTGATCGACAGGATTCATCACTACTGGACGAACTCTAGGTCTTCTTCCTAACCATCTTGATCTACCTGCTTTACCAGATACTAACAATTGATGATCAGAATTAGATACAACTCCAATAGTTGCAATACATGTTAAAAGTATCAACCTAGTTTCACCTGACGGTAATTTTACTGTTGCATACTTACCATCTTTTGCCATTAACTGAGCGAAAGAACCTGCACTACGAGCCATAACAGCTCCTTGACCTGGTCTTAACTCAATACAAGAAATTGTAGTTCCTAATGGCATATTACCAAGAGGCATTGCATTTCCAATTTCTGGAGCAACTTTTTCTCCTGAAACTATTTTTTGCCCAACTTGTAATCCGTTTTGAGCAATTATATATCTCTTTTCACCATCTACATAAGCCAATAAAGCTATAAATGCAGTACGGTTTGGATCATACTCAATTGTTTTTACTGTTGCTGGAATACCACTCTTATCTCTTTTAAAATCGATAATACGGTATTGCTTCTTATGACCACCACCAATGTGACGCATTGTCATTTTTCCGCTATTATTTCGACCTCCAGATCTTTTTTTCGAAGCAAGTAAACTTTTCTCCGGCTTATCAGTAGTTATGGTGTCGAACCCATTTACTACTCTAAAACGCTGACCTGGTGTTACTGGTTTTAATTTTCTAACTGACATTTCTTAAATTAGATATTGTTATAAAAATCAATGTTATTTCCATCTGCTAACTGAACTATCGCTTTTTTATAAGCTCCTTTCATTCCTGATATAACTCCACTCTTTGTGAATTTAGTTACTCTCTTTACAGGATAATTCATAGTTCTAACAGCTTCAACTGAAACACCATAAGTTTTCTCTACAGCATTTTTGATTTCAACTTTGTTAGCTTTCTTATTCACGACAAACCCATAACGATTAAATAGTTCGCTATCATTTGTCATTTTTTCCGTTATAATAGGTTTAATTAAAATACTCATCTGATACCTATTTGCTTAAATTTGATTAATTCCCTCTAAAGAACTCTCTAAAAGAATAATTTTGTTTGCGTTTAAAATTTCGTAAGTACTTAAACCTGAATTAGTTATGGTTTTTGCACGTTTTAAATTTCGTGATGACAAATATACATTATTATTTAACTCCCCCAACACAAATAGAGACTTTTTGTTTTCAAGACCTAAACCTTGTAAAACTGAGATGAATTTTTTAGTGTTTGGAGCCTCAAAATTGAAGTCCTCAACAACCAAAATATTCTGATCCTTTGCCTGCGTACTTAAAGCTGATTTACGAGCTAATTTCTTTAAACTTTTGTTTAATTTAAAGTGGTAATTTCTTGGTCTAGGACCAAACATTCTTCCACCACCTCTAAAAACACCAGATTTAATACTACCCGCACGAGCAGTTCCAGTACCTTTTTGCTTCTTAATTTTTCTTGTAGAACCTGAAATCTCTGCTCTCTCTTTAGCCTTGTGAGTACCTTGCCTTTTATTAGCCAAGTGTTGCTTCACATCTAAATAAACAGCATGATCATTTTGTTCAACTGCGAATACAGACTCAGAAAGTTCAACTTTCCTTCCTGTATCTTTTCCATTAATGTCTAAAACTGATACTTTCATTATTTCTGAATGATTACATAAGCGTTTTTGTGACCAGGAACACATCCTTTAACAACAAGTAGATTCTTATCAGCAACTACTTTTAAAACTCTTAAATTTTGAACTTTGACTTTATCACCACCCATACGACCTGCCATACGCATTCCTTTGAATACTCTTGCAGGATATGATGCTGCTCCAATTGAACCAGGCGCTCTTAAACGGTTGTGTTGACCGTGAGTAGCTTGACCTACACCCGCAAAACCGTGTCTTTTAACAACTCCTTGAAAACCTTTACCTTTAGAAGTTGCAGAAACATCTACAAACTCTCCTTCAGCAAAATGATCAACAGTAATTGAATCACCTAATTTATACTCTTCTTTAAACCCTTGAAATTCAATGACTTTTTTCTTGGCAGTGGTACCAGCTTTTTTAAAGTGACCATCTAAAGCTTTATTAGAGCTTTTTGCCTTTTTGTCATCGAAACCAAGTTGTAACGCATTGTATCCGTCAACCTCTTCGGTTCTGACTTGGGTAACAACGCATGGACCTGCTTCGATTACTGTACAAGGAATGTTCTTCCCGTTTTCGTCGAATAAGCTGGTCATTCCGATTTTTCTTCCTATTAACCCTGTCTCTTATACACATCTCCGAGCCCACGAGACTAGGCATGATCTC
>OJBS01000279.1_pt1 | contig 14415 bp, 16 predicted proteins | sample 1590941 | NCBI WGS metagenome assembly OJBS01 (sample SAMN05416785, study PRJEB24817) | seawater metagenome | isolation source: Sea water | place: Canada:Atlantic | collected 2013-11
ACGAGATCATGCCTAGTCTCGTGGGCTCGGAGATGTGTATAAGAGACAGCTCTTTTGGTCTTCAATTCCAATTTTTTATCAAATGCTTCCTGCAAGTTTATTCCTGTTTGATTTGCCAAACACAACACTACAAAGACAACATCTGCCAATTCTTCACCTAAATCTTTATTTTTATCGCTCTCCTTTTCACTTTGCTCTCCATAACGACGTGCAATAATACGAGCCACTTCACCGACCTCTTCAGTCAATTGCGCCATATTGGTAAGTTCGTTAAAATAACGAACACCATGCTCTTGTATCCAATGATCTACGGTTTTTTGTGCGTCTTTGAGTTTCATTTAAAACAACAATTTAAATTGAGTTTCAAAGGTACTGATTCTTAATTTAGCTTGTTTCTTAACTTTTAAAAAATTAACTTTGTGGTAATTATAAAAATTGTGCTAAAAAAGACTGATTTCCTATAATGAAATTTACAAAAATCATATTATTAACCTACTTTATTTTAATAAACTTGCTCCCAGCAGCAAAGTTCATTAAAATGGAAATAATGGATTCTTGTGAAAATAAATGTATGCAACATTGCAACAAGCAAAAAAGCAAAGCCGACAATAATCCTTTTAATAAACAAAACTGCATTTTAAATATTAACCTTTCCTCAATATTTGTTTTCCCACCAAATAATTTCACTTTTTCAGATGTTTACTTTAAATCAATAGCTGAAAAACAAAAGCATTACTTCAAAGAAATTATTCTTAATTATTATATTTCTAAAATTTGGCAACCGCCAAAATTATTTACTAAAATTTAGACTTTAAAAATAAATAATACAATGAAAAATAATACAATGAAAAATATAATTTCAATTGTAACGCTTTTGCTATGTGTAAATTTAAGCGTTAGTGCTCAAGAAAAAAAACAATGTAGTGAGCAAACAAAAACTTGTACAATGCACAAGAAAACTTGTTCTAAAGAACAAATGAAAAATTGTAAAATGGATAAAAACACTTGTTCATTAAACAAAAAAGCTTGTACAGAAGAAGAAATAAAAAACTGTACAAGAGATAAAAAAGAAGCTTGTTTGGTTCGTAAAACTGAAACAAAATCTTAATATCTAAAACAATTTTGGGAGTTTGGTATAACAAACTCCCATTTTTTTAACTAAAAACTCATAAAATGAAAAATATTATTTTAATAAATTCAATTATAATTCTTTTAATAACAAGTTGCAATACAAATACTAAACTAACAAAAAATGACATAAAAATCATTGGAGAAATGAAAAATGTAATGTGGAAAGGACAACTTTATGGAAGTATAAATCTTGACACAATTGCAAACAAAGAGAACTTGTATGGACTTGGTCCAGTTGAATATTTATCAGGCGAATTGATGGTTTTTGATGGGAAAGCATACAAATCGACTGTATTAACTCCAACAACTATGAAAGTTGAAGAAACATACAAAACCAAAGCTCCATTTTTCGGTTACGTAAACATTAACAAATGGAAAGAACAAGATCTGCCTGACAGCATTCAATCTATTTCACAATTAGAAACTTATCTTGACAAGATTACAAAATCTGTAAAACGACCGTTTATGTTTAAACTAAGTGGAGTTGTAGAAACTGCAAAAATTCACATAGTAAATTTGCCAAAAGGTTCAAAAGTAAGTTCGCCAGACGAAGCGCATCAAGGACAAATAAATTACGACATAATAAATCAACAAGCTGACATTCTTGGGTTTTTCTCAACAGAACATAAAGCGATTTTTACGCATCACGATACTTTTTTACATATGCATCTATTGACAAAAGACAAAACAAAAATGGGCCATTTAGACAACGTATTTTTTGGAAATGGAAACATAAAACTTTACTTGCCGGAAAAATAAAAACTGTGCATAACACCGTATAAAAATAATGCGTAGTTTAGTGCTTAATCGAGAGTTTGTGTATTTTCGTTACGTTTGATATGAATCAAACGATTCATATCAATACGTTGCACACAATAAACCAATAAAATTCTATGAAAGCAATAATCGGACATATAATTTTTAACGTGAAAGAATTCAATGAATCCGAATTGTTTTATGACAAATTACTGATCGAAATGGGATTTGAAATTGACCATGTTAGCGAAGTAGATTTTGGAAAAATGAAATCTTATAAACAGGGCGAACATAATCTTTATATACGATTTGATCAAAATAAAAAAAGTCAGAAATTTGTCCGTAATGTTGGATTAGACCATTTGGCATTTGAATTGAATAACGAAACGGAAGTTGATAAAATTTATGAACTGATTAAAAAACTGAATGTAAAAATCACTCGTGAACCCAAAAAATATCCTGAATATACAGAATCGTATTACGCATTCTACTTTCGTGACCCAAACGGAATTCCATTGGAAGTTTATTTACAGTAACCGGATTTGAAAACTGAATAAAATACTATGTGCAACAACGGATATAATGTATTATGGGTAAGTGATTTACCCGAAATAAGAGATAATAAAAAAAGATATTGCTAGCGAAAATTACAGCTAGTTTAACCACAACATACCATAGCCAAAACGATAAGCGTACCCTTATTTCAAAAACTCCAAAAACGCTGTTCTGGAAATTTCTTTGGCACCTAAACTTGCTAAATGGTTATTATAGACTTGACAATCTACCAATTTATAAGTATGGTTTTCGACCAAATGTATAAACGCTACTTTTGAAGCATTACTGACATTGCTAAACATACTTTCTCCGCAAAAAATAGCCTTGATTTCCAGTCCGTATAATCCACCAACCAATTCATCGCCTTTCCAAACCTCAACAGATTTTGCAATTCCTAATTCATGTAGTTGATTATAGGCAGTTTCCATTTCATTCGTTATCCACGTACCAACTTCTCCTTGTGCTTCTCTGTTTGTATTTTTACAATTAGCAATCACTTTAGCAAAAGCTTGATTAACTGTTACTTTAAAATCGCCTTTTCTCAATATTTGGCGCATACTTTTTGAAACTTTCAGTGTGTCTGGAAACAACACCATTCTTGGGTCTGGAGAATACCAAGCAATTGGTTCTCCTTTAGAATACCAAGGGAAAATTCCGCTTTTATAAGCCAGTAACAATCGCTCTGGTGACAAGTCGCCACCAATAGCAACCATTCCATATGTATTTGCTTGTGTTACTGGAGGAAATTCTAATTTGTTGGTCAATATCTGCATAGAACAAAAATAAAGAATTCCTGCGAAGGCAGGAATCTAAACGAACCACTATTTATAGATTTCTGCGTTCGCAGGAATGATAAATGTAACGGCAAATAAAAAACCGAAGTATCAACTTCGGTTTTAAATATTATTTTAGATTCTTCGCCTCTCTTGACTACGCTAGAGATAACTGCTCAGAATGAAAATTTTCAATTATCGTTTTACGACTTAAAACGGTAAATCATCTGGCTCATCAGAAGATAAATCAGCTGCCTTTAATTCTTCTAAAGGAGGTAATTCGTTGTTTTGTGGAGCCTCAGTTTGTGCTTTTTCAATTCTCCATCCTTGAATAGAGTTGAAATACTTTGCAACACCTTCTGGATTTATCCATTCTCTACCTCTTAAGTTGATAGATACTTTTACGTCTTGTCCAACTGCATAACTATTTAATAAATCACATTTATCTTGTACAAACTCTATCATCAACATTTGAGGATATTGTTCATCTGTAGTTACTACCAATTCTCTTTTTCTGAAACCACTTGCACCAAAAGTTTGTGGTTCGTTAATCAATTTAATCTTTCCTGATACTTCCATTTTCTATATTTATTTTATTAAAAGCACTTTCCAAGCACTTAAAATATCTTTTTTTAATAAAAATTCTCTTGCAAATGTATGCTTTTTAACCGTTTCAAACCTTACCATTTCAGGATGTTGTTCTGCAAACTTATCAACATCTTGTTGATTAGGTAGCACATCTACGTTTCCTAACATTCCTAAATCATTTCCAGTTAAAATCTCGCTATTTTTAATTTCCATAGGAATAGCATCTACACCAATTCCTAAAGTAGAAAGTGGCTTTGGCACTTCAAACAGTCCTTTGTTTGCACGAGAATACCAATTTCCGCCCATTCTAGAAACTAAATCTATTTTATGTTGGTCAATGACTCCGTTCTCATCTAATATTTCTTCTTTAATATGCAGTTTTACAACTTCACAAATAATTAGATTTCCAGCGCCACCTTCATTCCCTAACTCCACAATTTCATTGACCTTACATTCAAATTGTACGGGAGATTCTGCAACACGAAACGGCTTTACAACGTCAGACGCTAACATTGTTAACCCTGCTTTTTCAAACTCATTGACACCTTCAGCATATTCGGTACTAGACAAAGACATTTGCTGTACAATATCATAATTCACAATATTAATAACCACTTCTTTGGTTAGTTTCGCATTGATCAGTGTATGCTTAATTGTATTATCTCGCACTCTACGCGCTGGAGAAAAAATTAAAATTGGTGGATTTGCACTAAACACATTAAAGAAACTAAAAGGTGATAAGTTTGGTGTACCATCTTCATCAATAGTGCTTGCAAATGCTATCGGTCTTGGACCTACTGAACCTAATAAATAACCGTGAAGTTTTCCTGTAGGTATATCTTTTGGAGAAATTGAAATCATACTTCAAAAATAAAGAAAGTATCTCACATATAATATCACAATAGAATTTTAGTTATATCAGTAGATAATTTTATATTTGTCTAAATGACTACTTTTAAAAATTCTCAGGTTTTACGTTGGATAGCCATCGCTGCATCCTTCATCGTTGTTACTCTTATTCTCTGGAATACCTATACCTTTTTTCAGAAATTTAAAGAAGAAGAGCGTCAAAAAATGGAAACCTTAGGAAAGGCCTACGAACGATTCGCAAAAAACACAGATTTAGATGCCGATATTGAATTAGAACGCTATATAATTATGGAAAGTAATAAAACTATTCCTATGATTATTACTGATAGTGAAGGCGCAATTAATAGTTGGAGCAAACTAAATGTTGATGACACCAAAACCTTTAATGCACTAAGTAAAAATGATCAAAAGTATTTAGAAAATCAATTAAAACTGATGAGAAATCAGAATTCACCTATTGATGTGAGTTATAAAACGATAGATACTGATGTGCAACAAATTATTTATTATCGAAATTCTGACTTACTAAACAAATTAAAATACTATCCAATTGCCTTTATATTGATTTTGCTGCTTTTTACAAGTGTTATTTATTTGTTTTTCAAATCTTCTAAAGTTGCTGAACAAAATCGATTATGGACAGGAATGGCAAAAGAGACAGCACATCAAATAGGAACGCCTCTTTCTTCACTTCTAGGATGGATAGAATTATTACGAGAAGAAAATATTGATGAAAGTATTGTTCCTGAAATTGAAAAAGATGTCAATCGATTGAATGTAATTGCGGAGCGTTTTTCAAAAATTGGATCTATTCCTGAATTAACAAAGCAGAATATAGTTGTAGAAACAAAAAAAGCATTTGAATATTTACAGTCTAGAAGTTCTAAGCAAGTAAAATTTACTTTTGAAAGTAAACACACTGAAATTTTTACAAATCTGAATCTACAATTGTATGGTTGGGTTATTGAAAACCTTGTTAAAAACGCTATAGACTCTATGAAAGGAAAAGGCGAAATTCATATTGACATTAATGAAAACGCTAAGAGTATAAATGTCTTAGTTTCTGATAACGGTAAAGGAATTCCTAAAAATATACGTCAAAAAATATTTTCTCCAGGATTTACAACCAAAAGAAGAGGTTGGGGACTTGGTCTATCACTTTCTAAAAGAATTATTAAGGATTACCATAACGGAAAAATATTTGTGCAAAAATCGGAATTAGGAAAAGGAACTACTTTCTGTGTTAGTTTGAAGAAATTATAAATTAGCAGAAATGGATTTTGCTAATTGCTCAAACTCTTCTTTTGTTAAAGAAACTTTTTGTTGAAACTGTATATCAGCCATTGTGTTCAAAGGAATCAAATGCACATGTACATGAGGTACTTCTAATCCAATTACTGACATTCCAATTCGCTTACAAGGAATTGATTTTTCAAGAGCAACCGCTACTTTTCTAGAAAATTGCATCAAGTCATTATATGTTGCTTCATCAAGGTCAAAAAGTTTATTCACCTCTTTTTTCGGCACACATAGTGTGTGTCCTTTTGCATTTGGATTTACATCTAAAAACGCAATGAAATCATCATTCTCGGCAACTATATATCCTGGAATTTCTCTATTTATTATCTTAGTAAAAATTGAAGCCATATTATCTAGAAATCTCTATTATTTCAAAAGTCATAATTCCATTTGGAACTTGAATTTCCGCAACATCACCAACTGATTTACCAAGTAAACCTTTACCTATTGGAGAATTTACAGATAGTTTTCCTGATTTTATATCTGATTCAGAATCAGCAACCAACGTATATGAAAACTCCATTTTATTAGTTGTATTTCTAATTTTTACTTTAGATAAAACCAATACTTTAGAAGTATCTAATTGTGAATCATCTAAAATTCTTGCATTAGAAAAAACGTTTTTCATTTTTGCGATTTTAAATTCTAAATGAGACTGCTCCTCCTTTGCAGCATGGTACTCAGCATTCTCACTTAAATCTCCTTTATCACGGGCATCCGCAATATCTTGAGTAACTCTAGGACGATCTACCGTTTCTAAATGCTCTAACTCTTCTTTTAGTTTCTGAAATCCTTCAGGCGTGTAATATGAAATATCACTCATAACTCATCATTTTATTAAACAAAAAATCTCAATACTGCCATACAGAATGAGATATATAACAAATGTACAAAATATTTGTAAATTGCAATCGTTTTAAAAGTACCTTAACTATAATTAATGAAAAAAAATCTTCTTTTATTCTCTTTTATTCTCTTTTTGAATTGCGAAAGTGATGGCAATAGTCAATTTTGTGATATTATAGGCAATCAGACAATTAACTTGGCAAATCCAGAATTCAACAACTTACTTGTTCCTGCAGGCTGGAATTATGCTAATGGCGGAACTAAAGGAACTGTTTTATATAATTTTAATAATTCTTTTCGAGCATTTAGTCGCGAATGTCCGAATCTTGATTGCAATAATAAAATGATCGTTCAAAATGACACAAGACTTGTTTGCCCTTGCGACGATGCAGAATATAGCATTTTAGACGGCTCACCATTAAATTCTGAAGCCTCAAAGTCTGTATGTGAATTTAGAGTTGTTGAAGTTGGCAGTGGAACATTAAATATTATTAATTTTTAGTTGATTTTCATTTCGTATTGTTACTTTTGTACGAAAGAATTTTTTAAGTGAAAAATTATTTTTCTTCCGATTTTAAATTAGGTGTTCTTGGTGGTGGCCAACTAGGAAAAATGTTGCTGTCCGAAACTCAGAAATACGACATTTATACTGTAATTCTTGATAATTCTATTCTTGCTCCTTGTGCTCAAATTTGTAATGAGTTTCATTTAGGAGACTTAATGAATTATGATGATGTTTATAATTTCGGTAAGAAGGTTGACTTACTTACCATTGAAATTGAACACGTAAATGTTTCTGCTTTAGAAGCATTAGAAAAAGAAGGCGTTAAAGTATTCCCATCTTCTAAGACTCTAAAAATAATTCAAAATAAGGGAGTGCAAAAGCAATTTTTTATTGATCATAACATTCCTACTGCAAAATTTAAAAGATTCGCAAAAACTTCTGATATAGACATCTCTAAAATCGAATTTCCTGTTGTTTGGAAATCTACACAGTTTGGATACGATGGAAATGGTGTGAAAATTTTAAGATCTGAAAAAGACTTTTTAAATTTACCTAATACAGAATGTATTACCGAAGAATTGATTCCGTTTAAAAACGAATTAGCTGTTATTGTAGCGAGAAATTCAAATGGAGAAATTAAAACATATCCAGTTGTTGAAATGGAGTTTCATCCAGAAGCAAATCAAGTAGAATATGTTATATGTCCTGCAAGAATCAAAGAAGAAATTTCTCAAAAGGCTCAGAAAGTAGCCCTAAAAGTTGCAAATTCTTTTCAGCATGTCGGATTACTAGCTGTTGAATTGTTTCAAACTACAGATGATGAAATTATTGTTAATGAAGTTGCTCCAAGAACTCATAACAGTGGTCATCACAGCATTGAAGCGTCTTACACAAGTCAATTTGAGCAACATTTAAGAAGCGTATTAAATTTACCCTTAGGAAATACTGAAAGTAAAGTTGCAGGAATTATGGTAAATTTGGTTGGAGAAGAAGGTTTTCAAGGAGATGTTGTTTATGAAAATATTGAAGAAATATTAAAAATTGATGGTGTTACACCTCATATTTACGGAAAAAAACAAACAAGACCTTTCCGTAAAATGGGACATGTAACTATTGTAAACGAAGACATCAATAAGGCAAGAGAAATTGCTGAGAAAGTAAAGAAAACAATTAGAGTTATAAGTAAATAAAACAATTATGGCACAAGTAGGAATCATTATGGGAAGTAATTCTGATCTTCCAGTTATGCAAGGAGCAATAGACATTTTACAGAGTTTTGATATAGAAACTGAAGTAGATATCGTCTCAGCGCACAGAACACCAGAAAAATTATTTGATTATTCTAAAAATGCTCATAACAGAGGAATTAAAGTGATTATTGCTGGCGCTGGAGGCGCAGCACATTTGCCTGGAATGGTTGCTTCAATGAGTCCACTACCTGTTATTGGAGTCCCTGTAAAATCTAGAAATTCAATTGATGGTTGGGATTCTATTTTATCTATATTACAAATGCCTTCAGGAGTTCCTGTAGCGACTGTTGCTTTAGATGGAGCAACAAATGCCGGAATCTTAGCAGCTCAAATAATTGGATGTTCGGACAAATGTGTACTTGATAAAATTCTGATTTATAAAGAAGGGCTTAAGATAAAAGTAAATAAAGCCTCTGATGAATTAAAAAAATAAAACCTTGAAAATTAATATTCTCAAGGCTTTATATAAAATTTCAATTACTCTCTAATTATATGAATCTCCTTTTAAAAAAATTCAACACCCAATTCACAACAGTTCCTTTCTCGAAAATAAAAAATGAGCACTTTAAGCCTGCAATTATTAAAGGTATAGAAGAAGCTAAAAAAGAAATTGAAACGATTACTTCTAATACTGATGAGCAAACTTTCGAAAACACAATTGAAGCATTAGAATTTAGTGGCATGCAGTTAAAAAGAGTGACAAGTGTTTTTTTTAACTTAAACTCTGCTGAAACGAATGATGAAATTCAAAAAATTGCACAAGAAGTATCTCCTCTATTATCAGATTTTGCTAATGATATAAGACTTAATGAAGAATTGTTTAAAAGGGTTCAAAGTATCTATAATAAAAAAGACACATTCCATTTAACTCCAGAGCAACAAACTTTATTGAACAATCAATACAAAATGTTTGTTCGAAATGGCGCAAACTTAGATGAAACTAAAAAAAATAAATTACGAGGTATTGATAAAGAACTTTCAAAATTATCATTACAATTTGGTGAAAATATTTTAGCAGAAACAAATTCATTTGAATTAAACATTATTGATGAAAATCAATTAAAAGGTCTTCCAGACGGAGCAAAAGATGCTGCAAAATTAACCGCTAAACAAAAAAACACAAAAGGATGGCTGTTTACACTTGACTATCCTAGTTATGTTCCTTTTATGACATATGTTGAAGATAGATCTCTTCGTGAGAAAATGGCTAGAGCATTTGGAGCAAGAGCTTTTCAAAATAACGAAAATGATAATCAACAAGTTGTATTAGACATTGTTGATTTACGCCACAAACGCGCTAATTTATTAGGTTATACTACTCATGCACATTTTGTGTTAGAAGAAAGAATGGCAAAAAGTCCCGATAACGTTAATTTATTTTTAAATGATTTATTAGAAAAAGCAAAGCCTACAGCAATAAAAGAATTTGAAGAATTAAATACTTTTGCCAAAAAAGATGGCATTTTAAATTTTCAAAAATGGGATAGCGCCTACTACTCTGAAAAATTAAAAAAACAATTATTTGATTTTGATGAAGAGCAATTAAAACCTTATTTTAAACTTGAGAATGTTTTAAATGGAGTTTTTAAAGTTGCTAATAAACTATATGATTTACACTTTGAAGTGATTGATACTATTGACACATACCATAAAGACGTAAAGACATATAAAGTTACTGATTCAAACAATAAAACAGTTGCGATTTTTTATACAGATTTTTTTCCTAGAAAAGGAAAAAGAAATGGTGCGTGGATGACATCTTTTAAAGATCAATGGAAAAAAGATGGAGAAAACTCTAGACCTCATATTTCTATAGTTTGTAATTTCACTAAACCAACTGAAACTAAACCTTCATTACTTACTTTTAATGAAGTAACAACATTATTTCATGAATTTGGACACGCATTACATGGAATACTAGCCGACACTACTTACCCAAGTTTATCTGGAACAAATGTTTATTGGGATTTTGTTGAACTACCAAGTCAAATTTTAGAAAACTGGTGTTATGAGAAAGATGGCTTAGATTTATTTGCGAGACATTATGAAACCAATGAACCTATTCCGATGGAGTTGGTAGAGAAAATTAAAAAATCTTCAACTTTTTTAGAAGGAATGACAACTCTAAGACAACTAAGCTTTGGATTGCTTGACATAAGTTGGCACAATGGTGGTTCAGATAAAAATATAAAGTCTGTAAAAGAATTTGAAAATAATGCTTTTGGAAATACAAAATTATTTCCAGATGTTAAAGAAAACTGTATGAGTACTGCATTTTCTCATATATTTCAAGGTGGATATTCTTCTGGCTATTATTCATACAAATGGGCAGAAGTATTAGATGCTGATGCTTTTGAATACTTTAAAGAAAGTGGAATTTTCAATAAAGAAACTGCTCAGAAATTTAAAGATCATGTCTTATCAAAAGGTGGAACTGAAGATCCTGTGATCTTATACAAACGATTTAGAGGCAAGGAACCAAATGCAAATGCACTGCTAAAAAGAGCAGGTCTTTTAAAGTAATTCCGGTCAAAAAACTAGTGTTTTTTTAAAACTCAAAATCATTATTTTTAGTTTAATTGTTAACAAAAAATAGTACTTTTGTCTTTTATTTTATACAATATTTTATGAGTACATATGACGTTACTATTATCGGTTCTGGACCTGGAGGTTATGTTGCTGCAATTAGATGTGCGCAACTTGGTTTAAAAACTGCAATTATAGAGAAATACAATACCTTAGGCGGAACTTGCTTGAACGTAGGTTGTATTCCTTCTAAAGCACTTTTAGACTCTTCTCATCATTATTACGATGCAATAAACCATTTTGAAAAGCATGGTATTGAAGTTAAAGATGTAAAAGTGAATTTTAAACAAATGATTGATCGTAAAGCAGAAGTTGTTGCACAAACTTCTGGCGGAATTGATTTTTTGATGGATAAAAATAAAATAACTATATATAAAGGTTTTGGAAGTTTTAAAGATGCTACTCATATTAATATAAGTACTGATGAAAAAACTGAAACCATTGAATCTAAGTATACTATTATTGCTACTGGATCTAAACCCTCTTCTTTGCCTTTTATAAAATTAGACAAGAAAAGAGTTATTACATCTACGGAAACCTTAAAACTTTCTGAAATCCCTAAACATCTTATAGTTATAGGTGGAGGAGTTATAGGACTTGAACTTGGACAAGTATATAGTAGATTAGGTTCGCAAGTATCAGTAATTGAATACATGCCGAAGATTATCCCAACAATGGATAGCATGCTTTCTAAAGAATTACAAAAATCTCTAAAAAAGCAAGGAATAAAATTTTATACAGGTCATAAAGTAACCGATGTTTCGACAAATGGTGACACCGTAACCGTTTCAGTAGATGATAAAAAAGGAAATCCCATTGAATTCTCTGGTGACTACTGTTTGGTTTCTGTAGGAAGACGTCCTTATACGGATAAATTAGGGTTAGAAAATGTTGGCGTAAAAGTTACTGAAAGAGGACAAGTAGAAACAAATTCTCATTTACAAACCAATATCCCTAATATCTATGCAATTGGCGATGTAGTGAAAGGCGCAATGCTTGCACATAAAGCAGAAGAAGAAGGTTCAATGGTTGCAGAAATTATAGCAGGACAAAAACCGCATATTGATTACAATCTTATTCCTGGCGTTGTATATACTTGGCCAGAAGTTGCTTCTGTAGGGAAAACAGAAGAGCAATTGAAAGAAGCAGGAGTGAATTACAAATCTGGAAGTTTCCCAATGCGTGCTTTGGGTCGCGCTCGTGCGAGTATGGACATTGATGGACAGGTAAAAGTATTGGCTGATTCTGAGACTGACGAAATATTAGGTGTCCATATTATAGGCGCCCGCGCTGCAGATATGATTGCTGAAGCAGTAATAGCAATGGAATTTAGAGCGTCTGCTGAAGACATCGCTAGAAGTTCTCATGCGCACCCAACCTATACTGAAGCAATTAAAGAAGCGTGTCTTGCTGTTGCAGGAAGAGCAATTCATAGTTAAAAAATAAAAGCTTTAAAAAATAGTATCTAAAGCATCCAATATAAATATTGGATGCTTTTTTAATTCAAAAAATGCTGCAAATCAAAAAAATAAGATTTGTATTTTTGTACACATGACTAAAAGAACTAATACCATTTTTTCTATCGACACTATTGATGAATTTAAAATCAACTTATTAGCGTGGTCACAAGAGTATAAAAAAGTTGTTTGGTTAGATTCTAATACTAAAAATAACTTAAACGCGAACCCAATTCAATCAGATTTTGATGCTGTTTTAGCAGTAGATTCATTTTCCGAAATATCATCTGATTATACCAATTCATTTTCAAAACTTAAAGAATTTCAAAAAAAGACAAAGGATTATATTTTTGGATATCTTGGATATGATTTAAAAAATGATATTGAAAAATTGAATTCAAATAATTTTGACGGATTAAAATTTCCAGATGTATTCTTTTTTCAACCAAAAAAAATGTTTTTTATTAAAGGAAATATTTTAGAAGTTAGATACTTAGAACAATTTGAATCGGAAATTGAAAGTGATTTATTAGAAATTAAAAACTATAAACTCTCAAGTAAAAATTCTAATTCAAGTGACATAAAAATAAAATTACGAATTCATAAAGACGACTATTATTCTAAAATAAATAAAGTGTTAGCGCACATTTTAAGAGGTAATATATATGAAGTGAGTTTTTGTCAGGAGTTTTTTGCTGAAAATAGCACTATTGATCCTATAAAAGTATATCAAAACCTGAATAAAATATCTTCACCTCCATTTGCAACTTTTTTAAAAGCAGATGATAAGTTCCTACTTTCAGCATCACCAGAACGCTTTATAAAGAGAACTGGAAATACTGTTATTTCTCAACCTATAAAAGGAACTATAAAACGAGGCGAAAACTCATCAGAAGACAAAGATTTTGTTTTTCAATTAGAAAATGATAGTAAGGAACGTGCAGAAAATATTATGATTGTCGATTTGGTCAGAAATGATCTTTCAAAAACCGCTAATAAAGACAGTGTAAAGGTTACTGAATTATGCAAAGTTTACACTTTCGAGCAAGTACATCAATTAATTTCTACTATTGAATCTAAAGTGGAAACCGAAACGAACTCTATAGATATTATCAAAAGTTTGTTTCCAATGGGAAGTATGACTGGAGCGCCAAAAATAGCTGCAATGCAAATTATTGAAGAACTTGAAGAAACAAAACGAGGGCTTTATTCTGGTGCTGTTGGATACTTCTCTCCTACTGGAGATTTTGATTTTAATGTAATCATAAGAAGTATATTATATAATGAAACTGAAAGGTACATTTCCTATTCAGTTGGTGGCGCAATAACAGCAAAATCAGTTCCAGAAAAAGAATATGAAGAGTGTTTGCTAAAAGCGAAAGCAATGCGAGAAGTTTTATTGAATTCCTAATTAGTATCTTTGCTTTCAAAATCAATTATTTGCTTCAAAAATTTCAAGAACATATAGACCACAACTTCTCTTTTATAAAAGATAAAAGATTATTAATCGCTATTTCTGGCGGAATTGATAGTGTTGCTCTTACTCACTTATTACATACCTTAAAATATGATATTTCTTTAGCGCATTGTAATTTTAAACTTCGTAAAAACGAAAGCGATTTAGATGAAACATTTGTTGAAAATCTTGCTTCAAAATTAAATATTCAGCATTTTTCCACCTCTTTTAGTACTGAAACTTATGCCAAAAAAAACAAGTCATCTATTCAAATGGCTGCTAGAGAACTTAGACTGTCTCTTATACACATCTCCGAGCCCACGAGACTAGGCATGATCTCGTA
>OJBS01000281.1_pt1 | contig 14334 bp, 12 predicted proteins | sample 1590941 | NCBI WGS metagenome assembly OJBS01 (sample SAMN05416785, study PRJEB24817) | seawater metagenome | isolation source: Sea water | place: Canada:Atlantic | collected 2013-11
CGTCGGCAGCGTCAGATGTGTATAAGAGACAGAATTTATTCAAAATCATACTTAATACAATTCCACGACCTATTTTAATAAAGTTAAGTTATTGGGTAAAACCAATTATTGCAATTTATTTGAAAGGAAAAAACTATACCGATCCAATTGACGGTAAAAGTTTTCGTAAATTTTTACCGTATGGTTATGAGGTTCAAAGACCAAATGTATTGTCGCCTTCTACCCTTTCGTTAGAGCGTCATCGTCTTTTGTGGTTATTTTTGAAAAATGAAACCGATTTTTTTACTACTGATAAAAAGGTGCTACATTTTGCACCTGAACAAGCGTTTTTCAAGCGTTTTAGAAAAATGAAGAATCTAGATTATACAACGACTGACTTAAACTCTCCTTTAGCAGATGTAAAAGCAGATATTTGCAATCTTCCGTTTGAAGACAACTCCTATGATCTTATTTTTTGCAATCATGTATTAGAGCACATTTCTGATGACACAAAAGCAATGCAAGAATTATATAGAGTCTTAAAAAAAGGTGGAATGGGAATCTTTCAAATTCCGCAAGATTTAAATCGAAAAACTACTTTTGAAGACAATTCTATAACTGACAGAAAAGAAAGAGCAAAAATATTTGGACAATATGATCATGTTCGAATTTATGGAAGAGATTATTTTGACAAATTGCGTTCAATCGGATTTAACGTCAATGAAATTGATTACTCAAAAAAATTATCAGCAAACGAAATCACAAAATATTGTTTAACAAAAGGTGAGATTTTACCTGTCTGTTATAAGTAAGCCTTTAGTTTTATAGGTTTCTATTTCTCCGCTTTTATTTACATAAATCAAATACACCTTTAATTCTGGCTGTAATTTTAAAAATTCAATAGTTTTCTCAAAACCCATTGCCATAAACGCAGTAGCATAACCGTCAACATCGGCACAATCTACTTTTGAAATAACAGTCGCAGCTAATAGAGTACTTTCTATTGCCATTCCTGTTTTAGTATTGATTGTGTGGACATATTTATTTCCATTAGCATCAATTTTAAACTTACGGTAATTCCCAGAACTAGCCATAGATTCATTCTCTAGCAGCACATATTTATTAATAGTTCTCGTTCCGTCTGTGTTTGGCTCTTCTAGCCAAATACGCCAGAATTTTCCATTTGGATCAACACCTTTTGTTCTAATTTCACCACCAAGTTCAATACGATAATTTGCGCAATTTTTACTTTCTATAAACCGACCAATAACATCAACACCATACCCCTTTCCAATGGCATTAAAATCAAAATATATTTTTGGATCTCCTTTTATAATCTTTCTATTTTGAAGTTTTACTTTATCAAAACCAACAAACTTCATTAATTGATTTATCTTAATAGAATCTAAATTTTCTATGGCTTTTTCAGGACCAAAACCCCAAGCGTTTACTAAAATTCCAACGGTTGGATCAAATAAACCTTCTGTTTCATTAAATATTCTATTCGATTTTTTAAAAACTTCTACAAACATTTCATCAATAACAATCGTTGAGTCTCCTCTGTTTATTTTAGAAATATCTGAAGTGTATACATATGTTGATATTGATTTATTCACAACATAAATAAGACTATCTATTGATTTTGAAAAGTCACGATTTTCAGAATCTTCATAAATAATATCGAAAGTTGTACCAAATGCATTTCCTTGCAATTTCTGATAAACTTCTGGCTCTTGTTTACATGAGATTATGAATAATGGAATTATGAATATGAAAAAATATCTCATCTAAATATTGTGATTTGCTCAATAAAACAAAATTACATTATTTTATTTGTTAAAAGAATCTTAAAACCTCACAAACTTGTATTAGATGACGGTTTTTTAATACATTTGTACAACTCTAAAAACATCATTTCATGAAAAAACTAATTTTACTAACGCTAATTACACTTTTCTTATCTTCATGTGTGTCTAAAAAACAATATGTAGATTTAGAAGGAAATTACAAATCGACTAAAAAAGAACTAGTAAATGTTAAAGCTAGTTTACAAGAATGTTTGATTGAAAAAGACAGAAATTCTAACAAAGTAGCCGCGATGAGAGATCAAGTTGCATCTTTAAAAGAAGACAAAAAAACAGCTTTAAAATATGTTGAAAATTTAACTGTCCTTACCCAATCATCATCAGAAAATATAAAAAGTATTATTTCACAATTGAGTGAAAAAGACAAATATATCAATGGTATTCGTGAAGCAATGACTCAAAAAGATTCTATCAATTTGGCAATCAAATATCATTTAACCAAAGAATTGGCAGATGGAATACAAGATAAAGACATCCAAATAGAAGTTGAAAAAACAGTTGTTTACATTTCTATTGCAGATAAGTTATTATTTAAAAGCGGAAGCGCATCAGTATCTGAAAAAGCAAAAGAAGTTTTAGGAAAAGTTGCAAAAGTAATTTCATCTAGACCAGAAATGGAAGTACAGGTTGAAGGTTATACTGACAATGTATCTATTTCTAATGCTACAATAAAAGACAATTGGGACTTAAGCACAAGTAGAGCAACGGCTGTCGTGAGAGTTTTACAGAATGATTTCGATATAGATCCTAAGCGTTTAATTGCTGCAGGAAGAAGTGAATATGTTCCTATTGAAACGAATGATACTCCAGAAGGAAGAGCAACAAACAGAAGAACAAGAATTGTTATTTTACCAAAACTGGAAGAGTTCTTTGATATTTTAGAACAAAAACCTGAATAAATAGTTTTATTATTTATTTAAAAAGCCTTTCAAAATAATTTTGAAAGGCTTTTTATTTTTTATTAAATAAATAATAATTACTCGATAATTTTTTCGAAATCATCAAAAGCAACATAATAAGGTTGGTCTTTAAAAACAGGCAACTCAACACTCTCAGCATTTGCCAATCCTATTGCTGCAAACCAAACTTTGGCGTTTTGTTTTAGCGCATGTTGTTTAAATGCTTCCATCCAAATAACATCATAAGATTCTGGCTGTTGAATATTATTGGACACTTTGACCAACACAAAAATGGTAGGTTCTCCTTTTTTAAACAATACGAATTGTGGATGCTTTTTTAATTGGCTATTGATAGCCACAAACTCATATCCCTTTTCTTTCAATTGTTCTCCGATGATGTTCATACCAAGATTGTGAAGTTCTTGTGGAGTTAAACGATGAAGCATCTCTAATTTATTTTTTGTTTCGCTTATTATAATTCTTGTCTCCTCGAGTTCTCGGTTTCTTGTACTTTTTTGCTATTTCTCTTCTGTAAGAACCTCCTTGATTGGTCTGACTATTCTTTTCGCTTTTTTCATGAAACGCTGTTCCTACTTCTTCAACATTCCTTTTATGAGGATTGTCTATTTCAATTTCTTTTGGGCGTTCTTCTGGCGTTAATTCATCAGAAATTTCTACAGTATCTGGGAAATCTGTCTTTGGAATTTTAACCTTCATCAATTCTTCAATCGCTTCCTTGTCTTGAATTTCTGCTTCAGTGTAAAAAAGTATTGATTTTCCTTCATGCTCTGCTCTACCTGTTCTTCCTATTCTGTGCATGTAGTTTTCAGGGAAATTTGGCGTATCAAAGTTTATAACATGACTAATTTCATCTAAATCTAATCCACGAGCCATTACATCTGTAGCGACCAAAATTCTATTCTCACCTTCATCAAACTGATTGATAGATCTAATTCTATAATTTTGAGTTTTGTTTGAGTGAATTACACATAATTCATCATTATAAATTTCATCTAATTTTAAAAACAATCTATCTGCACTCTTTTTATTAGAAACAAAAACCAACACTTTACTAAAGTTTTCTTTATCTTCTAATAAATGAATCAACAAATTAGCCTTGGTATAAAAGTTTGCGACTTCAAAACATTCCTGAGAAATATTATCTAGAGGAGTACCACTAACAGCAATAGAAACTTTGGCTGGCGCAATAAAATAATCGGTAATTAAAGCATCTACATCTTCAGTCATTGTTGCAGAAAACATAATATTTTGTCTACGATCTGGAAGCGTCTCAAAAATATTCATCAATTGAAAACGAAACCCTAAATCTAACATTACATCAACCTCATCGATCACCAGTTTTTGAATAGATTTCATCTTTAAAGATTTACTCAAAGCCAAATCATACAATCTTCCAGGAGTTGCTACAATAATATCCGTTCCTTGTAATATTGCTCGTTTTTGAGTATTGATATTTGCGCCTCCATACACCCCTAAAACACGAACGTTTATATAGGCTGCTAATTTTTCAATTTCTTCAACAACTTGCAGTACCAATTCACGTGTAGGAACCAAAACTAAAACTCTTGGAGTTACTTGTTTTGAAAATTTCAAATCACGTAAAATAGGCATCATATAGGCAAATGTTTTCCCTGTACCAGTTTGCGCAATACCAACCATATCTTTACCAGATAAAATGACAGAAAACGCTTGTTCCTGTATAGGTGTAGGTTGTACAAACCCTAAATCGTCTATGGCGTATTGTAATTGATTCGATAGATTTAACTCGTCAAAAGTGCTCATTCAAAAATATTTTGTGCAAAGGTACGCTAATTTTGGTTTTGAGTTGTTAATTATGAGTTATGAGTTGAGTTTCAAACAATTATTTCTGTTGATAAAAAATCGCTGATGCATGACCGTTATAATAAATTGTACTTTTTGAGCTTGTTTTATAAACACTAACAAACCCTTTATGAATGCGCTATGATTAAGTTCTTTCGCCAAATGCGGCAAAATCTTCTTAACGACGGTAAGACTCCCAAATTACTTCACATACGCCATTGGCGAAATTGTGCTTGTTGTTATTGGTATATTGATTGCACTACAGATTAATACCTGGAATGAAAACAAGAAAGCATCCAAAATTAATCCGTTCTGTCATTCCGACAGAGCGAAGCGACGAGAAACGCAAGTTCGGCGTAGCCAAGTCTCATTATGGGATTTCTCAATCGTTCCTCATTTCTAAATGACAAAAAATAACTCACAATTATAATGAGGCAAACAAAAACCCAACACAATGTGTTGGGTTTTTATATTTGTTTTCAATTTGTTTATTGAATTATCAATTTTTTAGTTGCCGTTTTATTGCCGCTTTTCACGTTCAATAAATAAACTCCTGAAGATACTGTTCCAAAATTCAACTCTTTCCTAAAAGTTCCTGAATTATTGGTATGTGATTCAGAAGATATCAATCGCCCTCTAATATCATATAATGACACTTGAACATCTTCTATTGAACTTAAAGAGATACTTACAATTCCGTTCGTTGGGTTTGGATATATACTAAATAATGTAAAATCGCTTTTTTCAACTTTTAATGCCGATAATTTTCCAAAATAATAAGTTCCTTCTATTCCAGATACAAAACTGGCTTCTAAAGTCACATTCGTACCAAAACTACTAATAGAAGTTGTCATAGGTTCTGGTGTTCCATTATCTTTAATTACTACCAAACTACTTCTATTATTACCAGTTACACCTTCCCATGCAATAATTTCAATTTCTGTAAAGTAAAATTTCAATGTAGCATCACCTCCTGCTTGAACAGTAGTAGGTGTTATAGCAAAGGTTTTATCCATTACAAAATTTGCTGCTCCAGCAACTTGATATACCTGAGCTGCACCTGAAGCTCTAGATACGTTTGTAGATATACAACCGTAATCTACTCCATTATTATTATTAACATCAGCCATAACATCACCCGAAGCAGCATCTGATGTATAAATTTGACCTGCAGAAGTTAATAAATCATCTTGAGCAGCATTTACAACAGTTTGAACATTTGTTGCAGCCATTGATGTTACATTAACATCATCAATAGATAACCAATCTTGATCAGTACAATTCCAATGTCTAAATGCTAAATAAACTGTTTGACCAGCATGAGCAGATAAGTCTAATGTTCTTGTGTATGATGAACCTGTATCTGCTGGATCATTATATATTTCATTAAAAGTAGTTGCTGAACCTACTAAAGTTCCAATAGCATTACTTGTAGAAACATAAACTGAATATTCTTCTTGATCCCATGCAGCAGCTGCAGCTTGAACTTTCCATTCCAACGTTATAGCTCCTGTTGCTGTTGATAAATCAACTGCTGAAGAAACCGCCCAATTATCAGGTGTTAAAGGATTAGTTATCCAAGATCTTGATATTAAAGATGCAGTTGGAGTAACAGCACCAATTGATAATTGATCTCCAAAAAAGTTGGTATCTCCATCAGAATCAGTAAAAGTCCAATCTGTTACATCTAAATCTTCAAAATCATCATAAAAGTGAGTCACTGAATAAGTTGAACTTGGAACAATATCATCACTTGTAATAGTAATTGTATTAGCTAAAGTTGGTGCCGTTGTTAAAGTGGCATCACCTCCATTTGCATTCAATGCTAACCCTAATGTAATTGTTTTATCTCCTTCAACAAAACTATCATTATATATACGTAATGTGAAATTTTGATCTGCAGAAGATGCCAATGGGAAATTTAAAGCAGTTCCCATTATTAAATAATCCGCTACCGTTGCAGTACCACCAGTAACTGAAACCGTAACATCTGCTGCTGCTGAAGGAATATCTCCAATACTTACTGGAATAGAAATGTCTGTATAATTACAATCTGTTACTTCATTAATTAGCTGTGTTGCATTAGAAAATGCAATAACTGGACCTAAAGTAGCTGTTGTAGAGTTTGATAAATCAGAAAGACCATCTGCATTTATAAGTACCGTCTCTATTCTTAATACCTGATCTGCAGTAAAAATATCCATACATGCATCATCTGAATAATCCATATAATTTTCTACCATATCATTTCCTAATCCATCTGCCGTACAACTATCAACTGTTGGACATCCAAAATTAGATTCTGAAGCTTCAGGTGTATCTGCACAAAAATCTCCCTCTGTTGCACCACCATTACAGTTTGTATTATCACCCCAAATATGACGTAATCCTATCCAGTGACCAACTTCATGTGTTAATGTTCTACCTAAGTTATAAGGTGCAGCAGAACCAGGCATAGCTACAGAACCAACTGTTCCATAACCAACAACAACTCCACTATTAATTATTGTTCCTCCATTTGCTGCCATCCCTGGTAGAGTTGAATTAGATGGAAACTGCGCATATCCTAAGATACCACCAGTTATATCTGCAGTCCATATATTTGCATATTGACTATAATCCCAACCTGTAGATTTAATATCTAGACCACCTCCACCGACATCAAAATCTGAAGTTGGAAAAGGACCTGAACCATAAGTAGTAACCCTGTTAATACCTGCCTCTGTTAATGGATTACCACTTGGATCTACCTGAGCAGGCAGAAAAACTACTTGCGCATCTGCAGCCGCAGCATGTACACTACCGGCTCCATTACTAAAATCAATATTTAATTGATCTATTTGAGCTTGAACTTGTGCTTGAGATAAATTGGAAGCTCCACCAGAAGAAATAACGTGAAATATAATAGGTATATTCACAACCACCATTCTAAAGCTTCCATTTGCTTTTTGTTGAGCAATCTCTGCTTTACGTGCTTGAAGCAGTGGCGCTAACCATTCTTCAAACTGTTGATCTGTTTGAATATGAGATTCTCTTTGTTTTCTTTGTTGATCCATCTCTATAGATGCACACCTAACAAAACCTGTTTCATCTAACGAGCGCTGACTGTCAGCTGTTAACTGAATTGGTGTTGACAGTAATTGACTTTTCTTTGTTTGCTGAGCATTTGCATTAAAAACAAATAAAACCCCAATTAAAGTCAAAAGATTTTTAAATGTAATTTTTTTCATAATAATTTTGGGTTAATTAAATAATTAGCCAACAATATACATAATAAAAAAAGAAGGTATTGGTCCTAATGTCTCCTAAAATAAGTGCTGGAAACAATACTGTTTTAAAATACACCTATACAAGGAACAAAATTCCAAACACAGAAGATTCTAGTTATGTTGAAGAAATCTATATAGAACTTGATTCAAAAAACATAGAAACAAACTTAAAAGATGCTCAACTAGCAAATGTGAAAGTTGTTTTTGCTAGACTCTGCTTTTGTAAAGGTCAAACTGGATACTACAAGGTAACAAACGGAGAGCTTTCAATTAAAAAAAATATTTATTAGAATACTTTAATAACAAAAAAATTACCCTCCAAAGTCATCAAATCTAATGTGCTCATCTGGAATTCCAAAGTCTTCACCCATCTTCTGAACTGCTTGGTTCATCAATGGTGGTCCACAGAAATACAATTCTATATCTTCTGGTGACTCATGATGGTTTAAATAGTTTTCAATCACACAATTGTGAACGAATCCAACAAACCCATCTCCTTCAGATTCCATATTCTCTTTTACTTTCCAATTATCTTCTGGTAAAGGTTCAGACAATGCAATGTGGAATTTAAAATTAGGGAAATCTTTTTCTAATTTATAGAAGTGATCTAAATAGAACAACTCACGCTTAGAACGTCCTCCGTACCAATATGATACGTTACGACCTGTTTTTAAAGTTCTGAATAATTCATACAAGTGTGAACGCATTGGCGCCATTCCTGCTCCACCACCAACATATAACATTTCACTTTCAGACTCATTGATGAAGAATTCACCATAAGGTCCTGAAATAGTTACTTTGTCTCCTGGTTTTTGGTTAAATATATAAGAAGATGCAATTCCTGGATTTACATCCATCCAAGCGCCTTTAGATCTATCAAACGGAGGAGTTGCAATACGTACATTCAACATAATTTCTCTTCCTTCTGCAGGATAAGAAGCCATTGAATATGCACGTTCTACAGTCTCATTATTTTTCATCACCATTGGCCATAAACCAAATTTATCCCATTCTGCTTGAAACTTATCTGGAGTTTCATGCTCTTCAGGATGTGCAGTGATATCCATATCTGCAAACTTGATTTCACATTGCGGAATCTCTATTTGAATATATCCTCCTGCTCTATATCCCATGTCTTCTGGAATCTCAACAACAAATTCTTTAATGAATGATGCTACGTTGTAATTACGTACAACCGTTGCTTCCCATTTTTTAATCCCAAACACTTCTTCTGGAATTGTAATTTCCATGTCTTGTTTCACTTTTACCTGACAAGATAACCGTGCTCCATCCTTTAATTCTTTACGAGAAAAGTGAGGTGTTTCTGTTGGTAATGCTTCACCTCCACCTGATAACACGTGACACTCACATTGAATACAAGTTCCACCTCCACCACAAGCAGACGGTAAAAATATCTTGTTGCTACTTAGAGTTGTTAATAGAGAATCTCCAGATCCTACTTCAATTTCACGTTCGCCGTTAATCATAATTTTAACGGGACCAGAAGGTGATAGTTTTTGTTTTACAAATAATAAAAGTCCAACTAATGCCAATGTTATGAATAAAAAGGCAACAACTGTTACCATAATTGTTCCGCCTGTACTTGCTGCTAAAATCATCTATTTAGTTCCTTTAATAGTGTTTGCTAATTCTTTTTCTTGAGTATTAATTGCCTCAATAATCATTTCAGGTTTTTCTTCTTCATCTCCTCCTGTCAACATTCCTCCAAAACTCATAAATCCAATTGCCATTAATCCTGTAATAATAAATGTAATTCCTAATCCTCTTAATGCAGGAGGTACATTTGAATATCTAATTTTTTCACGAATTGCTGCAATTGCTAAAATTGCTAAAAACCATCCAATTCCAGAACTGATTCCGTAATTAAATGCCAATCCTAATGTTTCTATTTCTCTTGATTGCATAAATAATGAACCTCCTAATATGGCACAGTTCACTGCAATTAACGGTAAGAAAATACCTAAAGAGTTATATAATGCTGGTGAAAATTTCTCAACGACTATTTCTACTAATTGTACCATTGTTGCAATAGTAGCAATAAACATAATAAATGATAAGAAACTTAAATCATAAGAAGCATATTCTTCTCCAAGCCAAGCCAATGCTCCATCTTGAAGAATATAGGTGTCTAATAACCAGTTTAAAGGCACAGTAATAGCCATTACAAAAATTACTGCAGCTCCAAGACCTACGGCCGTTGATACTTTTTTAGATACAGCAAGGTAAGAACACATTCCTAAGAACGTGGCAAAAACCATGTTATCTATAAATATTGATTTAAAAAATAATTCTAAATGTTCCATATTTTATATTTTGATGAACTCTTTGTTTGACCAAAGAATTACATTTTCTAATCTTCTACTAATTCTGTATTTCTACTTCTTTGAACCCAAATAATAAGTCCTACTGTAATTAAAGCCATTGGCGCTAATAACATAAAGCCATTATTTTCATATCCATAAGCATACACACCTGTTTTCTCAATAGCATCTCCTAATACTGGAAAACCTAATAAAGTTCCTGAACCTAACAATTCTCTAAAGAAACCTACAATAATTAAGATAACTGCATAACCAAGAGAATTTCCAATTCCATCAAGGAATGATTTCCAAGGTCCGTTTGCCAAAGCAAATGCTTCAAAACGTCCCATAATAATACAGTTTGTAATTATCAATCCGACAAATACTGAAAGCGTTTTACTTAGTTCATAAGCAAATGCTTTTAAAACTAAATCAACGATAATTACTAATGTTGCAACAACTATTAATTGTACAATAATTCTAATTTTTGAAGGAATGATATTACGCATTAATGATATCACTACGTTTCCAACTCCTAGAACAAATAATACTGCGATTGACATCACTATAGAGGCTTCTAATTCAGCCGTAATTGCCAATGCTGAACAGATTCCTAATACTTGTATTGTAATAGGATTGTTATCTGCTAATGGATCCGTTATTAATTTTGTGTCTTTTTTTGATAAAAGTCCCATATAATTAATTTTTTAATGTTTGTAAATAAGGCATATACATTTTCAAGTCTTTCTTTATCATTGCTGATACTCCATCACCTGTAATTGTTGCTCCTGCAATTGCATCTACCTCATAATCTGTCTTGTCATTATTTTTTGGATCTGCATTTCCTTTTGCAACAGTAACACCTTTAAAGGTTGTTCCATCTGCAATATGCTCACCAGAAAAATCATCCATAAAGAAACGTTGGTTGATATTTGCTCCCAATCCAGGAGTTTCCCCTTTGTGATCAAAGAATACACCTTTAACAACAAGGTTTTTATCCAAGGCAACAAATCCCCAAATTGCATCCCATAATCCTTTACCCCTCATCGGAATGATATAGAATTCTTCTCCATCTTTTTCTCCAACAAACAATGGTAATTTTCTTTGGTATGAAGCTTCTTTTGCTTTTGACGCTTCTTTTTTAATGTTAATTAAATACGCGTCTTTATAATCAACTGCCGTATCGCCTTGAACTATCAATTGTCTCTTGATATATTGTGTAAACATTTCTTCTACTTTATCCGTAGGAATAAACGCAATACTTTTTTCATCATTATCATTTACACCCATTGCATACAAGATGTTTTGTTGCTTTTCGAATCGTTTATTCTCATCAATCTTCGGCTTCAAAGCAGTTGCTAAATAAGCCAAAATTGAACCTACAACTAATACCATAAGCACTGCAAATAGTATTGTATACGAATTTTTATCAGTTCTTTTTTCCATCGTTATGCAGTTTTTGCTTTTAGACGTTTCATTCTTCTTTTTACATTTCCTTGAACAACATAATGATCAATTGTTGGAGCAAATACATTCATCAATAGAATTGCTAACATTACACCTTCTGGATATGCTGGATTGAATACTCTAATCAATATTGAAATAAAACCGATTAAGAATCCGTAAATCCATTTTCCTTTGTTTGTTTGAGAAGCCGTAACTGGATCTGTAGCCATATACACAGCTCCAAATGCAAAACCACCAATCAATAAGTGATGCCAAAATTCAGTACTCATCAAACTATAAAATTTACTTCCTTCAGTAATCCATTCTGAATCTACTACAAAATTGAAAATTAATCCCATTGCTAAAGCTCCTAAGGCAGCAGATAACATGATTCTCCAACTTCCAATTTTTGCGAAAATCAAAAATAAGGCTCCAACTAATATCAACAGCGTTGATGTTTCACCAACTGAGCCTGGAATAAATCCGTAGAACATATCCCAAACAGAATATGCAACTTCTTGACCTTGCGCTAAACTTCCTAAAATAGTTTCACCTGATATTGCATCTGCACTAGATCCTGCGGCAATCTCATTTGTTCTTTCAACAGCTCCTGTCACCCACACTTTATCTCCACTCATCCATGTAGGATATGCAAAGAATAAAAATGCACGGATTAACAATGCTGGATTTAATATGTTCATTCCTGTTCCTCCAAAAACTTCTTTTCCAAGTACAACTCCAAATATAACTGCTACTGTAAGCATCCATAAAGGAATATCTATTGGAACAATTAATGGAACTAACATACCTGTTACTAAGTATCCTTCTTCTATCTCGTGTCCATTTTTAATGGCGAATAAAAACTCGATTCCAAGTCCTACAACATAAGAAACTAGTACCAACGGTAATACTTTCCAAGCTCCAACACTCAAATTGGAAAGACTCCAAAATTCAGGACTGAAAAAACCTCCAGATACTGAATTAATTTCTCCTACTGCAAGATGATGTTGATATCCTGCGTTGAACATTCCGAAAATCAAACAAGGAACCAATGCCATAATAACAGTGTTCATTGTTCTCTTTAAATCATCTGCACCTCTAATATGAGATCCAGAATGTGTCGTCTCGTTTGGTGAATATAAAAAGGTATGGAATCCATTAAATAATGGTGCCATCTTCGTCCCTCTATATTTCTCTTTTAGATCGTGTAATTTATTTTTTAAAGCCATATATTTTATATTTTTCATTTCAAAATTAGAAATGAATAATTATCCAATTTCTTTAAGCATTAAGTCCAACCCTTTTCTAATAATCTCTTGATGTGGCTGTTTAGAAACACACACAAATTCAGTCAAAGCAAAATCTTCTGGTGCTACTTCGTACATCCCTAAAGCTTCCATTTCGTCTAAATCTTCATACATACACGCTTTCATCAATTGCATTGGAAACATATCTAAAGGGAAAACCTCTTCATATTTTCCAGTCAATACAAATGCTCTATGCTCACCATTGGTGTTTGTATTTAAATCGTATTTCTTATTTGGCGTTAACCAAGAAAAAGTTAATGCACGAGTATTTGATACTTTATTAAAAACTGGCTTATTCCATCCAAATAACTCATAGTCATTCCCTTCAGGAATCAGCGTTATTGTATTGTTATAATATCCTAAAAATCCATCTGGTTTTATAGAGCGTCCTGTTAAAACATTTCCGCTAATAACTCTAAAGTTATCGCTATCAATTCCTGCATCATATATCATTGTCGCTACTTCAGCTCCAATTTTAGTTCTGTAATATTTTGGGTTTTTCACAACCGATCCTCCAACAGCAACAATTCTTTCTGCGTTGAATTTTCCCGTCAATAATAACGCTCCAATAATTACTAAATCTTGTGGTGATATTGTCCATACCGTTTCCCCTTTATTAACAGGATCTATCTTAGAAATTTGAGTCCCAACATTCCCTGAAGGATGTGGTCCAGAAACACTATGAAGAGTAACGCCGTTTAAACTAGAAAGGACATTGTTAGATTTTGCAGCAACAGAAACATGAACTGCTCCAGAAGTCAATTTACCAAGTGCTGTAACAGCAGCTTGTAATTCAGCCTCTTTTCCTCGCAATACAAAATCATAATCTGCAGCTAAAGGTGCACTTGCATATCCTGAAATAAATATCGCTTTTGGCGATTTTTCTGGATTTGCAATCACATCATATGGTCTTTGTTTGATAAATGGCCAACAACCTGAAGATAATAAATGATTTTTAACCTTATCTGCAGTTGCAGATGAAAGATCAAAACTACCATTATCTTTATATGACTGTTCTTTACTTGCTTGGATTTTTATTCCAATTATTCTTCTTTTTTCTCCACGCTCAACCTCAATAACTTCGCCACTTACTGGAGAAACAAATTTCATTGCTTCAACTTCTTTGTTATAAAATAATGGCTCTCCAGCCTCAATTTTAGAACCTACTTTCGCGATAAGTTTAGGTGTGATTCCGTGAAAATCTACGGGTAATAATGAATAAACATTACTGGCAACAGCATTTGTAATAATCTGTTCTGCTTCGCCTTGCAATTTAATGTCTAACCCTTTTTTGATTCGGATGTCCATTGACATATATTAAATTTGAATTTATTATTCTTTTTAAAAGCGATGCAAAATCTGTCTCTTATACACATCTGACGCTGCCGACGAATAGAGAGGTGTAG
>OJBS01000283.1_pt1 | contig 14283 bp, 15 predicted proteins | sample 1590941 | NCBI WGS metagenome assembly OJBS01 (sample SAMN05416785, study PRJEB24817) | seawater metagenome | isolation source: Sea water | place: Canada:Atlantic | collected 2013-11
GAGGTCAAAGAATTACCAACAATGAAATTAAATAAATCAATTACAGATATTTTTGATTTCACTTATGAAGATTTTGAATTGGTTAATTACAATCCACATCCATTAATTAGAGGTAAAGTTTCAGTATAAAAATTATGCAAGACCAACACGAACTATACGAATACGCAAGAAGTCGCACTAAACAAAAGAAGCGATTGTATTTGCATTTTATTGTGTTTATTGTTGGTTCAATCTTTTTTTATGTACTAAACAAAGTTTTAAATGTTGGAAACGAACTGACAACAGATTGGTTTGTTTGGGCAATAGTTCTATGGGCATTTTTCTGGGTTTTACACTTTATAAATGTTTTTATTACCAAACGTTTTATGGGCAAAGAATGGGAAAGAAAACAAACAGAAAAGTTGGTTTCCAAACAAGAAGAACAAATTGCAAAAATTAAAAAAAGATTGGAAAAGGAAACTAATCTTAAAGCTGAAAGTGAATTTTATACTGAGCAAAAAAGAACTGAGCCAAAAAAAAGCGAAACTATCAAAAAACAAACTATTACTTTAATTGCTGCAATTGCAAATGATAATGCTTTAGGAAAAGACAATGATTTGATTTGGCATTTACCTGCAGATTTAAAAAGGTTTAAGGCTACAACTTCTGGTCATCATATAATAATGGGTCGTAATACTTATGAATCTATTGGAAAACCTTTACCAAATAGAACGTCTGTAATTATCACTAGAAACCCAGATTATAAAGCAGAAGGCTGTCTTATTGCAAACTCATTAGCCGAAGCTTTAAAAATTGCTAAAAATGACGCATCTCCTTTTATTATTGGTGGCGCTCAAATTTATAAAGAAGCAATTCATTATGCCGACAAATTAGATATTACTGAAGTTCATCATTCATTTGAAGCAGATGTTTATTTCCCAGAAATAAACACAGCAATATGGCAAGAAATGGGTCGTGAAAATTTCACTACAGATGATAAAAACAAATACGAATACAGTTTTGTGACTTATCGAAAAAAGTAATTACTTAATATCAATATTATAAGGAAGCCTTGCTTGAATCCCTTTAATTTTTGACATTTTCTCTACTTCTTTATATATTTTATAATTTACTTCTCCTAATTCTTCTTTAATCATATTATCCTTCATATTCATAAAAGGAAAACTTTTAAATGAATCTTCAAAGTCATTTTCGAATCTAGGATAACTCGTTGTTTTATACTCTGTAATTTCAGCCATTTCAGCAGCATAAGCAACAGCATCATCTAAATTACCTAGTTCATCTACCAAACCTATTTCTTTCGCTTCTTTTCCGGTCCAAACACGACCTTGAGCAACAGCATCTGCTTCTTCCATTGTCATACCTCTTCCTTTCGCTACTCTATCTAAAAACATTTTATAAACCATTTCCACACCTTCTTTGGTAACGTCATAAAATTCTTTTGTCATAGGCTCATATGGAGTATAACCAATTGAATTTTTATTCGTAGAAACTTGCTCTGCATTTATTCCAATATCCCCTATCAATTCACTAAAATTAGGGATCGTTCCAAAAACTCCAATAGATCCAGTAATTGTTGTAGGTTCAGCAAAAATCTTATCAGCATTCGCAGCAATATAATAACCACCAGAAGCAGCAAGATTTCCCATTGAAACTATTAATGGTTTCTCTTTTTTCAACAATTCTAATTCTCTCCAAATTAAATCGGCAGTTAAAGCTACACCTCCAGGAGAGTTGACTCTTAAAACTACTGCTTTAATTCCATCATTATCTTTAACTTTTCTAATTGCTTTAATCATACTTTCTTGACCTATATAGGTCTCATCACCTTTGCCATATAAAATATCACCTTGCGCATATAACACTGCAATTTTATTAGAAGATATTGATCTAATTCTACCTTTTCCAGTCGCTATATAATCTTCTAAACTAACAAGATTCACCTCAGTATCACCAACTAAAATATCTAACCTATCAGTATATTCATCTTGATAAATTGCATCATCCAACATTCCATTGGCAACCGCTAATTCAGAACTACGTGCTAATAAATCATCAGCAATAAAATTCAATTCATCAATAGTTTTATTTCTGCTTATAGAGATATCTTCTATAATTTCACTCCAAATAGAATTTAAGAAAGAAGAGATTTGCTCTCTATTGGCTTCACTCATTTTATTATTAAGATACCCTTCAACTGCACTTTTATATTTTCCGTGACGTATCACTTCCATTTTAACGCCGTATTTCTCTTGAAAATCTTTATAAAAAAGACGCTCACTAGACAAGCCTTTAAAGTCAACTCCACCATAAGGAGTCACATAAATTGAATCGGCTACTGAACTTAAATAATAATTTTTTGAGGTATAAAAGTCTGCATACGCAGTTATAAATTTACCAGTTTCTTTAAATTCTACTAACTTATTTCTAATTGCTTGCGTTTGAGCAATTCCTGCATTTACAGTTAAGTTTAAGATACTTATTCCTTTTATTTTATCATCATACTTCGCATTTTCAATTGCATTGATAACACTACTCAGTTGTAGTTTATCATCATCAAAAAGTTTGTCAAAAGGATTGTCTGATACTGGAACGTAATCCTTTATAGGACTTCCTAAGTTTATTTCTAGAACTGAATTATTAGTCACAGTCACTTTGGAATCTTTGTCCATAGACGAAACTAAAATTCCGAATAAAAAAAATCCTGAAAAAGTTAATATTATTAATGCGATGCTAGTTCCTAGACAACTTGCCAATACTTTTCTAAAAAAATCCATAAAAATGTTTATAAAATGGTTTGCAAATATACATTTTTCAATTATACATTTCTTTACTTTGTAAACCGAAAATGAAAATCGTAAGAACTACATATATATCTCTTGGAAGTAATCAAGGTAATAAATTAAAGCATTTGCAAAAAGCAATTGATTTAATTGGTGAAAAAGTTGGTGCTATTCACAAAGTATCATCAATCTATAAAACCAAATCTTGGGGTTTTGATGGCGACGATTTTTTTAATTGCTGTGTAGAAGCTTCAACTAATTTAAATCCCGAAACACTTCTTAAAACACTTCTTGAAATTGAAGAAAGTCTTGGGAGAGTTCGAACTAATTCAAATGAATACTCAGGAAGAAGTATTGATTTGGACATCTTACTATTTGATGATGAAATTATTTTTTCGCCAAACTTAATTGTTCCGCATCCAAGAATGTTAGAACGCAAGTTTGTACTAGTTCCATTAACAGAAATTACACCAAATTACAGACATCCTATTGAAAAGCAAACCATTTTAATGTGTCTTCAGAATTCTGATGATTCAAGCGCTATTGAAAAAATTGACGCTACTCTTATTCGACCAATATCATTGTTTGAGAAATACAACTATATAGCGATTGAAGGAAATATAGGTGCAGGAAAAACATCGCTTGCCAAAATGATTGGTGATGATTACAATGCTAAATTAGTTCTAGAACGGTTTGCAGACAATCCTTTTTTACCAAAGTATTATGAAGATATGGAGCGTTATGCATTTCCTTTAGAAATGAGTTTTTTGGCAGATAGATACAATCAATTATCGGAAGATTTAGCGCAATTTGATTTATTTAAAAATTTCATCGTCTCAGATTATTACATTTTCAAATCATTGATTTTCGCTCAAGTTTCATTGCACAAAGATGAATATGCATTGTATAGAAAAGTGTTTGACGTGATGTATCGAGAAATATCAAAACCTGATATTTACGTCTATTTATATCAGAATACAGACCGTTTACTAACCAATATTAAGAATCGTGGCCGTGACTATGAGCAAAATATTGAACCTGAATATTTAGATAAGATTCATGCAGGTTATGCTACTTTTATCAAATCAGAAAAAGAATTAAATACATTGGTGATTGATGTCTCTCAATTAGACTTTGTGAACAGTCCTGAAGATTACCAATTTATAATCAAACAAATTTCGGAGTTTAAGAGTTAAATTTACTGCTTCAGCTCCAACTTCTCAGCAAAATAATCGCAAAAATCGCGCATCGTCGCAGTCATTTTCTCATCATTTGTAGCCGTTTGAAAAGTAGTGGTCATAGAAACCAATGTTTGATGAAAGAATTGTTTCATCTCATCTACAGGCATATCTTTGGTCCACAAATCTACCTTCAAAGTGTCTTTTTTGTTGTGGTCCCAAACAGAAACTAATATTGCTTTTGCTTCTGCATTTTTAATGTTCCCATCATCAGCACTCCAATTTAATTCTTCTGGAATTTTATTTTCGTCAAGACCAATTATAAATTCAATTTTTGATTTAGATGTTACAGCCATATTATTACTTTCTTGGTTTGTATTTAGATTTTTTATAAATTATTTCTGGACTTGTAGCCATTAATTGCTGCAAAGTTACGTCATTATTCTTCATATATGCACGAACAATTTGCCAACCTATCCACACGCCAACTCTTCCAGGAGTTTCTTGATCAAATTCTTTGTAAAATTTAGAAAAAGGTGCAAGATCAATAAATCTAGCATTCAATTTAGAGTCATTACTAAACAGTAATTCGTTTTCAATAAAGTATTTCCAAATATTGATTTCATTCATTTGCACAAATTCCATTTTATCGGCATCATAGTGTATCTTCAATTTATCAGAAGTATTGGGCAAATAACGATCTAACAGATATAAAAATTTACCTTCATTTATCATTCTGTCTAAAAAAGTTCTACTTTTTTCTTTTCTATAACTTTGATTGATGATGTCTTTAGCAGCATCTACTACAACGGCTTCTTTTACGTAGTTTTGAGATATATATTTTGGAAAATCACTATACACAATATTGTTTCTCCCCAAATACATATCTAAGGCAACAAATAATAAAGTGTCTGCATAAATTACTGGATAATCATAATCTAGATTAGAAATATGAGTGATAACATTCGGCGCTTTAAAACTAGGCGTATAGTATTTTATATGCTTAAATAATTGTTCAAGTTCGTTTTTAGTTTCTGAAAAATTGCCAAAAACTTTTTGAGATTCGTTAAACAAATGAAGTTCATCTTCATTCTTCATTTTATTCAACCAAACGCTATCTTCTGCTCCAGAAAGCATTCTTGGATACTTGTTTTTTAGTGTATTTAAATCAGATGGATTTGTAGTATAGAAATTTTGGTCAAATCTATCTAAAGAAAAGTCTACTTCAATGTCTGAAACATCAACACTATTTTTTTTACCGTTGGATGTACAGGCAGAAAAGAGTAAAAAAATCAATAAACATGGAAAGATTCTTGACATTTATTTTTGTTATATTTACATTCAAATTTAATAACGTACAAAAATACTAAATAGTTTAAGATGAATTCTGAAAAAGTAGTAAATCATATCGTTAAATGGCTTAAAGATTATGCAACCAAAGCAAATATTGATGGTTTTGTAATTGGGATATCTGGCGGAATAGACTCTGCTTTAACCTCAACGCTATGTGCAAAAACAGGATTGAAATTATTAACTTTAGAAATGCCAATTCATCAAGAAGAAACACAAGTTAGTAGAGCTATAAACCATATAAACTGGTTGAAAGAAAATTTTGATGATGTCTCTATGCTCAATATTGATTTAACGCCAACATTTGACACTTTTATTGATGCTATTCCTGCGGTGAGGAATGAAGAAGATAGATTTATGGCATTGGCAAATACACGCGCAAGACTTAGAATGACTACACTTTATTATTTTGCTGGACTACATGGATATTTAGTTGCAGGCACAGGAAATAAAGTAGAAGATTTTGGTGTTGGTTTTTATACCAAATATGGTGATGGAGGAATTGACCTTAGTCCAATCGCAGATTTGGTAAAGTCTGAAGTATTTGAATTGGCAGCACATCTTGGAATCAATCAAGAAATTTTAGACGCAGCACCAACTGATGGTCTTTGGGGAGATGACCGAACCGATGAAGATCAGATAGGCGCATCCTATCCAGAGCTTGAATGGGCAATGGACATGGTTGATGAAGGTAAAAAAAATACTGATTTCAGTGGAAGACAAAAAACTGTCTTTGAAATATACACGCGTTTAAACAGGGCCAATAGACACAAAATGGTGCCAATACCTATATGCAAAATACCTGAAGGTTTAAAATAGCCTTAAGCCATTCCCATCAATAATTTTGCTTTTTTTATTAATTTTTGTTTTGTTGCATGTGTAAACGCAAACGGGATTTTCAGCAATATAAATATTGCCCCTGAGTAATTTTTCAGAGTTTTCATAGCTTTTTTTTGGTATTCTTCTCCTAAGATACTAAAAAAAATGATTTAAACAAATTAATAGCCTACACAACTCTATTTAATTCGCTAAATAATCGCTTTTTTAAGTTAGAATAATTAACGATTTCTTCTAATATACTATCGTTACTTTTATCCATTGAAACCGCTTTTTGTAGTTCGCCAATTTTTTCGTCAATTAAAATTCTACGAAGATTAAATACTGAATCAGAGACCAATTTTGACAATCCTTCATCAATACCTTTTACAACAATCTCTTTTCGTTTCCAATCACTTAAAGTATGTTTTTCATCATCCATTAAAATATTGGTCACTAGAGATGATATTTCAGTGTTTACATGATTAATAAAGGCATCAACACTTATATCTTCTTCTTGATTTAACTGACTAATAACGTCAAAATAAACTTGTCTAAACACTTCATTCGTAAACTCAATCTCATCGTCTTGTAGGTCTAAATAGATTTCTTGAGAAATCAAGTTCGTGTAAATTTCTTTCTTTTGACCAGCGGCTTCATCATCAATTAAATCAACAAAATTAATTTTTTTATTCCCATGGAGTAAGAGAATTTTAATTATCTCCCTTTCATATTTTTCTAATTCATTTACATTTTCTTGGGTAGACGTTTTTTGTAATACAGGCTCTTCAGGTCTTACTTGAAGTGGTTTTTTAGAAGCTTCTCTTTGTTCTTTTTTAAATATTTGTGCTAATTCGCTAAACAATACCGTTTCAGAAATACTCATGATACGAGCACATTCTTGAATGTACACTTCTCTTTGAATACTATCTGGAATTTTAGAAATACTCACTACAATATCTCTAATCAATCCTGCTTTTTTTACAGGGTCATTTTTAGCATCTTCTAATAATATAGAAACTTTAAAATTGATAAAATCTTGAGCATTTTCCCCTAAATATTCTTTTAATTCATCAGTAGAAACACGTTTTGAAAAACTATCAGGATCATCACCATCAGGAAACGTCAATACCTTGACATTCATTCCTTGCTCTAAAATCAAATCTATTCCACGTAAAGAAGCTCTCATTCCTGCCGCATCTCCATCAAAAAGAATGGTAATGTTTTTGGTAAGCCTACTAATCAATCTTATTTGATCAGAAGTTAATGCTGTTCCAGAAGATGCAACAACATTCTCTACTCCATTTTGATGAAAAGAAATAACGTCTGTATACCCTTCAACTAAATAACAGTTATCTTCTTTTGCAATGGACTGTTTAGCGTAGTAAATACCATATAAAATTTTACTTTTATGGTATATATCGCTTTCAGGAGAATTTAAATATTTTGCAGCTTTTTTCTCGTTTGTAAGTATTCGCCCTCCAAAACCTAGAACACGTCCACTCATACTATGAATAGGAAATAAAACACGGCTTTTGAATCTATCAAATTGACGCGTCTCATTGACAATTGTAAGTCCTGTTTTTTCTAAATAATCAATGTCATATCCTTTTCTAACTGCAGTGTCAGTAAAGTGTGACCAATCATCAAGACTGTACCCTAATTCAAACTTTTTAATGGTTTCATCTGTAAAACCACGTTCTTTAAAATATGAATAACCAATGGCTTTTCCTTTTCCATTATTTAATAGGATGTCGTGAAAGTAATCTCTTGCAAATTCTGAAACCAAAAACATACTTTCTCGCTCTGTTGCTTGATCCTTTTGCTCGTCAGTCTGCTCAATTTCATCAATCTCAATATTATACTTTTTCGCTAAAAACCGTATGGCTTCTGGATATGAATAATGCTCATGCTCCATTAAAAAAGAAACTACATTTCCTCCTTTACCTGAAGAAAAATCTTTCCATATCTGTTTTACTGGAGACACCATAAACGATGGTGATTTTTCATCAGAAAACGGACTCAAACCCTTGAAATTACTTCCTGCTTTTTTTAATTGGACAAACTCACCAATCACCTCCTCTACACGAGCAGTTTCAAAAACAGTATCAATGGTATTTCTAGAAATCATATATCCTTTTTCCTAAGTTCTTTTATTCAAAGGAAATGAAAGCAATTTAAGAAACTGCTTTCAACTTTTTAAGTGTTGTTTTGGTAATTTTTGCTTCCGCATATTTTTTAGTTACACGCAATTCTTTTTCTTCACTTCCAGGCAATTCAAACATCGCATCTGTTAAAATCGCTTCACAAAGTGAACGTAATCCACGAGCTCCTAATTTATACTCAACCGCCTTACCTACAATATAGCTCAATGCTTTTTCATCAATAGAAAAATCAATTCCATCCATTTCAAACAATTTTTTGTACTGCTTGATTATAGAATTTTTTGGCTCTGTCAAAATTGCTCTTAACGTATTAGCATCCAATGGATTCATGTGAGTCAAAACAGGTAAACGTCCAATAATTTCTGGAATTAAACCAAAGGCTTTTAAATCGGTTGGTAAAATATATTGTAATAAGTTCTCTTCGTCTATATTATCATCGCTTATAGAGGCACTATAACCAACTGCTTGACGATTTAATCGCTTACTTATTTTTTTATCAATTCCAGAAAATGCTCCACCTGCAATAAATAAAATATTTGTAGTATCAACTTCAACAAATTTTTGATCAGGATGTTTACGACCTCCTTTTGGCGGTACATTCACAACCGTTCCTTCTAACAGTTTCAATAAGGCTTGTTGAACACCTTCTCCAGAAACATCTCTTGTAATAGATGGATTGTCTCCTTTACGAGCAATTTTATCTACTTCGTCAATAAAAACAATTCCTCTTTGTGCTTTCTCTACATCATAATCTGCTGCTTGTAATAAGCGTGTCAATAACGTTTCAACATCTTCACCAACATATCCAGCCTCAGTCAATACAGTAGCATCTACAATAGCAAAAGGAACATTTAGCATTCTTGCAATTGTCTTAGCAATCAGCGTTTTTCCAGTTCCAGTTTCACCAACAATAATGATGTTACTTTTTTCTATTTCAACTTCATCTTCTTCGTCCTTCGTGTTTTTTTGCAATAATCTTTTATAATGATTGTAGACTGCAACTGCCATTACGCGTTTTGCATCCGTTTGTCCAATCATATATTGATCTATAAAAGCTTTAATTTCAATAGGCTTTTTCAATATAATTTCAGAAGACAAAGAGGTTGATTTACCATCCGTAACTTCTTCTACTACAATACCATGAGCTTGCTCAATACACTTATCACATATATGCGCATCTAAACCTGCAATTAACAAATCTGTCTCCGCTTTCTTTCGTCCACAAAATGAACATTCTAATATTTCTTCTTTCGCCATAATTTATTTTTTAACCTGATACTCAAATGAGCATCAATAAAAAAACTATTTTCTTTCTAATATTTCATCAATCATTCCGTAAGCCTTCGCTTCTTTTGCTTTCATCCAATAATCACGATCTGAATCGTTGTGGACTTTTTCTACAGTTTGACCAGAATGTTTTGCAATAATATCATATAACTCACCTTTCAACTTCATTATTTCTCTTGCAGTAATTTCAATATCACTTGCTTGACCTGAAGCACCACCTAAAGGTTGGTGAATCATCACACGAGAATGAGGTAAGGCTGAACGCTTTCCTTTCGTTCCTGCACACATCAATACTGCTCCCATAGAAGCTGCCATTCCTGTACAAATTGTTGCTACATCTGGCTTAATGAATTGCATTGTATCATAAATCCCTAATCCTGCATAAACGCCTCCTCCTGGAGAATTTATATAGATTGAAATATCTTTAGAACTGTCAACACTTTCTAAAAATAATAATTGCGCTTGAATGATATTGGCAACATAATCATCAATTCCTGTTCCTAGAAAGATAATCCTATCCATCATTAAACGAGAAAAAACGTCCATTTGAGTAATATTCATTTGGCGCTCTTCCATAATATATGGTGTTACATTACTCACGATTTTATCATAGTACATACTATTAATACCGTGATGCTTAGTAGCAAATTCTTTAAATTCTTTTCCGTAATTCATCTAGATCTATTTAAAATAATAAAGTGTAAAGATAAGAACTATTCGTTAAATATTAGTTTGATTATAAAGTTTGATGTTTAATTTACTTTTGCTACTTTTGAACGAGAGAAGAAATCTTTAAAAAAATAATGGCAAACGCTCGTATAGAATTTAAAATTGGGAATATCGAATTTGTTGGCGAAGGCGACCAAGATTGGGTAACCGAACAATTGGATAAAGTGTTGACGCGTATTCCAGAACTGGAAAGTGAGAGCAAAAAAAGCACTCCAAAAACTACACAAGTTACAGAACAGGCTGCAACAGAAAACCTTTCTACTTTTTTGCGCAAGCGCGATGCTATAGACAAGCAACGTAGACGCTTTTTAGGTACAGCAGTTTGGTTACAACAACGTGGATAGCAAATGATAAAGACCAAAGAGGTTACAGATGCTTTGCGCGCTGCACGACAAGTAAAAATCACAAATCCAAGTCACCAATTGAACCAAAACATAAGTCAAGGGTTTTGTCAAAAAGAAGGTCAAGGTTTTTATGTAACACTTCAAGGTGTGGAGAATATTGTGTAGTGAAAACTAAACGCTATCATGAATAAAAAAATTATTTCAAAAATTACAGAATTATATTTAATTGCCGCAACTATATACTATTGGATCTTAACTTCCAATCTATTTAATCCAATTGCAATCGTTTTATTGGCAATATTTACCTACCAACTCATTTCAAAAAAAGCAACTTTAGGAATTGTTATTTCTTCAATATTTATACTATTAAATCTATTTATGGTTTTGGCTTTAATATCTGAATTGTCAGAATTCACTAATACAAATGATGATAACTACATTCAATTATTACTATTTGGCAGTTTGTTTTTAGGAGTTAATCTAATTATGGCATCCATTATGCTTATTAAACACTTAAAAACAAAAATTACTTAATTATAGTGTATTAAAAAATGCAAGTAACTAAACTCAATACTCAAAGTATATTACCACTTACCTGCTCCCGATCTGGAACTTGCTGTTTTGGTAAAACTGTAATGCTTAATCCATGGGAGTTACTAAGTTTCAGTAAAGAAAAGAAAATTACTTCAAGAGAATTTCGTGATTTGTATTGTGAGTTTGGTGGTATTCGATTGCGCTTTAACGGAAAACCCGATAAAAAAGGGCAACAAGCATGTAGCCAATATGTAGAGAATGTAGGTTGTAGCGTCCATTTGGGTCGCCCATTAGCGTGTCGTCTATATCCATTAGGCCGTCAAATACAATCTAATAAAACACATTATATTTACCAAGGAGATACATTCCCTTGTTTGACAGACTGCTCTGAAGTTCTAGAATTACCCAAACTTAGTGTAGGTGAATATCTTAAAGGACAGGAAGCAGATCCATTCGAAAAGGCTCAAGATGAATATTTAATTATAATGCAAAACATTGCTGATATTGCCTTTGAGTTACTTTTAGACTCAGGATTAGCTGCATCTGGAGACACGAAAACATTAAGTGTATGGAGAGAAATAGGAAACGAACTTCCTGAGTTATTAGCAGCAAGAATAGGTGAAGAATGGATAGACTGCTTGATGTTACCTGCAATAAACGATAACATTGAGAATCCAACTACTTTTGCTCAAAAACACAATGATTTACTACTATTAAAAGCGCAAGAAAAGTTTGGAAACCTACAAACACCACAAGAACTTCATGATGCTTCTGTTTTAATTATGGGTGTAGCATTACATTTGGCTAGAGGCTTAGGAGCGGACGCAAAGGAAATTTCTGAACATTGGATAGAAACTGCAAAGAGCCATGGCGCTAAGGAATAGTAATTCACTAAAAAAAGCCTTGATTTCTCAAGGCTTTTTAATTCTTAGATTCCTGCCTTCGCAGGAATAAAATTTTTATTTATACACTTCTTTTACAAAGTTTTCGTAAGTAACTTCTTTCGTTTTAAATGTCATTTTCTCTTTGTAGAAACCTAACAATTTAGAACTCATCAATTGCTCTTGCAATCTTTTCGCTTCCTCTTTATTTTCAAGAACTCTTGTAGAAATATCTTCTAATTCTTTTTCTTCAGGATTCATGTTTCCGTATTGTGCCATTTGACTTTTAATAAATCCTTTAGCATACTCTTTTAATTCCTCAAAAGTAACTTGTAAATTATTTCCTTTTACAAGTTTACCTTCAATTAATTGGTAACGTAAACCTTTTTCAGAACGGTTGAATTCCTCAACAGCTTGCTCTTCAGTTAAAGGATTCTCTCCAGAAACTGCTAACCATTTTTTTAAGAAATCTGACGGTAAATCAAACTTCGTATTGTCAATAAAATATTCTGTAATAGCATTTAATAATTGTTGATCTGCTTGAGATTGAAATTGACCTTCTGCATCTGCTTTGATCTTATCTTTCAATTCAGATACCGTTGTAATTGCATCTTTACCCAACACCTTGTCAAAGAAATCTTGATCTAATTCAGCCAATTCAGTAAACGTAATATCTTCTACTGTAAACGTTAATGGAATGTTTAATCCTTGAACATCATCATGAGTCAAACCAGTTGCTCCCATTAATTTATGTTCATCTACAAACAAACCTTTAGATTTTAATTCAACAACAGCACCAACACTCTGACCAATAAAACCTTTTTGGTTAGACTTTCCTTTGATATCTTCTAATACAAAGCTGAAACTTTTCTCGATTTCTTTTTCTGCGTTTACAAATGTTCCAGTAACATTAACACCTTTAGCAATCACATCTCTAGCAGACATCTTACCAAAACGTTGTTGTAAGTTCACTATTTCTTTATTGATTAATTCTTTATCAGCAACGATTGTGTATTGAGTTATTTTTTTCTTAGCATCAAGATTTACATCAAATTCTGGTGCTAAACCTAATTCGAATTCAAATAAATAATCTTTTTCATCCCAAGAGAAATCATCTTTCATTTTCGGAATTGGATTTCCAAGAATGTCCAGTTTTTCTTCAACCAAAAATTTGTTTAATGACTCTTGAAGCAATTTATTAACCTCATCAATCATTATAGATTTTCCGTATTGCTTTTTTATCATTCCTAAGGGAATATTTCCTTTTCTAAATCCAGGAATATTTGCTTTCTTTGAATAATCTTTCAATACTTCAGCAACTTTTACTTGATAATCTGCTTCAGAAATTTCAATCTTCACAACTGCATTTAATGCATCAATATTTTCTTTGGTAATGTTCATTTTGATATTATTTTATATGTAGTCTATTATTTTTGAGCCTTTATTTTTCAATAAATACGGATGCGAAATTAGTGCTTTTTTCCATTAATACAAATCATAACTGATTCAATTTCACTATTTTTTCTTTTCTTTTAAGAAAGAATAAAGTACTGATTGTAAAAATGATAAGAGTATACTGAAGAGTAATGCTATCCAAAATCCACTAACGGCAAAACCGTCTACAAAATAATCGGCAATTAAGACAACTACTGCGTTTATTACAAACAGAAATAAGCCTAAACTTACAATGGTTGCAGGAAGTGTAAAAAAGATTAACAATGGTTTTACTGTAATTCGCAACAATCCTAAAACTATTGCAACATATATTGCAGATTCAGGTTTTGCAAGGGCTACTCCAGGTAAAAAATGTGCTAAGACCAATACTGCTAATGCAGTGAATATAATTTTAAATATGATTTTCATTTATATGTATTTTCATACACTAATAACGATAACTATGCCAAACGGTTATTCAACTAAAAACCTGACAGTTTCATCATAAAAATCACTTGGATTATCGGCATGAAGCCAATGACCTGCATTTTTGACAGTTACTATTGTAGCTTTTGGAAAGTGAGCCGCTATTAAAGGTTCATCATCAATTCCAATATATCCTGATTTTTCTCCGCTTAAAAAAAGGGTTTCACCTTCAAATTGAGTAAAAGGAGGTAAACTAACCGTAATTTCTTCATAGTTGGTTATTAAAGCCTCTAAATTGAATCTGAAACTGTCTCTTATACACATCTCCGAGCCCACGAGACTAGGCATGATCTCGT